>ERZ1740059.1663-NODE-1663-length-11080-cov-10.847528_pt1 | contig 11080 bp, 4 predicted proteins | sample MGYA00581744_ERZ1740059 | MGnify/ENA primary metagenome ERZ1740059 (study PRJEB43018, sample SAMN04849738) | marine metagenome | isolation source: floating plastic debris | place: Pacific Ocean | collected 2008-08-28 | study: EMG produced TPA metagenomics... | reverse complement strand
GGTCCCTTTTTTGGGGAGTTACAACAGCAGTAGTGTGATTTGCTGCTCTCAGATGGTGGAATTTAAGAATAATTCCAGAGACATTGTAACAAAATTTAACCACTGAGATTAATGATTTTGTATCATACAGTTGGCCTTATCCTCAATGACAAGGTTTCCTGGAAGCAATACTAATAATATTGGCCAAAAGACAGTGTTACAAATAAAACCAAGAGGGGATCTGAACTCATTAGTGATGAGGTTTTATTTATTAGATGAGGATCACTCCAAGATAATCTAGAGAGACAAGCAAACATGTGACATCATCACTGCAACACTAAACCCTACGTTCAATTATATCCTTATAACTCCAGGCTACCAATTTAATCATCAAGAACAGGGGTGGAAAAACACGGTGACAAAAAATCATCCACAGCATTAGAATTTATGTTGCAATTTGAAATTGTACTCAATTTCATTTCAATTTTCCTTAGCATAAACATTATTTAATGGCCTTTACTATTCATGGAACAAAATTCTATCATAGTCAGACAGTAACTTTCTTTAAAACAAGCTAATATAGATAACTGTGTCTACCCCTTTTCTCGCAGTGTCCTGAGCAATTGTCAGCAGTTTTTGAATAATTTATTAGTATGAGAAAATTAAAGATGAAAAACTTATGACCAAAATGTAAAATCAATAGTTTTATCTACAACGGATGTACGGCAGATTAATTTACAACAAATTCAGTCTATCTCTTTTATCAAGCCCTGATTCGTTACTAATTGGTGTTGGTAACTGCATGGCAAGGACAAGCGTGCCATTTTTTCAAGCATGATGAGTAGGCTGGCAATAGGTAGCCTTTGGCCACTCATTTTCAAAGTACGTGTAGTTTAATGGCTAACCTTTTTCTCCGTAATCACAACCAATATTGCATTCAATATCAAAAAAAGCAATCCGTTTCAAACCATTCAGCGCCGTAGAATTGTACTTTGAATTGAATTTGGGCTCAACTCTCCAACAAAGTTGTTAACAGCACCATATGTCCAGCAAGGAGTTAGAATATCTAACTCCTTGTGTCCAGGCTGGCAGATAAAAACTCAGAAGGCAAATCAACAGTTCACCTGGACCAAGGAGTTAGAAATCCTTGCCTGTACTCCTAACTGTAAACCTTCAACCAACATAGGTTCTTAGACAGTTATTCACAACTTCTATTTTTTGTCTTTCTATGAAAACATTTTTGGCACAATTTCTTTAATATTTTGGGTGCCACTGCTGTCCTTCTCGTGTCAACATTACCAGCTTGGTGTTGTAGACATAGACTACTTTGTAATTTGCATAAGGCACTCAACACAAAGATCCTTGGCAAAACCAAACTGCCTACTGCAAGGGAGGAAGAAAAATATATTACCAAGAAGAGCGGCAGTTTTAAATCCTCTCGAACTCCAGTTACAAATGTCTCCGCCAAATTCACATGACGCCGTTGAGTGGAACACCATCAAGTTGCAGAGTAGCAGCACAGTATAATATAATAATAACCCCGTAGACTTCATGATGAGGTTAAAGTAGTCAGCTCATTCTGCAAATAGACATATTATGTCTTTATTATACGTAAGAGAGATGTACACACGCCATACACATAAAAAACTAGTCATCAGCATTTATTTTCGCTACTTGGTAGCTACAATGTAGCTAATTTTAAGAGTAGCTTATGCCGCCACCTTATATTTTAAATAGGGATGGAGGCAGACTTTTGGTAGATGGTAACCTGATTTCTTTTAGTATTTTTAGCACACAAAAAACTTTGAGAACACCTGAAAGATGACTTCAATTAATCGGTCATATTAATATTACAATAATGAAGGATAAGACGGTTTAGCGGCAAATATAAAACAAAGTATGCCGATCAAGGCCATAAAATACACATGTCCTAGCTAACAATGTAGCTCTTGTGGATTACACGCTTGTACACTTGAGGGAAGCATGAAATCATGCATACTTGTGTGCATGTAACAGCTGTCTTTGATAGCCCCGACCAATCGTGTGTCACATAGAAAATAATCAACAAACCTTTTAGTGCATGCCAATTCTTCAATCTTTTTCTACAATGACAAGAGGTAAAATAATTAGCCAATGTGTAAATTTATAACAGAATGATGGGCATGATTTGCCCAAAAAATCTCATTGATCTCACAATCAGTCATCAGTCAATCAGTTTGAAGTGTAATTGGGCCTGAAAGGCTTTTTTATTTGGCTGTCAGATGAAGCCGTTACAAGATGAATACTTCAGGTGAATTGAGAGAGATTTTGAGAAGAAACTCTTCAAGACAATTCGGTTTTATTCAGTTTGGGGTGCCTTGGATGTTATCTAACAGCCCCAATAAGGCGGGATAAATACCATTCCACTATTGACTTGCCTTGTCCTGAAACAAAATCAGAGTACGGAGTCAAACCTAGTTATCCTGACCACCAAAGTGATGGAAAAGTTGTGCAGAAAAGAAACATAAGTAGTACCCCTGAAATCGAAATGAAACAGACAGCTCATACTTCTTCCCCCCAGAAAAAATGCTCACTATGTTAAAGGTATAATTCTGGCTGTCCCTGGCTAGCACACTTTAAAGAAAGTTGATGGGGAATACCTCAGTAGGCTAGAGGGTAAAGATAAGAAAAGTGTCATTTTAAGGAAATTAGGCGCATCAGTAAGAATCGGTGGAGGCACACTTATGTGTCACCTCAAAATGTATAATTGAGTTGTGGTTAGGGGTTAGACCTCCCTTCCCATTTCATGCCAACCAGTGTTAGATAAATAATCAGCTATTCTCGTTTTAAATGAACTAATTAGTTCACCCTGGAAAAGATAACACAACTAATTATTTGTTCCATAAAACTAACAAGTACTGAATTATGATGTTTGTTATTGTAACTGCGTGTATAAAGGCCATTAGAGATGGCACAACAATAGGTTTTTCTAATAATTTTTTGCACTTCAAAGCTAATGAAATGCTAATTCCACCACCTTTTTAGCAGACTAATAACAGGCCTTTCACTCAGCTGCGGGTAATTAGTTTTTTTTTCAAAAAAAAAACTTTACTTCCACTTTTCACAGACATGTTTTCACCTTCAACAACAACAACTGGTTGTTCATTTTCATAATGGATGATGTTAGATCCGATGGTAGATCTCTTCCGATAATTAGTTAGGTCCGAAGAAGCAGACAGAGGCTTCTTGGATCGCCAAAGTGACAAAAAAATTTATCAAAAATTAAGAGCTAAAATAACTTGTAGTTGGTGCCATTTCATGCCAACTAAGGAGTTAGAAACTAAAGCCCTTGAATTAGTGTGAGGTTTCAGACTTTGCCGAGTCGAGCCTATGTAAGAATGGAAATATGAAGAGGATAATGATGACAACTTCCAGACTACAAATAGCAGAATTGCACGGGAACTGGCCACACCAAAATGTTCGTTTTACTCATGAAAAGACTGTGTTCTATAACTCAATCACGTAAAGTGAAGTCTCAACTGCTGCTGTGTGAAATGTGGACCGGTGTAATCAAGTTCAAGAACAATGCAGGCTGAGAGTCAATACATTTGCCTAGCACTACTCCCTAAATTCAAAGCCACCAATCCACAAAGTTTTGTGAAAAAATGAATGATAATTTCACGTTTAGGTGATTGATATAACTTCTGATTCCACATCTTGCACTTTTCCAATACCAGCAACCTTTAGTCAGATTCCAAAAGTACTGGCGGCATCATATATGATTCCAAGATATTCATTCAATCCCCAATGTCTGGCCATGTCTACAATACGTCGGTCATTCACGCTCTACACTAAAATCCAACTACGAATATGTTTTACAGCATACCTGCTTTAACTAAGACGAAATCCACCACCAGCTTTTTCGGTCTCTTTTAGCTTATCAGTATCTGAATTATCTGAAAAAGGAGAAAGCCGAAGATTTATCCACCTGAAATACGGACAACAGAGCAGGAACCAACTTTTAACAGCTCCGGATGATGATCACCACCTGATTGTATCTGTTATTCCCGCCTCAATGTCTGATGTTCTGTGATTCACACCAATTTTCTCACAATAAATGAAGATGCCTTTCAGCGCTGGCACACAATCGCTGATGATAGACAAGTGAAATTATCTCGCTGCTTTTGTCCGTAATGTGAAAGATGTTTCACCCAGTGTCACGTACAGCGATGTTGCATGCTGAATAAGATGTTTAGGAATGATCATTGACAATGTGTCATATTGTGTTATATATGTTATAATGGAGAGCACTGTACTGTCAACAAGTAAATAAAAACATCACCAATACCTATGCGTTGTAATACGTACATACATGTATGCTGTACATCGATTATATTATACTGTTCTGAATGTACTCCAATATGTTTACTCATTGGCTGCATGTCACATAGCGTGTTAGCATTGATGCTCGGCACTGATAGGTGGAAATATGCAGGATTATTGGGTTGACATGTATTTTAATTGTGTTTTTATCTCAAGACCCCAACGCGACAAGTGCGTTTAAGATAGCGGCATTAAAGAGATCATATTAGGATAAGGAGTAAATAAAACCAATAAAATTTACAGCCTACAAGCTCTAAATTGGCTTCTGACTAATACTCTCGGACATCATGACTGGATTTTGCTTTGTTTTGATGAGGAATTTGGAACATCATGAGAGTGGGTGTTGGTCTAAACATGACCTGAGGATCCAATGTGCACTGAAAAATGGTACAAGGCGTACTCTCAGATTTGAGAAGCTATATCCTCTCACATTCAAATAGGTTGGGATTTAACCCTGTTTTAAATAATCCTCTCCAAGACCAGTATTGAAGCACTGAACGATCAGGCAAAAATGTGGAATAACCTGTTTTGTGCAGTTTTTATTTCGCTGTCACCACTACCACATAACTACCATTCAACAGCCTAGAGACATGATCTCTTGTAGGATGATGATTTTGTTGTGTAGAAATTCTAAAAACACGAAACATGGATTTGTATATATTGAATTAAATAAATATTATCATATAACTTGCGAGAGTAATGCCACTTGCAACATTTGAGAATTGTCTGCTCATTAACTAAATTTTGGGCTGAATCGGAGTGCAACGCTCCAGGGTCGCAGCATAGAATTTTAAATCAAAACAAGGTGGGAACATTTAGTGTGTACCAAAAGCGTACCAGCAACTTTCATCACCTTTACTTTTCTTTTTTATTTTTGCGGGCCCGTTCCCAGGCTTCATTTGAAAAACAAACATGAGGTGTCGGTGCGTGTTTTACAATTCACTCATCAGTTTGACAACTCACTTTGGTAATTCAGGACCCTCACCCACCAGAAAGCTGTCACCTATTTTTCGAGATGTTGACAATTTTTTTAAGAATAATCTTGTTGTGGCCTAGTGACATACTCCCTATTTTGACACAGCAATGTCATCCCTGTTTTGACAGCTGGACCAGAAAGGAGATAAAGTGGTCGGATAAAGCGGACACCATTTTGTTTTTCTGTCGTCAAAATCCTAGTTTTCAAATGAATGTCATCAATTTGGATGTAAGAAAGTCCTGTTTCAACATAATTTCCAAATCTAGGCAATACAGTGGAACGATGTAAAAAAACATAATTCTGCGTCAAATGACAAGTTTATTTCTATAATAAGCATTAGGGTCCAACAATAGATTTCCTACACAGCATTTCTTTTGAAACTGTCACCCAGTTGATAGATGGTCAATTGACATAACCATGACATACAAAACACAATGTTTGTGGCGTGGGGTACCCAGCCTGTATTTTCTCACCATACAATTGATATAGAAAGAGAAGAAAACTCTCGCAAGTCATGGCTCATTGTTACACAGCCCTATTCACAAAAAACTATTCATCAGCAATAATTTCTCACTGCTAAGTAGCAATTTTACCCATTATCTATATATTATAATGGAGAGAAAACTAGCTAGCTAACATTAAAGTTTAGCTAAATTACCTGGAAATCCCAAATGAGTGAAATTTTATACTACCTAAAATTTCTGTGTCTAGGTATAGTCGGGACTAAAGTACTGTGTGAGGGTTAATGAACTTGACTCAGCGCTAGTTAGGTGTCTCAAGCTCTATGCAATTTAAGTCCTCAAAAATTTGTTGCATTCACATTTGGTTTGGAATTGTTGGCAGGCTTGGAAATCATTTATTACGCCCTGATTTTCGCTTTGTCCCCAAATGTGTTTTCCCTAACCTCATTGCCCTTTACAAAAAGAATGGAAATTCTATCCTAAATTTCATTTTTTTTAATTTGAAGCTTCACTATGAAGTTATTGACAGTTTGGTAGTCGGGTTATAGAGCCTGATAAGCGGAGAGTGCGCTACCTCATCAGGATAAAGTTCAAGCGTTGAGGGCCATCGGCCAGCGATAGTCAAGTTCAAGTCAATCCTCTAATATTGACACAATAGCCAACTACGACAAACTTCTTGTCATTGTCCCTAGCACTAGCTATGCCATAGGTTGGTTAATGATGGTGAATTTCCTCGAGAACTGACTAAGCAAAATTCAGGTTTTTGGGTTTCTTCAAAAAAAAGCACAAATGAAGCACGGAAGGATGCCAGCCTTTTTGTCAAAACTAATAAATGTTGCAAGTTTTTTAAAGGAGTGAATTACAATTGTGGCATGTCAATATTTTACCCAAGCTGATAGCTGATATTATTACTATTATTATTATTGTTGATGCTAGGGTGAACCTCAATGGCAAACGTAGGTAATTTTCTTGATGATACTCAATATAGATAAACCACAGATAAGGGTTTTGTTATCGCGAGCTGAATAGCTCTCTCAAGTGGCACGTGGCAAATTGATGGGGGTCTTGTGCGCTCTATTACTAAACAAACACACAAACATGGCAATGCCAGATATAGAAACATTTCAAGCTTGTCACAAATTATCAAGGAGGGGTATTGTATTCCCTACGATGTTCATAGGATTAGCACCTATTAATGTATCAGTGGTGACATTTTATCAAGGTATGGATGAGGACATTAATTATGAATACTAAGATGAGCTAGCGTCAGCGGAAAGCTTACCACGTTAAGAGGTATCAGTTTACAACAGGAAATAGGATAAAAAACAACTATTTCGGCAGCAAGTTGTTATCATGCCATAAAAAGTATGAATGGTCGAAATAATTTGTAACATTAATAGCATTAAAAACGAAATCGGTAGCATGAATGAATTACTGATGATGGATAAAACAATTAAAAACCATTCAAAATCATCAGAAAAAAAGCGAGCAAGCGCAATCAATTTCAAAGGGCTAAATGGTAAAACTGAGTGAATTTACCTTTCAAAGTATGTTGCCTCTTCTTTATGAACTTCAAACTTAGCTAACCAATTTCAAACGGGTGAAGTCCACGAATGGCAGTACCACTTCGCTTGTCATCAACTGAAAAATAAAAAAAATCAATGCAAACGAAATGTCATGTATGTCAAAACTGAACTCTAAGGAGAGCTTGTTTTGTGAAGAGATGTTGCATGCCATACTTATTAATAACCAAATCTTGATCTTTACAGAATGCTAAGGCATTTTTCCAAACGTCTTCATAAAAATATCAGTGTATGGTAATTGGAGATTGCCAGCGAGAGGCATTGCTGGTTAACATGCCCTTGGGGAAATTGAGATTGGATAATATAATTGACTGATCAAAATATCAAATTGTCAGACTGAGAATTTATTTCAATTGTCACTACAAAGCTTTATTTTTGTCATTGATGCAGTTTAACATTGCTTAGGTCCCATTTGCTTGCATTTATTATTTTGGTGTATAGTACAACATGAAAATGATAGGTACAAACAAGCAATGTTAGCCTTTGTCAGGAAAAGAAAACGCACAGGAAAGTGAAACCTTTGGACTCAATGTCGAACATTCTAAACATGGGGGATAGGGAATGCCCATAATTTCCTACCTTGCAATTAGATACGACCTGCCATCACCCTAGACCAATCTAATGGTCTTCCACCCAAGAAAAGACCAATAGATTGGTCTACCATCACCCTGCACTTCCAGGGCTTGTGGATTTCTTGGCAAATATGCCTTACTTTTGGCCACCATTAGATAGCACTGGGAAACTTAGAAAAAAATTGGGTAGGCCTATATGTTTGTTATGATTTATAACAAAATTGGCTAAATATATAGTGATTGGGTTTATTCAGAAACACAAAAATAACAGAATTTTTTATAAAAGAAAGCATCGCAGTGCAAAAGCAGGTCTTGCCAGCTGTGAGATGACCTCAAACGAAAGAGGCCCCAAAAGCTCTTGGCATCAGAATAAAAAATGCAGTAAAAGTACATAGGTACAAACACCTAACACCAACAGCCATTTAAATAGAAGCACAGCTGTAGAGCTTTTCCGTTGACTAATTACGACTTTACGAGTACCAAGGGCCTATATGTGCAACTTGTGCAACCGTTTATCTACAGGTAGCCAAATATGAAGCATATCTATGATGGAAAATTTAAAAATTTTAAACTCTAAAAAAATTAAAGCTATACTCTTCCTGATCAGGGATGGGATCAACATTTAGCAGTATGAATTTAACTTACATATTCCAACAATGCAAGGCAGCAGTGAATCAGCTCTCAGAACGTACGTCAAAGTTCTTGGAAGTTGTTGAGAGGAAGCAGTGGATTCTATCGAACATCTTACACAGAAGAAAAAGCTAAACAAAAATGATAAGGTTGATGGTAGATTTACGACAATCATATTCATAAGCTCATGCTCGTGCTGCCAATTAGCCTGAGTATAATAGCCATTTAAGAGTCATTTAAGTGCTCATCTCATGTTCAAATGTCAAGATCCATCTATACCCCATAACTTGGCATGTAATAACAAACAGCAAAAGTTTTTAACTTGTGCACATGTGTTATAATACTAAATATATGTGTGCGCAAATATACAATGATTCTGTGATTATTCGTCCCCAAAAATCACCCTTTAGCCCAAACCCCTAACCCCAACTGCATATTACGAATCGAAAAACTCCAGAGACGAATCCGATTGGGACAAATCTTCTTACTACAATATATACAAGTGCAGAATGATTCTAAAATAACATAACAACTTACCTAGTGTTTGTAAGATGTTAAGTTTGTTACTCATCGGTTACATGGTCACATTAATTGAAAATATGATCTAAAATTCAGCCGAGAAAATGCATACTACTTTGTCAGAGTTTTTATCTGTGAGGACAAGGTTTATTGTATCTTTCATTAAAATTTAGAATTTGCCTTTTTTGCAATGGCTAAACTTTAATGAATAGCACTGTGCAAATTTTCCTGACTTTTTTCTGTTAGAATTGATCAAAATAAAATACTTGATTACCAAAAAAACTCATGGTAACAAAAGCTCTTTCCACACACACACTCTTAACTTATCACAAACTGCACTACAACCCAGCACAATGATACTTGAAAATAACTTCCTGCCTCCTGTGGTATCATTACAACTGTGCTCTGGAAATGGAGAATATTTTATTTAACTTTTCATTAAGATTTTGCAATTAAACTTCGTTCCAGACTAATAGCTTTTTATGCAGCTATTTTTATTCAGATTTCACGCTTAAAATTTTATCCTGACTTCAGGGTCTTAAAGCTTAATTGTTTTACTAAAATGCATAGAATAATGAGTTAATTGTAAACATAGTTGTGGCTGTTTTTAAGTCTATTATTTTCTCAGCAATTTGGTTGGAACTTTCACTCCTGGCTACACCTGCTTTTATCCTTCGCCTGTCTTTATCAATTGTACTCCTCCCTTTCCAAGGTTGTATCACAACACGCACGTAATTTGCACATTTTCATGACATTCTAAGATACTCATTTACCAAGGTCACAAAATTTGACTCACTTAAACAGATGTTATTGAACCTCATTTTTAAAACACCCCTTTCTGAGAATCTCTGATTTTGGCCAGGCGCTCACAAAAACAAAATAATTCAAAAGTGAAGAGACGTTGTTTAATCGATCTTCTTTTTCTCTGTAAATGTTTCTTTTATGGCTCAGTAATGTAGGTGTGGAAAACAGTGTTGGGGCCAAGTTTTCTTTAAAACCACAACAGGATGCCTTTTCCACCTGAATTTAGGTGGATTAAAGAAGAAAATGAGAAGAAGCAATTACTCATTGCCATAGCTTTTGTAACAAATAAAAAAATTCCATTGTGAGAAAAGTACAATTTGGCAGGCGCATGTAAACAACAATTTACTATTAAATAGGAATATCTGTTATGTCACTCATGTCTTTTGCCAAACATCCTACGTGTGCGTCCTGGCAAATATATCACAATTTCACAACTTATCAAAACACATCAGGAACTATCTCAAACAAAATGCCTGGCAAATGTTCAATTTCCTTGAAAAATCCTTTTATTTCACCCATGAAAAAGAAAAGGCTATCCTAGCATCATTTCAAACTATAGTTCTAAATTGGGGATAGAGAAACCAGCAAATCTGCGTATTATATCACCCTACGGAATAAAAATAAACTTATTTTAGTGACATAGCTCACAAGGACTTATTAACAAAAAAAACTGCGGCTTGACTTGAACCTCTGATGTGCCATCACAAAATCTGATTTGATTTTCGGAAAATTAAACCATGAAATAAACAAAATAAGATACAATGTACTATAAATACATCTATTTTGGATCCTTACGAACGATAACAAAAAATCAACACTTAGAGTCAGCTGTTTCACCTATTTTTCTTTAGCTTTTGTTTTCTTAAAATGACTCATTAAAATCTATTTCAATCCAGCTGATGTGTTTTGGCAATTTTATTTTTAGTAACATTTTGTCATATCAATTTAGATGTTTCTTGCACCAGTTTAAAAAATGTCACAACAATTAGTTGTTTACCCCACATCCGCCAATTCAAAATTATTCTGCTGTGGGAGTGGGACATCAGCAAGGACATTTTGTCTTTCTGGCAATAAGATGTGGCCCCAGGGGTTCGGCTGGGCAAAAACAGTGCACACAGGCTCTTTCCTTAATTTCTCTTAATACCCTTAATGCGTTTTTGCACAATTTCCTCATCATACCCTTTTCACACCATG
>ERZ1740059.1662-NODE-1662-length-11088-cov-4.603734_pt1 | contig 11088 bp, 13 predicted proteins | sample MGYA00581744_ERZ1740059 | MGnify/ENA primary metagenome ERZ1740059 (study PRJEB43018, sample SAMN04849738) | marine metagenome | isolation source: floating plastic debris | place: Pacific Ocean | collected 2008-08-28 | study: EMG produced TPA metagenomics... | reverse complement strand
CAGGGGAGTTGGCAAGTTAATTTAGAATTAGCCAATAGTTTGACAAATGGAGATTGCGATCGCCTTGAACAACACGCCTTATATTATGTCAAAAAACTGAGCGAAGATGGCAAATATCCTTTAACAATTTGGCCTTATCATTCTATGCTTGGTGGTATTGGTCATGCTTTAGTTTCTGCTGTAGAAGAAGCAATATTTTTTCATAGTATTGCCAGGAAAAGTAAAACTAATTTTGAATTAAAAGGTAGCAATGCTTTAACGGAAAATTATTCTGTATTAAGCCCTGAAGTTACTGATAGCATTGATGGAAAATCTATTGCTAGTAAAAACACTGATTTAATTGATAAATTATTAAACTTTGATTACCTAATAATTGCAGGACAAGCCAAGAGTCATTGTGTAGCTTGGACAATTGATAACTTGTTAACAGAAATAAAGTTAATAGATGCAAGTTTATCAAAAAAAATATATCTTTTAGAAGATTGTATGTCCCCCGTTGTTATTCCAGAGGTAGTTGATTTTACCGCCCAAGCTAATACGACATTTCAGAAGTTTGCTGATGCAGGAATGAATATTGTTAATTCAACAGATAGTTTGTTTTAAAACTTGCCAAATTAAGCTCATCTGAATTAATAAAACTATTAATAGACAAGAGTATTTGATTCAAATTTTTTTTTGAACACATTGCCTCAAAAGCAAAGTCGGGTTCATTTTTTAATAAATAACAAGCATAGGGTATATTTTCTTGACTATCAAAGAACAAGGAAAACTTATTTTGACTATGAAAAACCTCGATAGGTTTTATCTCAGCATTAAAAATATATTCGGTTTTTACCGTAATTTCTCTTTTGATGCCCCAAAGGCTTTTTTTAATCAAAAAATCCTGTTTATTTATTGATATGCGAGTAGATCCAAAATAAGAGTATAAAATTAAAATAATAAATTGTATTTCTATACAAGAAAAAATAAAGTGATAAATGCTTGCCAGAAATAGTGCCAAGAAATTATTAGATATGGAAAATGATAAAAGAGAATTAAATAGATGCCAACACAGCAATATATAAACTAACTTTACTGCTCCATTTTTAAATAGTTTTCCATATAATCTAGAATGATATATTTCTATGGTCAACAAAGAGTTGTCTATATTAACAATAGAAAAATTGCTTTCTTCACTGTTTACCTTCATTTAAATAATAAAAAAATTTACATAATTTAGGCTATTTAACGTTTATTATAATTTCTTTTATTAATGCGATCGCATTATCTATATTTTCGGCTAAAAATATCTGATTGCTAGCCAAACTATCAAAGAATTGATAGGTTAAATCTGTCGCGTTTAATAAAATTACTGGCTTATTGTTTTTCAATGCTAAAGCAATCTCCGAAGCGGTACCCAAACCAATTCCACAAGCAACCACAACAGTCGAAGACAGAACATTAATATTATTTCTCCCATTACCCATGTCTGTAATAATCGGAATATCAACCGCCTCAGACATATCTTTTGTATTGTTGCTGGGTAAAATACCAATAGTTAGACCGCCACTAGCCTTTGCACCTCGACTAGCTGCATCCATAATTCCTGCTTTTCTTCCACCAGTAAGCAAAATCCAATTATTTTCAGCAATGGATTTACCAAGGTTATAAGCCAGAGAAATATCCTCTGGGGTAGCTGATTTTCCTGCACCCATTACTCCTATTATCACCTTTGCCATAATGGTTTATTAATAAGGTATTATTTTTAACAAGTAGGGTCGAAAATCCCCACAAATCAAATTATCAAAGTCTTAACATGCCTGATTTACGAGAAAAATTGAACAAAGATATTGCAGATATATCTTGGCAAGAATTATTACCCCATGCAAAGCGAGATGCAGTAATTGTCGTCAAATCAGAATTAGACTTATCAGAAGTTGCCGCCGAAATAGCTCAAGACAACACTAGCTCAGTGCAAGGTTGGATTGCCGATAAATCTATTGCCAAGCCCACAGTCGATCAGCTAAGTAAGTGGAATGACAATCCACAAAAACAGTTTACGGCTTTAATAGTACAGCCATTTGTTGTAGTTCAAGAAATCGAAGATAATTCACAAAACTAGCTTTTATGGCTGCGTCAACAATTCCCATTGTTTAATTAAATTAAAAATTAAATTTGGTTAAATTTGATTGCGTTGTAACCCCGCTCTAACCCAGTTAATACACTCATCAACATCATTAAATACTTTTGGTGCGGCAATGTTGACTAGTTTACGAGGAGCATAGTGATCGTAAAAACATTTACCACCTTCTTGATGGAGAATAATTAGATTGTCGCGGTAAGTGTAACGCTGGCGAAAATAATCAGAGCCTTCTAAAGTAAACTGATTGTCTAAGTGATGTTTGGCGATCGCAATAATCTTTGATAGCTTAGAAGAATAAGACTGGGCAGGATTTTTTGCCTGATGCAGTTGACTAGTATAGCCTTGCTCAGATAGCAAAGAATAAGAATAAATATCATCTCCATCAATACAGCCAGATACAAACGGAATGATCAAGCATTCTTGATAGGTGACGGATTTTTCGTAGAGGAAACGGTTCATATTCTGCTGTTACTTGTTTAAACAAGCGTATAAGCTATACTTAATAACTGTATTAATCTAATTATTATATTAATACAGCAAAGCAATGAATTGCCTTACTGTATTCAATTTCAAAAAGCCTAAAGAATATCCCTTAGATCAAAGAGTCAAAGACTGAGCGTTAGTTTCGATCAAAGTTGCCAAGTCTTTCAAGAAAGCTGCTGCTTGTGCGCCATAAATAATGCGGTGATCGGAAGTAATATTAACCTTCATTTGGCGTTTAACTCCCATCATGCCAGAATCATCAGCAACTAACTGAGGCTTTGAGCCACCTACTGCCAAAATAGATCCTTGTCCTTGAGGCAAAATAGCATCAAAGTTATCTACGCCAAACATACCCAAGTTAGAAAGAGTAAATGTACCCGTGCTATATTCATCAGGTTGAAGTTGCTTAGAGCGAGAGCGGTTAACCAAATCCTTCCAGGTGCGAGACAGAGAATAAATATCCATTTGATCTGCATTACGCAACACGGGAGTAATTAACCCTCCATCGGGCATTGCTACGGCTACAGCCACATTAATTTCAGAATTGTAACTAATAGCATCTTGACTATAGCTAGCGTTGACTACAGGGTGCTTTTTGAGGGTAAGGGCGATCGCTTTTGCTAACAAAGCAGTCATGGTTACGCCTTTAGGTTTGATCTGCTTGTATAGAGCATCTAAAGCGTCAGTATTTATAGTGTAAGTCACATGGAAAGTAGGCACTTGCAAACTCGCCATCATGTTTTGTACTACTGCTTTTTGTAGCGTATTCTAGGCTACTGTCTCACCAGGAGTAACATTTGCTGTCGATACAGGAGGTGGCGTAACGGGAGCAGCAACTACAGCAGGAGCAGTATTTGCAGTAGCAACAGGGGCAATCCCGACAGGAGTAGCACCAGGAGAAGTTACAGCTTTCCCAGATGCTTGTTCCACGTCACCCGCTGTAATACGTCCATAAGGCCCACTACCTTGGAGAGTTTTTAGATCTACGCCAAATTTTTTGGCTAATTTTTTCGCTCTAGGAGAAGCCACTAGTCTGCCAGAGCCATTGCTGCTACCGTTACTTGCTGCTGTAGCTGTAGCTTTTTCAACAGTAGGAGGAGCGGTAACTGCTACAGAAGCGGCTTCTTTGGGCGCGCTGGCACCTCCTTGATGGGATGCTGCTTGTTTTTTCGCTTCAGCAATTTCTGCTTCAGTTTCGGCTATTAGAGCGATCGCACTACCTACAGGAGCTTCTTCCCCTGCTTCAACCATAATCACTGCTAGATAGCCTTCATTAAAAGATTCCACATCCATGTCGGCTTTATCCGATTCTACCACTAGAACCGTTTCTCCTTTCTCTACTTTGTCCCCAGGAGATTTTGTCCACTCTACAATTTTACCTACGGTCATAGTGGAACTGAGGGCGGGCATAAAATTATCGTGAATCATGGTGTGCGATCTTTCTTGTGTAGTTAATATATCGATTTTTGAAACCAAGGGAAAATTATTCTACTTTTTCCCCGTCTCAAATTTATATTTTTCTGGCTATTACAGCCTCTAATGATATCATTTATGGCAGGTATCAGAACTAATCGAAGATAAATTTTTCTAGGGAAACAGCATTCTTAACCACGTAGAGCTAATTGAAACTAAATAAAGTTTTAATTAGCTTACAAAAGCAGAACAATCGCCCAATCTTAACTTACTTTCAATTTACCTTTGAGCTAATTTTGGAGTTTTGCCCAATAAACCCGTCATCAATTTGAGAGCAAATATTTTTAGGGGTTTTAAATAGCTCATCATCCACAATCCTGTACGGCGTAAAGCAACTACAGGCAACCAACTGTTAGAAAACATACGATCTAACAAATCGGTAAAGCCTAAAATAGCCAAATTCTCAATTTTGCGCCAACCCTCATATCTTTTGAGTACCTTGATCTCGCCAATGTCTTGTCCCTTTTGTTGAGCAGTCTGCAATACCTGAGCCAAACTAGCAGCATCGCGGATACCCAAGTTTAACCCTTGTCCCCCCACAGGATGGCAACAGTGAGCAGCATCCCCAATCAAAGCTAGACGGGGTTTAATATAGCGATCGCACTGCATCAACTGTACGGGAAATACCATCCGTTTGCTAACTAATTTTAAATTTCCCAAACTTCCACCTGTATAGGTTGTAAGCTTTGCCAAAAAATCAGCCTCATTCAACTCTGCCAAAGCTTTAGCTTCTGCATGGGGATTTGTCCAAACAATTTGGCAGCGATTTCCTGGTAGGGGCAATACTCCCATGGGTCCACTAGGCCAAAAGCGTTCAAATGCCGTATTATTCTCTAAGGCAGTATGCTCGATAGTAAATGCGACGCAAGACTGCCAATACTTCCAACCGCGAGTTTTGATCCCTGCTAAATTACGAATGTGCGATCGTGCTCCATCCGCACCAATTACCAGTTTGGTGGTTATAAAACGTTGTTCGCCGTTTAATTCCACTTCTACCGTAGAGCTATTTTTTTCTGTAGTTACATTCTTTACTTCCCCAGGACATACCCAATTGATGTTGTCGCAGTCGGCTAAATGCTTTTGTAAAATCCCCAAAACTATGTTGTGTTGAGCGACATAGCCTAAATGCTCTCCTGGCAAGTCTTTCTGATTAAATTTTACCTGTTGAGAATAATCAGCATCAGATAAGCTGATATTGCTGTATTTACCAATGTGGGGGAATATTTTGTCCCAAATACCAATTCCCTCATAGATACGACTAGAAAGAGGAGAAAAAGCATAAGCTTGAGTTTTTGCTGCTGCGACTTCTAAAGGTCGAGCTTCAATAATAATAATATTTAAGTTAGAGTTTTTTAATGCTGCTGCTAGGGTTGCACCAACAATACCACCGCCAACGATAACTAAATCACAATCTAGATTTGAAGACTGGCTTTGACTAATTTCTGGTTGTTGCTTGACTAATATTTGTGCAATTTTTTTTGAAAAAATTATATATGGGTATATGTACCTGTATATATTGTGACGCGATCGGCATTTGAAGGCAAGGAGGAATAAGGATCGAGGAACGAGGATCAAGAAGAAACTGCTATAGGTTATGGGTTATATGTTATGGGTTATAGGTTATAGGTTATGGGATATAGCGATTGTAGCGAGCAGGAGTAAAAATTGATTTTGCCCACAACCACCACCATTTAAAGTAGGAATGGGGGTTGTCGTTAGTAAAGTATTCTGGGGCGATGCGCTTTATTTTAGGTAGGTGTATCCAAGGTACATTGGGAAAGGTGTGATGTTCGTCGTGATAGCCCGTGTTAAAAAACAGAATATTAGTCCAGCTATAGGTAGAGTAAGTCTTACCCTGATGATAAATATGATGTTCGGCAATAGATTGACCCCTAAAGGTTATACCCCAATTACTAATCATTAAAGTCAAACTCCAAAAGAGATAAAGAGTAGCTTGGGGGCTTATCAAAAACCAAGCCGTGATGTACAAACTAAGGCTAGTCAAGGTCAAGACAATATTTAAAGATTGAGAAATATTTGCCGAGTTAACCTCTCGAATATCGGCTTCTACCAAATAAGCTGCAATCAAATCAGTAACAATTACTCCTCCAGGCAAAAGATGAACTAAACTTTCAAAAACACGCCAGTAAGGATTATTGTTCGCAAACTTGGCAAACTTTCGATCCCATAATTCATGGTCGTATTGATAATCATTTAGGTGTAGATGATGGGTTTTACCATGTACGCCAATATAAGCCAACGATTCGCCAAAAGAAAGTGAGCCACAGACGATTAAAAATAAAGCCAGGTTTGACCCCAACTTGCTTTTAAAAATCAAATTATGGGCTGCTTCGTGAACAAATATAGCTAATGAATGGAGGATAAACTGTCCCACAAAAAAAGCGATCGCACCTGTCTGCCACCAAGATAAATCCTTGACTAACCAAGCGATTGTCCATTGCAGGGCTACTAAAAAAGCGATCGCAACTATGGAAAAAGAATAATTGCCAAAATATTGCTTGATTTCAGGATACTTAGCTAATATTTCTTTTCTACGGGAACTATGCCACTGGCTATCAACGGACATTTTTACTAACTACAAAATTGCAGTTGAACTAAAAAACTATTGTCCAAATTCTACTCTAGCTTGTTGAACTATTTCTGCTGTCACTTCTTCTAATTGTGCATTGCGCGCCATAGTTTCTATTCTTTGGCGTGCGCCAGAGCGAGCAAAGAAGGGAATCATTTTTAGTTTTGCTTGGGCTTGTACTGTCCAACGTAGTTCGTCAGTTACATTAAAGTTTTTCATTTTCCTAACCCCTAATGTTTTGTGAATATACTTTTCCATTGTAGTTTCGCAGATTCGACGAAGTTGCCATAACTTAGACAAAGTTAACTTCACCAAAATTGCAAGATAATTACTGGCTCTAATTACAATTAACGGATTTGAGAAGATGCAGCCTCAGAGATAGCAGGTACTTCAGCATATTGCCCTTGAATTGAACGAAAAATACAGTAAAAACAAACTACAATACTGCCCATAAAAATAGTATTGTTTAAAGTTTCTGTAACTAAACCCTGTGAACCAAATGCAGGAACGAGAATTCCCATAATTAGACTAAACAAAATTTGCAAAATATTCATTAGAATAGCCTGCATGCCATTGAAGCGTAGAAAATAGCTAACATTTTCATTTCTAACTACAGCAAACCACAGACCAAAGAAAATAATCAAGCTGGCAAAAGGCAAACTATTAGTCAGTCCATAAATAGCTACCAAAGGGGAAAAGAATTGATATAGCCAGGGAAACTGGGTCAAAAGTGCAATACCAAAAGGCAAGGCGTAAACCAGAGGAAATAAGTATATCAAAGCACCAAAACTTCTATCTTTGGCATCTGTTTCAGGAGTATTCATACTTTTACTTTTTATAATTTAGTTATGATTTTGATATGATTGCGGCAAATATCATTCTATCAAAGAGCTTAAAGCTGCAACTACAAAATGACAAACAGTAGCAGTCATTGATTCTATTGTTATATATTTTTGTAATCATAGATATTCGGTTATGACAAACTTCAGATTACTGTAGAATGTATCACTACTGTCCATCAAATCATTGAGTGATTGACTGCAAAATTAGGTTGAGCAAGGCAAAGCATAAGCTTTTCTAAACTGTTATTAGCAATCGATTAACTAAAATATTTTAGTGGGCTGTCATTGAGATGAGCGCGAACTGTATTGAACTGTATTGAGATCGAGATACAACCGAAATGACCATAGAAACAATTACCCAGCTAAAGAAATCAGATTGACTCTAGGTGACACAGCATGACAGATATAGTAATCAGCCAAGCTTTGAAAATTGTTGATAAAACATTAGAACCAGATCGGCTTAATACAGTAGAGGAGCTAGTATTGAAAGAATGTTGGGCTGGTAAAACCTATCAGGAAATTGCTGTAGATTCAGGTTATGATTCTGACTACATTCGGGTAGTAGGCTCTCGTCTTTGGCAAAATCTCTCTAACGCTTTTGCCGAAAAAGTAACTAAAAACAACTTCAAATCTGTTTTGAGACAACAGGCAAGAAAAGGAGCTTTTTCTTTTTCCACATTAGAATTACCAGATGGGCAAGTACCCCTAAATTCAGATTTTTATGTTGAGCGTCCTCCCCATGAAACTTCAACTTATGAAGAAATAATTCATCCAGGGGCTTTGATTAGAATCAAATCTCCTTTGAATATGGGCAAAACATCATTAATGATTCGTATTCTAGCTCATGGGCGATCGCAAGGGTTTAAAACAGTAACAATCAACTTTCAGTTGGCAGAGGCATCATTATTGTGCGATCTCAACAAATTTTTGCGCTGGTTGATGGCAAACATAACTCTTCAGTTGGGGATCGAGTCTCAATTGGATAGTTACTGGGATGAAGATTTAGGAACTAAAGTAAGCTGTACGACCTATCTTCAAAGATATATTTTAGAACAGCTATCCCAGCCCCTAGTTTTAGCTTTTGATGAAGTTAATCACTTGTTTGAATATCCCGAAATAGCTCAAGAATTTTTGCCTTTAATTCGGTTTTGGCATGAGGAAGCTAATAACTTTTCTATTTGGAAGCGTTTGCGTCTGATAGTAGTCCATTCGACTGATATTTATCTTCCTCTAGATATTAATCAATCTCCTTTAAATTTGGGCTTGCCTGTAAATTTAATTCAATTTAATTTTGAACAGATGAAAGATTTGGCTAGCCGTCATAAGCTTCGTTATCAAGTAGAAAACTTAGATCGAGATATAACTTTATTAATGAAAATGATTGGTGGTTATCCTTATTTGGCAAGGCTAGCTTTTTACGCCTTGTCAACTGAAAATATCACTTTTGAACGGCTGTTGGCAGAAGCACCTACTTCCTGTGGGATCTATCGCAACCATTTACAAGGACATCTTTCGACCCTAAAAAAATATCCAGAATTAGGTAAAGCCTATGAACAAGTTGTATGTTCTGACCAGCCAATTCAAATATCTGCCATCAATGCTCACAAATTAGAAAGTATTGGTTTAATTAAACTAGTTAATAATATGGTGTTACCCAGTTGTCTGCTTTATCGTTTTTATTTTCGCGAGTATTTAGCAGCAGAGATATAGCAACCATCGGGACGATTGTCTAAGTTGGGTATGTATTCTGTCGACAGTTAGAAGTTAATTGCTGATTTAATTTAATTAATAAAATGGCTGAAGTAGCTCAAATATATTTGGGAAATGTTCATCAAAATTCCGCTCTGGCGAAACTGGTGGCAGATGAGGTTTGTTTAGAAGTTTCTTTGCAACATAGCGATCGCCATAAAGGTAGAATACATACCCATACTGCTGATAATCTTGCCATTGGGATTGTCAAAAGTCGCGATCGCTTGTTAGAGTCTGGAGATGTTTTCCAAACCGAATCTGGCAAACTTATACTCGTTTATCTACAGGCACAACAATTATTAGTCCTAGATTTATCAAGTCTAGAAAATGAAGTCGCTGCTGCAAAATTAGTCCGTCTTGGTCATCTTTTGGGCAATCATCACTACGGGATCGCAATTCAAAACAACAAGATATACGTACAAGTAAATACAGATCCCAAAGTCATTAATAAAGCGATCGCAGATCTACAAATTCCTAGGTTACAAATGACCTACGAAACCCAAAGCTCATCAGCAGATATTACTTTTACTTCCCACAGTCATTAACTTATTGCTTATTACTATCAAGCCCGCCGCACATCAAGCCACTGTTGCAGAATAATTTCTGCTGCTTGACGATCTATTGCTCCTTTGTCGCGGGTAGAAAATCTTCTGCTAGCCTTTAGTCTGGTTTTCGCTTCAACCGAGGTCAAACGTTCGTCTACATATTCAATGGGCAAATTTAGAATTCGAGCAATGCGATCGCTAAATTTCTGCGTCTTTTTGTATTGAGATCCAATACTTCCGTCCAATGTATAGGGTAGACCAATAATTAATATTTTTACTTCCCTTTCTTCAATTATCTCTTGCAGTTGTCTAATGTCTTCAGAAAAAGAGGTTCGATAAATAGTAGTCAAACCAGTTGCAATCAAACCTGTGCCATCACATCCAGCAACACCTATTCTTCTTCTTCCTACATCCAAACCCAACGCGGCAACTCTTTCCATCCTGACTCAATCAATTTAAACTAAGCCACTGTGGGGCGGTTTAAAAGATTCGCCAGAATTATTTTTGTCAGAAGGGGTAAAATAACTTGATTTAGAAGAAAAGATGTTCTTTTGTCTGACGATATTTTGATAAGAGCTGGAAACGGACTTCAGCCAAGATATACGAGAAGGAATAGGAGCGCGAGCTGGCTTTAGCCCTTGAAATACATCTGATAACTGCAATCCTTCTAACGGTTTAGCCTCTTTTATTTTGTGCCATACGGAGCGAGACATTAGCAACGTATGTTCTACCGATGTCGCACCAATTTTATTAAAGTATTCTTCTCTTTCTGGTTGATAATCAGCAGAAACTATTTCTAATGGTTGAGAATAAGGCTGACGATCGTCAGCAAAACCATAGCGGCGATCGATAGATTTTTGAACTATCTGTGCCATTTGAGCCGTCAATTTAGGATAAAGCCAAGTATAGGCTGGATTTACCGTTAATTGAGCTTTATGAGGGCGAGAACCGTCTCTAGAAGATTCTAGTCTAAAATAGCCGATTGCAGCCTTGCGTTGTGGTTCAAATACATAACCACTAACTACATCTGTACCATTGAGCCACTGCCTAATCTGACCTACTGCATTCTGCACCAAATTGGTTTTAAAATCTTCTACATGGCGATCAAACACCTGACGCAGCAAAGGTGGCATTGATACGCAATCTAACTGGTATAGTAAAGGTGCATCAGCATTGCTAATGGGTAAAAAATTAGGTAAATCTGGATCTTGCTGGGCTAATTGGGAAACTAATTCCGCCGAAATTTGCCAGTAAGTCATTTGAGCCAAAGGCTGAAAACCATTT
>ERZ1740059.1661-NODE-1661-length-11089-cov-11.005891_pt1 | contig 11089 bp, 5 predicted proteins | sample MGYA00581744_ERZ1740059 | MGnify/ENA primary metagenome ERZ1740059 (study PRJEB43018, sample SAMN04849738) | marine metagenome | isolation source: floating plastic debris | place: Pacific Ocean | collected 2008-08-28 | study: EMG produced TPA metagenomics... | reverse complement strand
GTTGTTGTAGTTGGGATGCTAGCAGTACATATACCTGAAGAGGACAGATGTGTGGACACATTAGAGCTGCCAGAGCTTCCTGAGATGCTCACATTCCATGCTAAGACATTACAGCTGTATTGTGCTGTATGTAGTCATGGTAATTTTAAAGCTGCACATGAACTGATCAAGCACGTAGATGAGAAACAGCTTATGCATGCTATACAAGATCCATGTAAGTAAACCTCAACACAAATGTAATTCAATCCACCACATTTATCTTGCATATTTTGGCTTTCACTGTGTTGTCAGGGCTAACCATTTTCAGGTTTGAATAGTGCCAGTGAATAACTTTGCACCATAGAATTCTAATTTTTGGGCTTGAGTTCAACTCATTTATATCATCAGCCTAGTGCTCTACGACTCAAGATTTGGCTGGAAAAAACCTTCAAAAATGAATATTATCAAAAAAAATCTTTATCCCTATACTTAAAGCTCAAAGACAGATGTTCAAGAAATCCCGTGTCAGTCACTGAAAAGACATCCTTGTCCACTGGACAAGGACGTCTTTTTAGTTCGGTCATGCGTAGAGTGTCAACAGCTCCATTGCTCTGTTTGCCCCGGAATTGCCCACTAATATGTCATGACCCTGGGCAAGCAGAAAAATGTTATTATACTACCATTACTATATCCGCTATGACGAAAACACAAGTGAAAATTCCTGACAGGTGGTTCTCAAATTATCAAGATATCAGCTTAGAACATCTCATCACATTCATTACATCTCACATCTCATCACGTTGTAAGTATGTCACATCACATGTAAGTAAATATTGACTATATAAGTTTTTGTATTCTAGATCTATCCGGTGCTCTGCGTATGGGCTTTCACGACTTACTAAATGCCATGCATTTGGATGCTCATAGTAAGATACGGCTTCTCACTGAGCAGGAGTATGTATTTCCACTTAGAATCACTGAACCTGATTCTGTGGTGAGTAAATCTTCTAGTGGTAATGGATGAGTCGCCCAGCGAAGAAGGGTGGGTTTTGTGGGGTACTTGGCCTAATCTCCCACTTAGCTCGCCGGGATATCTAATTGGCCTATTTTTATCAGCATTAAATAAGCTATTATGATATTATGATAATAGCATATCTAGCGCCAAATAATAATTATACCAGTTTTCTCCAAACAGAAATCGAGCATTTATAATAAATTTGGAAATGTGATTTGGCTACCTGCTGGAAAATTTTCACTGGAGTTTAGATGCTTCTTACTGTTAAAGGATTTGTGGACTGCATATATTAGCAAAATGGCCATGGTTTCCAAAAACACAAGACATATGTCTACCGGGCTTAACTGTGATATCTATTGCAAGTTATACTGCAATATCTTCTGTATAGATTTTTGTTGTTGATCAATTATTTGCGCTCCTCACACCTGACAGAGAATGAAATTCATTTGATTAGAACTTAGTTAAAGCTACTTGCAAACACGATATCATCACATACTTGTATTTTCCCTCTCATATTTTGGCCAATGGTTCTCAGCTCATCAATGTTACCTGGGTTTTGGTTAATATCCGCACTACATATGAGCGTGATTATCAGATGCTGTCATTTCTCTCTGCTACAGCCTAGTAAAATCTCAGAAGAAGATGCTGTTATACCACGGGTAACTTTAAATCCTTGGTTTTTGTTAAGTTTAGTTGAGTACTGGTAGTTAGTTCACCTCGGCACAGTTTCCCTGTTTGTGAATCCTCACAGTCATAAACATATAGGGTATAGATAAGAAACATGTTCGCAATTTTAAGGTAGTTGGAGTTGACTTTTTTACGTTACGGTTGATTTTGCAAGTTGGAAGACTAATACTATCGTATATATTTTTGTGTTCATCTCCGTAAAAACAGTCCAATATTTTCCCGCATTGCAAGTTAGCCCTATAGTTACATGTATGCAAAGAGAATGTGGCAAATTAAGCCAAATGAACACTTTGTTTTAGTCAGACATGTACATGTAGCTAGATATGGTATGAATTCCCTTTTCATACCCTCTTTCACTGCTCATAGAATGATGTTGACGGGTTACCAACTCTGTTAAAATGGGAAAGCTCTTGCAAATATATCCGATCTACTATGTTTTCCACTCGGAAACTTGAAAGAGGGATCTCTCATAGCATGTTTAATTTGTTAATAGTTTTATTTTATATTAGTCACATCTTAGTTATGGATACTAACTGCTGCTATTGGCTCACAACAGCGGGCGGGATTTCTTTTTGGGCAACAGACGGGCTTCTACATGTATGTGCTCTGATGATGTAATCAATACCAAAAAGCTAAAGAATTACATGACGTGGTGCCCTTGATTACTTGACTTGCACTATGTCACACACTTTTTGTTTCGTATGACACTGCTGGGCTCTGTATGTAGGGCCAGTATTGCTTAGATACTATCCATAAATTACTCTGCTCAGAGCCTGCTAGTGCAGTGGCAGCCCAGAAATCAAGAATTTCATATGCCAATAAAAATGTTCATTTTTTACCATAGCAGGGTATGTGTAAGGATTGATATTAGACAATTAGCACAGACTAGCTGCGTAACAGAAGTGTCTGTTTACTACCCATTCAGGTCCCCCTGTACAGAGATGATATAAAAGACCATGAAAAGGCGATAATGTCTACAGTACCGGATGGCCAATCAAAGCTGACCATACGACCTAAACTGGCCCTCAATGAGCAGGTAGGTGCTGCATCATTATAGTGCCTATCCGAACTATCATTTTACAGCAGTCAATATGTGGAAGAGTGAACAGATTTGATTATTGCTATTGGACCTCATGAATCCACTACCGGTACCTGGTGGTAAGGGGTTCAGAAGGTGAAATCTCAAGTCTATGAGATTTTATGCCGATCTTGATCTGATGTCTTCAGACTTTTTCATGTAATGATTGATATGTCGATGGCTTACTACATCTGATATTATTTTGAGATACCATTACTCTTCACCTGCTATGTTTGCTGTTTTAAACATAAGTTTTGAATATAACTCCGGTAATTATAGCTAAAAGGTTTATTTTCCCCTCTTAAGAGGTTACTTTAGAGATGGTTTGAAATATCATAAATTTGTCTAGCCCTCTTCTGTTGGGTTGGCCGGGTTGGGTCTTAGTTTTATTTGACCATGCAGCGATGACATATCATTTTACTGTAAGCTCATTTGTTTTCATCCCGTGGTTTAAGTTGCATTGATCTAAGATCAATATCTTTTATGTGTCTCTCTGTGTTCAGGAGGATTTTGATTGGTCTCATAATGCTGCCAACCGGGTGAGACTAACACTGTGTGGCTCATAGCTTTTTTTATTGCTCTTACTCTTTTATCAAGCTCGATTCTCCGGTCTGACAATGTTTGAAGTGCCAGGCTAATTGTAAGAATCTGCAGTGGGTGAATTTCCATAGCGGAAAGTTGATTTAATGTTATTGAACTAAGCTTTACTAAATTGGATCTCCAAAGGCTAATGTAATTTGATGCCTAAAATAGTACACAGACATGTGGCAATATTCGTATATTTGCTTTTTGTGGAAATAGTGATACCTCAGCTCTAAAAGAGACCATCAGGTCTGCAGCCAGCCGTTGCCGGGCACTCTATTTCACTTGGAACAGTTCAGGACACTCACATTACAGTCAAATTACACTCTTTGTTCACATGGGCACTTGCAATTCATATGAGTCATTCCTGGGACACTTTTTCAGCAACGTGTCCTGTGAATGTCAGTTGTTGGACTAGTAAATGCCTAAGAGGCAGCTGGTATGAAGCTCTTGTTCTTTCTACCCTTTCTACAACTATCTTACCCGTAGGCATAGGAACTGCCCATGTGTGCATTGAAAGTGCGCATGTAAATAAGGTGTGTAGTGTGACTGTAATGTGAGTGTCCCTTAAGTGTACCAAATGAAATAGGAGTGTCCGCCGAGTGACCTGAAAGTGCCTGGCAAGGGCTAGCCGCAGACCTGAGAGTCACTTTTACTGAATATCATGATTGCAAACTATAGTAAGGCAGCGTTATAACGTGGGTATTTTATGTTATAGTAGTGTTACTGTATTATTTATTTTCAGGAATTAGAGTTTTTGAGATTCGCTGCGGTACCTCAACTCTCATGCCCGCTTTTACCACTAGACAGACTGAAGAGATTGATGATGAAGGCTTTGATGGATGCTGTGAACAACGGTGCAGGTCATATCAGAGACCCGATAGGAGGAAGCTGTACTCACCTCTTTGTGTGAGTAGTTTTTGTAGTGGGCAGTCATTGGAAGCATGACACCTATTCTGGGACTGGCTTATATGTGAACTTCATCCTAACTCATACAAAATTGTCAAATTTCATAGGTAGTTATTGAAGCATGATCCAGATGCCTGTTGTTGTTTGAATTGAAACTAATTTGTCATTTTCCGCAGACCTATTCTGAAAACACTTGATAACCTGTTGGTAATGGGACTGGTAGACGATTGGGAGATAAAACAATTGCTGAGGTTGATAGACCCAGTGACGTTCAGTGATATACCAGACGGACAGGGACTTCTACAGATGCAGCTTGAGGAGGATGTAAAGATACAGCTCTGTAATATATTCCATCATCTATGTGATGCTCAAGTCAGGTACAGAACATAGGCTTTTAAAAAAAGCTAGAACCTTACCCGAGACCATGATTTCCAGAACAGTTTGCATATGGCTATACCTGTTCTTACGTTAAGTATGTGTGTCTTTATTTTTAAATTTTCTCTAGTTTTCTACCCAACTATTAGATGCTAAATTTGATTCGAGCTTTTCAATGGCTATGATATCACCGTCTTAATTGTTTGTCTATTCAACTACACGTAGCTATCATTGCAGCTCATTTTGTCAATAGAATGGCCTGGTGTGCAACGATACCATCCCGTCATAGGTTTCTGTAATAAATGATCATAGTTCGGTTGAATTAAAATTAGTGCTAAATCTGTCAGTTAAAAAAATGAGTTCTCTTAATTTCACCATTGACCTTGTTATAGACATAGGACTGAAGCATTATTCACATACTCAGCTGAGTTTGTCCACAGAATTCAGAAAGAGCAACTTGATCGTTACAAGCAGATAACTTCAAGTGTGATGTCTCCCGCTATAGCTGCAAAGAAAACTAAAGAATTCAGGTCCTCTCCAAGAGAACAAGTATGGCTCTTACCAGTCTTTTACAATTTCACACCAGTATAGATGAAGGTATTTTTACACTGAAAACATAACTCATTTCGAAACAGAAGTGTTAGGCTTTTTGTCAATATAGACCACCTCCGTGTTTACTGAGGCTTACACCGCTCACTCAATGAACTGCTGCGTTGTGTCTTTAAATAACAATGGTGAAGTTAGTTGTTTCTGATCATGGCATGGCTGTTTTTACAGATGAGGAGTGCTATTAACTTCATAAACACATCTGATGAAGATGTGGAGGATCAGACCCGACCTCCTGCTAATCCTGAGCTGGAAGCCTCGTTATCTCAGTTCCATGAGGAATTGATGACACATTGTCGTCTGTTTGAACCGGAAGTTGAGGGTGCTGATACTGAATCAGAGCAGCCAGGCATGCTAGGAAGGCTATTTGGACTTGATGGTAGTGGATCAGATGGAGAGGGAGATACGCAGTCACCAGAACTACCACCAGGTATTGTAACCACTACCTATGATTATTTAGCTAATATTGACTTGACATGCGTGGTTTATATACATATAGATTCTGCAGATTTGTGCAAGCTCATAAAACGAGGTTCCTACAAGCCAAACCATGGTACTGCTTGAGGATTCTAACTGTCCTAACCAAAAAGATAGAGTGAGAATATCAAACACCAGCCATAAAGAATAGATCATTTTGGAATATTGCCCTTATGGCTTAAGAGATATGCAAGGGCAATAACTAACTTTATGTCCATTCACCCAAAAGATTACACTTCCTTGATATGGGCTTTGCATAAATTTTGAGGAGGTATATAGAGTGACCATGCACCTTTTGTCTTGTATTATTTGATGAGTAAAAATCGTTTCCAATCAGAGTGGATAAAATCATGTTTGAAGTTGATATACTAAGGTCATACAATTTTTAAATAAACATTATACAGTCTTATTTTATTTGTCATCACAAATTTAGACTAAATTTTAGTTCTAAATTCATCAATTATTGAGAATGATGTTATGAGACCATTAATTTCCTAATTCAGACTAATAACATAATTGCCTTAGCTAGAATTTACATTTGCACTGTATTTTTTTCAGTCACAATTGAGTATTATTTAATGATGACATGTTTTAACAACATGAAATATAAATATTGTAGACACTATGCAAAAGCTGATAGCAGCCACGATGATAAAATGGTCTAAGGATAGCTTGATAAGTAGTCAAGAACTGGTGAGACAGATGTTCTCTCTTCTTTACAGACAATATGACGCTCTGGGAGAGGTGAGGATTGATAATACATGTAGTTTCCTATGTACTGTGTTATGACTGGTCAATAGTACCCTCTGACTGCAGATTTAAATTGAAAAGACTGCTGGATTTTACATAAAACTTATACTGTGATATTACATGTATGTGTTCATAGGTCATAAATTCGCTGTCAAAGACATACGTCATAGGAGAGAAGAGCGTTGAGGACCTATATCATCTCATGAAACCCCTGTGTAATATACGCTCTCTGCTCTCCGTTCAAGGATCAAAACACGAAGAGGACATTCTCAAAAATAGCCTGGCGTAGGTCACACTATTGTTTGTAGTTTTTGTGTTTACTTACTACCCGTTCCCAGGTGTACTGATTGCTTACACCATAGGTGCGACATCGTCAGGCAATATCATTGCTTACCTATCATAAATATCCCAGAATTTACAATGCCTAGGTTGATTTGAGCTGATAACTTGTCCAACGCAGTTTGAATACGCAACAATGTGTTCCTGATCGGATCATAGACAAAAAATACTCATATATCAGTGTTGAATTTTGCATTTTTGCTACTTTTTGGTTGCTAATATAAAAGACGCTAAATTCATTTGATGATGAATCATTATTAGGGCTGTCAACGATTAAGGAATTTGGAGATTAATCTTGATATCAAAGTGAGTGATTAATCTTGAATAAATCTCACTTTTTATCTCACACAATTTCTGCATTGTACACTACAAAATGAGGTACAATTGTACAATATAGTATCTAGGTGCTAGAAGCAATACCGGTTCTGTAATGATTGAGTGTCAACAAAAGCCAGCAAGTCTTCTTGCACATGAAACTCAAATCAGCGTCGAAGTTGACTGCCTATCTTTGCACTATACTTACCTATAAGGCCGGTAAAACTTTGAGTTTAGATCTGTGTCCAGTGTGGCAGGCATCATTTCTTTTTCACATTTCACAACAGTTTTTACCTATTTTAGAAGGTATAAGTGTTGAAAAATCAAAATTAAGATGAGGCAGGTTTCATTTCACATATAAAAATAGATGAGGAAGGTGAAATTGATGTAATTTTAGGGTAATTACCATGAGGGGACGAGGCATTACCATTTCATGGTCCTGTAAATTGAGGTGAGGCAGGGGGACACAGATCTAAACTCGAGGTTGTGCTGGCCTAAGGAAAATGTGAGATTAACTCAAGGATAAAAGATTAATCCTTTTAATCTCACAAATGAACAAATCTTGTAATAAACATGATGAATTGACAGCCCTAAGCCTCTACTTATTATGCATGATTATATTTGAGCAAAAACTGAAATAGCTGAAATAAGAATATGGTATGTAATTTACCTAGAAAACAGAAAATTGTGAAACGTTTACTGGCTAAAATTTCTGTTAAAGGTATTTATCTTATGGCCAAGATCTTGTTTTATGTACATGGGACTGTATGTACACGTTTCAGTCAAACTCTAAGCTGCTCGCTGCTGGTCACATAGATGTACATTGACAGCGTTTAATGCTCATGTGTGCAGGCGTATTATCACTTTAATATTTGTTTTCAGCGAAATTATGGATAACAAGATATTCTTCCAACATCCAGATTTGATGAGACTTTTCTGCGTTCATGAAACTACTATGCAGCTGATGGTAGCTACCCTCAATAAAAGTCAGCAAGAGTATGTGTTTTAATGTACCTTTTGCTGGTCTACATAGAATCCGCAAGTATTCAGGTCACGTTTCATCTAAAACATCTACTTGAGAGCCAGTCATAAAATACAAATGTATTTTATATTTGTGAACCATACCAACGCAAAAATAATCATGCTTTGCAGTGCAATGTTTTGACCATTTTTATACTTATTATTAGTCATTTGCTATACAAATTTAACCTTATTAGGGCAATTTTATGCTTCCCTGGCAGGTAACCACAAACACCAGTAGTCATTCATTATGTTTTCATACTGCGATGTATTTTGGAGTTACCCGCTCCCAATGTGTGTTTCTACGTAATTGGAAGGGAACATAACTTCTATGTGCTTCTATGTTGTTGCAAAGAAGAAATGAGTTGAATAGCAACAGTACGGTCAAATGAATTATCACATGACAATCCATACAAATCCCCAGTTGCCAAGTGAAACAACTCCGAATCATATCAAATTTGGTTACTTTCATGAGGCAGGTGAGGGCAACTCCGCACTACATCGAAGCATGGAAGCATAGTGATTGTAGATGTAGAAAGAATGTTGATCTGTGTCATGTATATTAAGGATGCTTTGTCTGAATATCTTCCTACGCTGCTGCGTAGATAGATAAAATGTGCAAAAGGATTAACACATTTGCATATTATTTTTGGATATATGTTCTTATATGCTCTCAAACTTGTAGACCGCTTGTGAGATCCCTGAAAAATTGTTTTAAAAAATGCTTGTAGACTGGGATGAATTTTCATATAAATTGTGATGAATATAGGGTCGAGTGAACATCAAGACAAGGCTCTCCCTCTCTTGTTGAGACCAGACATCACAAGCCAGCCTGTCAGATTGAAAACGAGACCATGTGGGGCTTCTCGCCTGTATAGTAGTACCAGTTATATGTAATAATCCATTGTTTTTAGTGGCAAGCTTTTTTTGTTGTCACACATGACAGTCAGAGCCCATCAGATTGAGTCATTTACATACTATTTTTGATCAGCCTCTTTAATGAAATCAATGATGATTTTAAATATTGACTCTTACATTTCCCACAGCTAATCACCTTCATATTCAGTTGAGCAGTGAATTTGAACCAGGAATAATATAATGAATGATGCAGCAAACACAAAGCTATCATATGACAGAGTGCTTATCTTCAAATCTCTAGTTATAATGGTTTTATGTTTACAGGTGTAGTGATTCAGACAGCTCAGAGATGGTAGTTATGTGCTGTAAATTTCTCTGCTATTTCTGTCGGATCAGCCGCAAAAATCAGCAAGCCATGTTTGAACATCTTGGATATTTACTGGCCAACAGCAGCATGCTTTTAGGTAATATACAAGTTTCACTTCAATAGTAGTGTAGAGTAAATCTGCAATAATCATGAGACACACTGTAAACTGTACATTGGACCATCATGGAGGTCTATTTTTAAGGTGTTTAATGTTTATAGTGATTGTACAATTGAACTTGACTGAACTTTGAATTAATTTATGTCATGTATGTTTCAGTGAGACCATCACTAAGAGGATCATGCCCGCTTGATGTTGCCTATTCATCATTGATGGATAATAATGAATTAGCCTTAGCTCTACGTGAATCTCATCTTGAGCGTATAGTCGCCTATCTCTCTAGAGCAGGCGTACAGGTTTGTCCCCTTTTAACCTGGTTTTTTGGTTCTACTTTATTCATCATTTACTGAGATAAAAGGTTTGCTCAGCACGAATGTCATGCATAGGTCAGTATGAAAGGGAAAACTCTGAGTAAGCAACACAGTTGACAAACTTGTAAGATTACTAATCAAACATCTCAGTATGTTCTGCTGTGTCTTTCGAAGTTTGATGTCGATGGGTGCCTGGAACTATCTGAATTTGATATCACAGCGGCATTTTTGTTTGATCATGATATCTGTTGTGCATGTTGTAGTCAAACCCTGAGCTGCTTGCTGCTGGTTATCCAGATATTGGTTGGGATCCAGTGGAAGGTGAACGATTCTTGGACTTCCTCAGGTTCTGCGTCTGGGTCAATGGTAAGCTATTTATCTTATTATCATCATGTTATTCTTATTACGTAAACCTGGGGTATTGAAACAGCCATGCGGATAAATGAGAGTCTAACCATCATTAATATTGCTTATAGATCTGGTCTAAGCGCCTCGTCTGCAGAGCAGGCTGTGGTTATGAATACAAATACAAAATCACCTCTATTAGCGTGTTGTCTTGTAATAAAAGCCTACCTCAGATTGGTTAAAATCTATCCACGAATTCGAAGTGTTGTCCTGTCTCTCTTTTGGTCCTGTATAAAACAGGGTAGATAGGAAAATACCTGATTGAGCAGTTCTAACTACAAAATTCCTTCAGATTCATAATCAGTGCTGTTGAAAACTAGTTAGGCTTTTCGCTAACTGATTTAACTGAAAACTCGACTTCACTAGCTAGCACGGCTTTCTGGAAAAACTTTATATCCCACTTTTCAAGTATATGTACATATAAAGTAATATAAAAAATCATGAATGTGATGGATTTTTTGTTTGTGCAACAAGTGGTTCTAAAGCTCGACCCACTTTTTACATATTTTCCTATCTATGCTGTGCTATAATATAGAGACCAAATTTCAGAAAATTCCCAGTTTGCATACTATATAAGGATTTTGATAGACACATACAGAATTGAAAATTAATGTTATCAATGACTAACATGGTTTTTGAATCAATACGCGGTTGACTTAGTGAAAACAGGAAAAGGAAAGACTTCTCTTACATATCATTTTGCGCATAAGGTTAGGCCATTCCAAATTAATTCATAGGTCTAGATAGCATTTCTGAGAGTTGTCTTAGAGAGGGCTGAGGTATTTTATTTTCAAATTTTATGATTTGTTAGTATTGGAAGAGGGATAAAATGATATTATTTTGTTTCCCACGGGATAATTCTTGACGAGGTTATAGCATTTTATTTGATAGAATCACA
>ERZ1740059.1660-NODE-1660-length-11111-cov-8.723046_pt1 | contig 11111 bp, 7 predicted proteins | sample MGYA00581744_ERZ1740059 | MGnify/ENA primary metagenome ERZ1740059 (study PRJEB43018, sample SAMN04849738) | marine metagenome | isolation source: floating plastic debris | place: Pacific Ocean | collected 2008-08-28 | study: EMG produced TPA metagenomics... | reverse complement strand
CAGAATGTCAGCGTTCATGATCAGAGAAAGTGTATTGTGAAAAGTAATACCTGTTTGTCATCCAGGGTCTGGTTGAGTAGCTTTGATGGGAAAACCCCACCAAGGTCTAAACGCAATCATCTGATTGGTTAATAACTGAAATTATTAACGTCCATAAGATTCAGACTAAGGTTTGCATTCCATTGTAAAACAATGACATGATCAGGTCTTCGAATAGAAGCTTCTATCTAAGCTGTTCACCATAAATGAAACCATCAGCAGGATAATATACACTCGCTCCTAAATTGCACCGATTCTGGGACTTCACAAGGCTTTTAGCCACACATGTGTGGCACGGATATCATTGCAACATATTACTCTGCTGCTCCATGATCTTGCTTGGAAAATCTAGACCCACCACACATTGTCAATTGTAAAGTGACTTATATCAAGCAACAAGATGGGTGTCCTGCAAAAAACTTCACTTATAGCGATAATAATCCTACATACGGTCACATATAGCGTGCAAGAAGGATACTTACAGACTGGGCAATGTGAACCAATAAGGATACCCATGTGCCAGTCGATGCCTTGGAATGAAACTAAAATGCCAAATCTTATGGATCAGACTTCACAGCAAAATGCTATGCTCAAAATTGAGGAATATGCTCCTCTTGGTAAGTGTACATGGCACTGGACTACAATTTTTCCCAAGAGTACACTGTTCAGACCATCCCCAAGGAATTCTGGGGTTGTTTTCGACATTCACCACCACCTCAGCGGAAGTGGTGCATCTAAGGTGTAAAAACTGGAATAATAAAACAAAGGGAAAGTGGCAACAATGTGACTTGAACCAAATTCATTGCTTGAACTCAAAACAAAAAGGTTTGATCCCTGCACTCACAGTTTCGAGCGAAGAATTATTACTCCCGTACTAAGGCTTCAAAATTGCCGGCAGTGTCATTCAAAGTATCTCAATTTTTAGGTCACTGCCTTGAAATTGAGGAGCAGAATATCATTTTTTTGGTGTGAATGTCAAAACCTTTGTTAACTCAAGGAGTTAGAATGAGTTGGTTGGTTAACTACTCCCATCAAACCAAATTCAAAAGATTTTTGCATGTCAGTTTCAGTAAATTTTTTGTGAACTTTAATGAGATGATTCATTTATTACTTACAGCAAAATGTATTTTGCAATAATTATTATATTTTAATGACAATAATTACCAATGTGCTCACAAGAAAAGGCGGAACTTAATGGCTATTCTTGCAGTCATTTTTAATTTACATCGAAATGTGTAGCCTCCAATAACTCGGGAGATATCCCTTGTATGCAAATATTCGAAGGCGGACACATGAGCATGCAAAAGACGTAGAGGGACAGAAAAGCGGTTAAGATCCCAAGCAAACCTAAAATAATTATCAACACTGACATGAAATAGAGCTTCCAGGGCGTATTTCTGGTAGTTTGGCAATATTATTATAATGTCATTGATTCATACAAACACACATCCATCTTGAAAACCACAATTACACTGCTTGTCAGTGTCACTTTTGTTGCTCACTAAAAATTAGTTTTTTAGTAAAGACTTTACCAGAAATCTTGATTGGAGGTCTACTAAGGAGATGGGACGTATACTTATACCCACGACTTGAAGATTATTTTACCAAACAATATTAATTTCTAATTTAAATTGACACAACTCAGCACGCAATTAAGTAGATGTTCATAATTATGGTTTACACAACCACATCCCTCCCTAAAATACCTTGTTGGCAAACCATCATCCCTTCACCACAGTTGATTCCTTGTCCAGACATCTCACCATATTAAATTGGTTATTGATTGCCTATAAATCAATGTTGTACAAGGATTTATCATAATGTACTTATAATTCCATGATGTTACCATCACTACATCCTGGCATTTCCATAATTGTCTGCTGGTAAAATAATTCATTATAAAATGAAGTGGAAGATGGTGTTGCGTGGACCAATTACCACTATAAGTATTACTGCGTAGATCCCGGATTGTCCTACTGTACAAACTGGGCTGAAGGTTGTTAACTGGTATCTGAGAGTTCCTATCTTCTGCGTTGATTCTGAGGGTCGAGCGAGAAATTCAGTCAACTCATTGGATGGGGATTATTAGGAAATAAGGAAGACCATATAAGAAAAGAAGTATTAGTTCGTCTAGCTAGAATAAGTCAGGGACTACTTTAGCCTGTTATAATCATGATTTTGACTAGCCATTTATCAGGTTATGCTACCAGTCAAGTGGCCATAAATGTGTCACTGAGACACTGCCACAATTCTTAACTTATTGTGATCCCACTAATAGATTGAAATTTGGGTTTGGTTGGCATAGTCCTCAAGGGTTTGCTATCTAGTGATACAGCCTGCAGCGGGTAAAATTGCTATTGTTCCTCTTCCACTTTCAATGTCTGGTAATGGCATTCTGCTGAGGTGGTATTTGGTCATGATGCATGTGTATGTATACGAGATGGTTACTAACAAGATGGCTGTACAATTCTGACTGCGGTAAATATAGGCTCACAGATAAATTTCTGCTAATTGAAATTTTATGTCTTGGCCATAAAACAAGTAAGGAAATTTAAGTTTATTCTTAGCTTTGTACTGACTAATGGTCATAAAATTCCATTAGCTATTTATTTTTATTTATGGTTTGGTGATCAAAAGACTCACTGAGTGCAGTAAGTCAAATTGTATTTGACTCCTCACCCCGCAAATGACTTGTCGCATATATCAAAACAGGGAAAAGTATGCAGCTGAAATCATTTTTATGAGTCTTGTGATTGGCATTACTCATGGAATAGTGTATGAGCGTCCAAACAACAGATGGACGCCCTATCCATCTTTCTTTCTACTATCTAACCTATGTACAAATTCTATTTAAAACACAGGTTTTTGTTCAGTCGGTGGTGGGAGTCAGTATACTTGGCAGTCTAGGGACCTATGAAACCAAGATGACACTCACTGACAGAAACCTGTTTGCATTGGATGGCATAATGATATCATTAGGATATTATATATACGCTGGGATCCGGGAGGCTGCTGGGATGAATATATTGTATTGATCCAACTGATATTATAGAGTTTACCTCCTTTTTTAGAGAGAACCTCTGGTCTATAATCCACAACCCAGCGACTGTGGAAAAACCACTGATCAAATGGCAATGCCAACATGTCACCGTTACATAGTTCAGAGAGTAATATTCTAAGGTTCCGGTCGGCGGGTTGCATCATCACAAATAGAATCATAAATAACATTTTTTTGTTTTATTTGCCCATAATAAAGATCTGCATCATCTAGCATACTTAAGTCCAATCAAACTCACCTCCAACATCCGATTTATGTTGTCTAAAGTGATTAATGTGTTATAGACCTGGGAGGCCTACCTGGTTGGGTTTTTTTGCATGCTTTTTTATTCCACACTTTTTGTTGCAATTGACATCCGTATGTATGTCCACTCGCCATCGCCTATGCTGATAATTTCATAATTTTTTCAAGTTTCAGCTCTTTGTAGGTTGTACCCCATGAAATCTGGGACTTTGGCTAGATTACATCTGTCTGTGTCATACTAAACTGTAGTTCACAAGCTGTCTACAATGGTGTGGTGATTAGAAAAGCTTTTTTATTTGTTGCAGTGAACTGTAGTGAGAAATTTCCATTCTTCCTCTGTTCTATGTTCGCTCCAATATGTTGGTCAGCTCATGACGTGCCTCAAATCAAACCCTGCAGAGAAGTGTGCCAACAGGTAAGGCTTGCTTGAATATACATGTATACCAAATCTTTAAAATATGCAGTCTTCTGAATATTATATAAAACAATGCAGCTTGGAAATATGATTGACATATTGTGGACTTAATAACGGAAAACTCGGATAATTGTGTATGTTTTAATAATTAAATATTTAATTTTTTGTAAATGGATACAAATTATCAAATCAACTCCATCTAAGCTCGTAATCTAGCCATGAACCAGGAATGTGAATGTTACATAGAGCAGTTCTTATTCACTACGTTTGGTACCTGACAGGTTCGGAGTGAGTGCGAGCCTGTTATACTGAGTCGTTATAACAGAGCGTGGCCTGCAGAGATAGACTGTGATAGTTTTCCAAAATATAACGAAGGTGTCTGCATCAGTCCAGAGGCAATACAACGTCAATCTAACACCACAGGTATTTAATATATTAATGGTTAATGACGTCTTCCTAAGAACTGTGGGAGGGGGAGCGAAAATTGAGCCCTCTAAAAGCCACAGTTGGGTGGAAGATTTATCACAGGTGACGCTTCGATCATGAAAATTGGGTTCATAGACCTACCCAAATCTAAACTAGATTTCAACATCTCTGTTACGAACCTGTGTAGGCAACTCCTAAATACTGCCTCAAATGTATAGTGATGGAATAAATTTTATTGCTTACAAAGATGATTGTTAGAAGATTGTTTTATCTCAGTTGTAATACATAGGTAGCTCCCTGACCAACAAGTGTGGCCATTTACTTTATCTGAGACACGATGCTGGACCGAAGCTAGCTGGGAAGAAGCTAGTTATAAATTCAACTATTAAATGCATGTATCGAATATATTTTGAAATTGAACTATTGAGTAGGCCTCTGCGTATAAAATGTTTGTTAAAATTAGCATGGTTGAAATGGAGATGCACCATGAAGTGCTTTGTACCTTACACAACAGCGCGTCCGGAATTTATGTCTTTCCAACGACTTGGTGGCCACCACCATGAAAAGCTCTAATAAAATAATAACCTCCTGGATCGGCACTTTATCGCTTTATCTTGTTGATCAGAATATGGTAATTGCTGTTTATTGGCGGCCAGTATTCCACTGCTTGTGAGTGGGAGGGATGTTTTGCGGCGATGTCTGAAGTTTCAATGGTTTTTCATTTCATGTCTTTATCGCTCAGAAGAGATTTATCAGGCTTGTTTACAAATCACTTGTAATAAAAATTAATTGCCCCTGACCAGATAAAATATCTCAATGAACGAGTCTTAATCACCTTTGTTTGAGCCTCTCTTCCGCATTTTCCATGCTGCAGTCGCCGGAATCTTGAGGCTGTGGCAGTTTCTGGAGGAAAATCACACCAATTATTGTGTGGTTTCCTGAAAGGTTTATCAATGAAAAATTAACATGGCCAAGAAGTTAGACGACGCCTTGACCTACCCATGAGATTTGTAAAGATGAAGCTTCGAGAACTCAGTCATTGCCACAATTATGTATTTTAGTTGCACCAGTCACTCTCAGCACTACCACACAGAAAGCATGTGACTGTAAGAAAAAAACAAGATTCCATATCAGACGCTATATACAAGGACAACTCCAAATGGGTAAGTCTTCCGTTCATTCCAGGAAACTTGTTTATATTCTTTAGTTTCAAAGGAATTTTGTTGTACAATTTGGAAAGATTTCATACTTTTCATCCTCATTTACACAGCTTCTTACATGTGGGCTCCGTTAAAGCTTTAGGCGGCACTTGATAAACAAAATTGGCATTACCTCAGTGTTTTGTTCATTAAAACATTTTGCAAGTGTACTCTCACCTATGGGAATTTCTTGTCTTGAAATATGGGAAACCTAGAACATCATTACCGAGGCCATTATTAGTGGCCGATTTTCATCTTTGTTGAAGGGGTAGCCGGGGGTGCTGAAGAATTTTTGTGATTTACATACCCTTAAATCGGCTAAAACAATGAAAATATGCCTATAATTGCATATAACATGACTAAAATGAAGCAAATGGTTTTCTAAGATTTATTATCAAATCCCAAAAATGGGATAATATATTGTGGGGCACAAATGAAGGGGTGGCTCAAGACCTCAGAGCCAAATGGAAAATCCGCTTATTCATGAGCTGATATCTACAATGGTAGGTGCAAGTTTTTGCATTTGTAATATTTTTTCTTGTGAACAGCGGATTGCCAACGGTTGGTGCCTATCAATATGCAATAAATCCTCATAAACTTTTAAGAACAGTTATCAGACGTATTGATGACCTTGTTTGCAGGTTATTGGCAACTGTACTGCATTTTCGTCTCAAATCAATAAGCGATAAGCCACTTTAGTCATCTTACGTTGGAATTGTTAATACTGAAGCCCCTCATGTAGGATAAATGTAAATCCTCGTGTGTCAAATGCCATACCAAACGGGTTTCTTCCCATGTCAAGCACTAATCTGTGATGAAACATGTCCCAACGCCGTGGCAGGCGTACACTAGTGATTAATAGATGAATATTTGGAAGCCATGTTGGAACATGATAACTGCTTATACTGTCATGTTGTACATGTACTTGAAAATAATAATCTCTACTTTCTAGCTACTTCTTTGATGACCACACTTTCTTTGCCCTCTTGTACAATGTAACTCTTTGATTTATCATACTATATGACACATTTTTATTCTGGTGAGAAAGATAAGTGCAGGGCACTTGTAACCAGAAACAATAAAATAAGACTGTTAGAACACGAAATAATGATAATGATAAAACTGGTGGTATTAGTGATTTGTAGGGATTATTGATATATAAAAATCATAAATATGGTGTAATATATGGGTATGGGTATAGATGTGGGTAGAGAACAGCAGCTCATTGAAATAATTTATTCTGTTTGTCTATCAAGTTCACCCAGCTGCGCGAACATGGGAAAAATTGCGAACATTTCAGATATTTAGTTTATCATTACCCCTGTTCAATTTTTACCTCTCGTACCCATTTTCTACCAATTATCCACTTTCCAATTATGGTCGCCTACATCAGCTTGATTTTTCATTCTGTATTTTTTAGTCCTGCGAGTCAAAGTGATCACCAGCAAACAAATAGGCAAACTGTACCTGACACAGATCAATGTCATAAAAATCCTGAAAAACGAGGCCCCAAACTTCTCATTGGATGAGGGTAACACTCTTATGTTCTGGACGAAACGCAAGTCGTGCCGGGGACAGATCTGTCCGGATGTAAGGGAACGGAAGGAGTATATACTGGCGTGTAACAGAATACAGAAAGGCGGAAGGTTGATATTTGATCCAGAGGTCTGCATGATATCAAGATGGAAGGACAAATGGATCCAAACTATCGCAGTAAGGACTGAGGAGTGGCGTGGCTTTTAACTGTTACCGTTGTTGTGTGCCCAATTATTTGACCTTGCATATATAATGTGTTTTTATCATTACTAGAATATCTAGGCCTACATAACTGTATCTCAAGCAGGTGTGTATGTTGGTGGCATTCCTACTGATTAGCCAGGAGTCCAAATGCCACCTGTCCAGCTGGGTTATGGCCGAATTACTGTTCAGTCCAATCAAGCCCTGGGCTTACATGATATCTCCTCTTAGTAGATGGACAGACAGCGGGTAGGAACTGTGAATAAGTCGGGCTACTTCATAATGTTATGAGTATTGATATTACGCAATGAATTTTAAACATTTTTTTTGTCAGGTGAGAAATATTTTGGGACTAGATTTCGTATTCAAATGTATACAGAACGATAGAATTAACAATGTTGTTGTTGTCCAGGGTGTGAGTGGATACAGAGCTTCACTGTATTAACTGTCGCTCAAGTATTTGGTGCTGAAATGACAAGTATTTGTTTCTATTTGACAGAACTGGGAACGAGTGGCCAAGCTACCAAAGTCTTCTAGAAAGGCAGAACTGAGAAATATCAGGCACTCTAAGAAAAATAAGTAAGTTTGACTGGAACATTTTATGGTCCAGCTACCTGCTATAACAAAAATTTTACCCAGCATGGAGCAATGTGCTGTTTTGATCATAAACTAGATACAATCAGAATTTCACTACATGTGAGCTGAACACTGGTTCATGCCATGATATGCAATTTGGTAGTTTGGGGGCTCTAACTGTAGTGTGTGTGGGACGGAAGTTGCACTTATGCTCCGCACAGGACCGTTAAACCCCAAAATGCAATGTGCATAATGCTACAATTCCATCTAATCATGAATTTTGAATGATAAAAAGTACCATAAATCTGTAAATGTCCTGAAACCCAATATTCTGTGTATTATCTCATTGTCCTGAGTGCGTCTGTCAAAGCGAGCACCAACGTTTCCGGTCAATGCTTGCGAGTCGTCATGTATGATGGCAAATTGGATTCACAGCTACGGATGGGCTACTGATGTAGATTAGGACATCAGATATCGAAGTTTAAAACGATATTCACTTGGTTCCTCTAGCTTGATTGTCACACCCACCTATATTGCAGTCCTTATGTTATTATAATTGAAATGTTTAATACAAACTGCTGATTAGCGGGCTCATTCAAAGTTGATTCATGACTACAATTAGATGCATAATTTTCTTTGATTACTACAATATTTCCATTGATTACTATAACACATGACTTTGGAATTGCATTCCTTCGATATGAGAAGAAGCAACTCCAAAAGAAGTGAAATTTTTTCAATTGTCCCACTCTGGTTCCTGCCAACAAACAGTTCAATATCGTATGTGTCGGTATGTGTCACTTCCAGGTAGCTCAGTACATTGAAAATAGTATTGTCCTAGAATGTGTCATGGACTAGCAACGTTAGCATTGCATACATTTATAACTTTGGCTGTTAAATTGTTCTAGAAAAAGAGGAAAGAAAGACACAGAGCAAGAAGATGCATCCTGAAATATCATCTTATGCGATTCCATAAAACTCTCATCCGGCCAAATGAATTGGTTTCAAGATTGTAGAATTACCTTTTTAGACTAAATCGCATACAAAGTATGCCCAGGAGAGCTTGAAAGTGATTTGATAATTTGTTGAGAGAGCTCCCACCTGAAGTGTGTGGCAGTATCAAAAGGGGACCTTAAACTTGTTAAATAATATATTGATTAACACCATTATAATTTTACGATTTTTGCGGGGGTTTTAATTTTAATTTTTCACTTGTATTATTATGATAGTTTGTTTGATGAATGATCAATGCTGGTTGCATATTATTCTCTACCCGTGAATTTCAGCTAGCAAAAGTCATTCATTTTTGGGCAACTGTGTTCTGCGTTGTTCTTATCAAGTGCCTAACAATGTGTTAATGACTATGGTTATTTCACTCACTTATTCTATGGCTAGGTTATGTTATTTTTTCCCACAACTATGGTCTTTTTCAGAGATTTTCTCTTTTGGGTTGCACTTTTGGTCTATTTTTATCCAGCAGGTGTCGCTACAGTATAGGAGATATCTGCTTGCACAGGTATTGACAGAATTTTCATTCCCTATTTATCTTCTATTTTATTAAAAAAAGCATAACTATTATATTACAACAATATAGCAAAATAAATCAGACTCTAAATTATAGTGACTATACAAAGTATTGAAAATGTAGCATGTCACAAGAACATCAGACTAGTTGTGTAATATGTGTTTGAACTAAAGACTGTTGATTGAGCAGGACCTCGCATATCCCCGGAAAGAAATAAGGAGCAATGTAAAATTGAGCTTCTTTGTAGTCAGATGCCACGTATGTGTTTTGGGTGGGTGCACCTGGGAGAGCCTGTCCCAGGCATTGCCGCGTTTAAGTGATTTAATTGATTCGATGCATGTTAAGGTATAGTAGCACCTGAAAATTATCGCTGCAAAATCACTTATGCCATGTAAATGTATACCGCTGGAAGGCTCTCGACACCAGAGATAAAAAAAATCATCATCTTTTTTGCGTCGTGTCAAATGACGCACGGATGTATCACAATAAAATTGACACTCTTCACCTTGTTTGAGATGTAACTTCTGAACAAATGATAAATTCAAAATTCTTTCTTCTGGGTACATGGTGTCACTCATTGATGTGATTTGAGACACAATCTACTGTCAAAAGGAAAGTTTTCACCAATTTTGCAATGCAAAGCCAAGCAATTATTGCAAAATTTTCACAAATTTGTCTGTTCGGAAATTGCTTGTGTGGTTGCAATGACGGTAAGTGGCCAGCTCTAAACCACGAAGCCATATTTGTGACATTCTCAGCTTATTCCCCATGCGTTCCGTTAACTTTCTCAAAGGCCCTGCCCTGATATTTTTGACTATTAATTTTATCATATTTAAGCAAAAAAAACCAAGAAGTTAATAGTCATAAATGTCAGGGCGTAGTTGTTGGGGGTTTTTATACAACACATGGAAAGTTAGCCTCAGGCTTTACAAATATGGCTTTGTACATTTGAACAGGCTGAGGATTGTGGCTAACGCCATTTTCAGCAATCCAAAAACAGCAAATTATTGAACAATAGACTAAAATGGCTTTCCCCCGAAACATCTTGTAAATGCATTGTCTCGAACCAATACTCAACTTATTGCACTCCACATCCGATTCTCAAGCTAACCCTGCTCACAGAAAAAAAGAATCTTGATTTTTTCTTCATTGGCTCAGAAAGTTACAGCCCAAACATGCTATAACTTATTAATGCATGGTCTTATATGTCTTAAAGACTTGATCGTCTAATAAAATAGATATATATATATATATATATATATATTTATATATATATATGTATATATATTTATATATTGGTACTTCAGTATCTTTACAATGTCAAAAAGTCAGATAATCAAATAGTAGGGAGAAAACTCAGTCATGAACTCAGGAAATAAAAAAGCCAAATTAACTTCCTGCCAATAGATATGACTTATAACTTTTATCGGTTTATTTGGGCCAATCAACCAAATATTTTCCTGTCAACCAATTTCAACTCTCCCAATACCATATCTAAAGTATAACGGCTTTTTGAAAATGGCACAATTTTACGCCAGAAATCGCCACCCATTGCGAGAAGTGAAGCAAGGATCATGGAAGTAGGGCAATTCATCATTATTTGATACCAAATTGGCAATAATGTGGTCAGATTTTTTTCAATGTAATTGCGACACTTGTGGCTTGAGTTGTGGCAACTGTTGTTGGTCAAAATGATCTGGGGTGGCAACAACTGTGATTTTTTGACAATTTTTTATTGGTGTTGCGACAATTCCGGTTGACTGCAACAATTGTGAATATTGCAACCACTTTGATCTCATTAACTGTAATTCACAACCAGAGGTGTATTCCACTATATATGTATACAGTTTGGAATGCAACCTACTGCTTGAAGGGAAAAAGTAGTGTCAGGGG
>ERZ1740059.1659-NODE-1659-length-11112-cov-6.690513_pt1 | contig 11112 bp, 5 predicted proteins | sample MGYA00581744_ERZ1740059 | MGnify/ENA primary metagenome ERZ1740059 (study PRJEB43018, sample SAMN04849738) | marine metagenome | isolation source: floating plastic debris | place: Pacific Ocean | collected 2008-08-28 | study: EMG produced TPA metagenomics... | reverse complement strand
GTAAGGAAAATTTTGGAGAAATTTTGAAAATAGTTTTTAGGTTACGAGCGAAATGAAATAATACCGGGTTTGTAGAAGGCGATACCGGGCACCGCATCTGCGCGGGAGCAAGTTTGATATAGCAGCGTGTAAAGAATAACAGATGTTCTAATATCTTATTTTTTGATTTAATTCATCTAGCTGTTCTTCTATAAGGTCTACAGTATCTTTATCTCCGAGAAATGCATAACTTAATCTTGCTTTTCTCAACCACTGGTAAGCTTTATCTAAGTCTCCAATTACTGTATAAATTTCTGCTAATTTAAATCTTGCCTGTGCCAGTTCTTCTAAATCTTTGGTAGTATCTGCTAGTTCAACAACTTTAATATATTGAGCTTCTGCTAGCAATTGTAATCCTGAGTGCCAATATAGGTCTCCCAAAAGACGATGAACACTGGGAGTTTTATTATTTTTTTGGATTAAGTCTTCAAGTACCTCAATTGCTTTAACACTCAAGCTATAAGTTTCAATATCTTCAGCATTTAAGTTGTATGCTTTAGCCGATTCACTCGTTAAAACGTAATCATTATAAATACTAGCAAGGGCGAGTGCTTGTGCTTCATCATTATCAGCTAACTCTCGTTTGGTTATTTGTTTAATATCAGTCTTTACTTTCTCAATATCAGTAACATTCAAAAGCATGAATCCTAAACCAGAAGCTTTCTCATCCTGTGATGATTCACCTGTATCTGCTTTTATAACTAATGAGTAGAAAATTCCTGGTTCTAAAGATGGTTCGCCAGTATAGGTAATTTGAGTATCACTAACTTGCTGCTCCCAGGTAAATCCAGTAGCACCAGTCAAGCTTACAGTGTAACTAGCTGCTCCTGGTACTCCATTCCAACGAAGAGTGGGCTTGCTATCTAAAAGTAAGCTTCTGCGAGGACTTATGATATATGGAATGTTGGGGTTTGCTCCTCCTAAAATACCAGGGGCTAATCTATCACCTCTAGCTATGTTTCTTTTTTTTGGACAGCCACTCAATGCTCCCCATATCCTACCAGAAGGGACTTCCCATGTAACTTGATTAGGACAGAGAATAACTACTTTAGTTCCTTGTTTTGCCAAAATTAAATCCTTAGAGTAGAGTCTAGCGCCTACGTTAATTTGACGATAGCTTGACCAACCATTACGTTTAAGTAATACTTCACCCTTCGCTAAAATAATCCTGGGGTTGACCGCATTTGCAGGTATTGCGAATGTTAGGATTGCCGTAGTTAGTATTATGGGTTTTAAAAACATCATTCTTTTTGATTTCATGGTTTTTCTTCAACTCCAAGCAAGCGTTTTGAGCCGATAGCGCTCCAGTTATCTTCATCAGAATCATAGACGCTAGCAGTTGCAACGCAGATTTCCCACTCTACCAGTGCTTTTTTTCTCTCATCCTGAGCTTCCAAAGCTTGTGCTAATAAACAGTGAGGTGCAGCCCAATCGCTATCTGGGTTTGAATTATTGAGTTTAATTGCTTGGTTGAGATAGTACTCAGCCTCCGCATACCGTTGCTGCTTAAACCTTGTCCAGCCTAAATTTTTATTGATTTTTTTCTTAAGTTCTATATCCAATTGCAATTTATTAGCTGGATTTAAAGCTTCTAAAAGTAAGAAAGCTGCTGCGGAGTAATTTTTATCTATGATATGTATACGAGCTAGATTGTTATAAGCTATGGTAAAACCACCTTCTAAGGCAATCTGATACTGAGTACGAGCCTTGTCTAATTTTTGTAAGTCTTCATAGAGTAGTCCCAAATTGAAGTGAGCTTCTGCATAATCTGGGTTAAGTTGAAGCGCTCTTTCGTAATCGGATTTAGCACTACTCCATTGACCATTGCTATAATTTTTGAAACCGGAATGATTGTACCAAACAGCCATTTGGGGTAATGATAGCCGAAAGCCACCTAGTAACATTAGTAGTAGCATAGAAGAAACTGCCCCAGCTTCATGCCAAAAACGCTTATTTAGAAAGCTAGAAAGAATTTTTTCTGTTGCTTGACGACCTTGTTTGGTAAAAATACTACCTCCTGTAAGAAGGGTCAAAATACTTTGAGTACTAATGGCTAAAGTCCCAATTAAATCAGTTGTTCCGATTAAAAAGCGTGGAGTAATATCTCCTACTAAACCAACAGAAAATGTCAAGAAAGTTACTGATAAAGCACTCCAAAGCCAATCAAAGCGGTTCCACTGACTTAAAGGTTCGGGTGCTTGTAAAAACCACCACCATGCTTCTTGACTGGGATTAATACTTTTACGCCACTCTTCTAACTGAACAACTGGAGTTACAGATTGCTGATAAGTTCCTAACTGTAACTGCTTTTTTTGATTGAGGTCTTTTTGAATAAGATTTATCAGGTTCTGCTTGAAGTCTTTATCTAATTGAATGAGTGTTGTTAAGGTTTCTCCAGAAGTGTTTATTGATTCTTTTAGAGCAGCTTGGACTTCGTCACGGGCTGCTAAAGTCGTGAGAACCTGTTGAGATAATTGAAATTCTTTTTCTAGCAATAATGTTTCTAGTGATTCTTGTCCCTTAGTTACCTTCTGAGTATGAGTATTTAGCGTATTTATAGTTTCTTTAAGTATTTCAAGTGAATCTTTGTAGCGTTTGAGAGCAGCATCTAATCGAAAAAATGACATAGGTTATTTTCTGTAGCTTCGTTGAAGAGCTTGGTAAGAAACGAAATGTTTACTTGTCCCAATCAATCAAAGTGTTACAGCACCCTACAAAAAAAATATACCAGTTGCGTAAGTCCTGATAATAATTACTCAGCCTCACCAATTAAAGTAAATGCTGCCCAATTCGCAGGGTTGTCAGGATACTGCTTCATTACCGTCAGCATCGCTTTACGTAAAGCTTGTGCTTTATCCATCTGACCTGAATTAAAATTGCGGTAAAATTCAGTCATTAAATTAGCAGTAGGTGCATCCGGTACAGACCATAAAGAAACAACTAAACTGGGTACTCCTGCTTCAATAAAAGAGCGAGATAAGCCAATTACTCCATCACCAGTAATATTTCCTTGTCCTGTATCACAAGCACTCAGAACTACTAATTCAGCATTCAATTCCCAATCAGAAATTTCATTAGAAGTAAGAAGTCCATTATCTTTTTCAGAAGCAGCTAGTACTAATGCACCTGGTACGCCAAAACCATCAAAATTATCCAACAATCCGTGAGTTGCTAAATGAATAAATCTAGCGTTCACTAACTTTTCTTTAATGACATCCTTAGTAGCTTGTTTCCCAGTCAAAGCTTTAGTATTCAAAAGTTGAGCTATAGTGATTGCTTCTTGTTCTGCACCAGGTAAATTAGGTAAAGGCTTTAATTTAGCCTGCTCTCCATTCGACTGTTCTCCAATAGGAATAGGAGTGCTAGACATAGTAGGATTACCAACCACTAAAGCTTCACTTCCTTTAGGCTTTTGTCGTTGTTTCTTTGTGAGTTGTAATATTTCTATTGAGGGAGATGTTAAGATAGTGTGTTTTTCAATTAGATATTTTCCTTTCTTATCCTTAAGTGCTGGGAAGGGAACAAAGAATAAGGAATCTTGGGGTATAAAAATCACACGAGCATTTGGATCTGATGGTAAAAAATCCTTAATTGGTGTAATTAGCAGTTCATGGAGTTGTTGTAATTGCTTACTTGAACTGTAGCCCGATTCAGGAACTCTTTCAAAACTACTACGACTTCTTACACCTATAGATGTTCTACTATTGGTAACTAAATCTTTTAGGGAAAGCGGAAGAGATTGGAGATTTACTTGTTTGAATTTAACTTCACCTGTAGGCTTAATTACCCAAATCAATAGCTTTTGTTTTTTCTGATTTTCAGAACTATCAAAATTTGCTTCATCAATAACTGAATATTCTACAATAGTTGCCTTTCGCTCCTGGGCTGCTTGTTTAATCTCCTGAATGTTTGGTGGTTTAATATTAGGTCGATATGCCGCTAAAGTAAAAGATTTGTACATTAGCTTTTTAATAGGATCTGAAAGCTCAAAAAAATCATCATTTTGCTGACGAGCTTCTTTTACAGCCTGTCTTATTTGTTGAATAAATGCTTCGATTTGTTCAGGAGATAATTGTTTATTTTGTTTAATATTCCATATCATCCATTGAAGGTAATATTCACTTACCTGTTCATCTATTTGTTCGAGATACTGTTCTAATACTTGAGCTTGTTGACTTCTTGATAGCGACTGTAAGCGTTTGGTCAATAACTTTGTTAATGAACGAACACGACTCCATTCAGAAAATTCTAAAGCAGCTTCAGTTTTGTTTTGGTCTAAAATAATTTTTTGCAAAAGATTGCTCGTATAAACTAAACCTTTAATAGTTTTATCTTTTCTTTGATTAGCTTGCTGTATAGGGTCAAAGTCATAACTGCTGAATTTACCGTCAAACCTAAATGAATCTCTTTCTATTACAGAAAATAGCATTTCCAGAAATACCGGTATTACCTGTTGATTATCATAAGCTTCAAGGGTTTTAATTAATATTTCTTTTGCTTCATCTATCTGATTATTTTTCCATAAAGCTGTACCAAATTTTAAGCCATATTCAGGTTTTTCACCTTTATTTTTTTCCCAAGCTTGTCTTAAATAGATAATAGCTTTAGGGTAATTATTAAGTTTTAGATAACTTTCTCCTATGGAAAATAAACTGCTTACCTCTTGTTGAGATTCATTTATTTTTTGTGCTATCTGTAATTTTTTATTAAAGTATAATATTGCTTTTTGATATTCATTTTTTTTTGAATAATAAATTCCTAAGTCAGATAAAGCTTTTAACTCTTCCGCAGTATTTTGAATTTGCTGCGTTTTTTGCAATCTCGTTTCAAGGTATGCAAGTGATTTTTTATGGCGACCTTTTGTAAAATAAAAATATCCTAAATCAGATAAAGCGTCCAATTCCTCTTCTGTATTTTGAAGTTCCTGCGCTCTTTTTAACCTATATTCAAGATATGAAAATGCTTTTAAATATTTATTTTTTTAAAAATAATAATTAGCAAAATCAACTAGAGTTTCCAACTCCTGTTTAGTATTTTGAAGTTCCTGCGCTCTTTTTAACTTTAATTCAAGGTATGAGAATCCTTTCTGATGATTTCCTTGATAAAAATAAAAATTAGCAAAATCAGATAAAGCATCTAATTCCTCTTCAGTATTTTTAACTTCTCGCGTTATTCGCAATAATTCCTCAAGATATGTAAGTGCTAGTTTGTCTTTTCCTTTTGCAAAATAATAAGATGCAAGGGGACTCAATATTTCTATTTGTTTATCACTATCTTTATTATTTCGTGCTTGTTTTAATTCTTCTTCAAGAGGTTCAGTAGACAACCATTGGTTTATTTTATTGTCACGTTTTTTAAAAGATGGTAATCCAAAGAAAAAATATAGGTAATTTAATCTATTTAATACATTCTCGCTTCTATCAAAATCTTTGATTTGTTTATAATTTTTAAGCGCTCTTTCATAATATTGGAAAGCAGTAAAAAATTTCTCATAAGCCACGAACCAATCGCCTTGCTCCACAAGTTTATCGGCTTCTGCTTTCAGTTCATCAGTTGTCTGTGCAATAGCTTTTGAATTTAAAACAACTGGTTGAGTATTTAAACTAAGTGAAAAATTACCAAAAGTTAGGAAAGTAAAAAAAGTAATAAAACCTACTACGCTATTTTTAATACGCATATTTACATCCCAATTTATTTCAAAAATTACCATAAGGGCTTAATCTTAATTTAAGTGTTATATATTTATCTATTCAAGTATTCACAGCACAAATTAAAAATAAATAGCAAAAATGGCATTTTAGTAGGGACCAAAATGCTTATAAGTATATTTTTAAAAGAAAATTGCTTAGATTCTTATAGCTTTATTTGGATATTTTTCTTTCAACAATTTCAAAAGTAATGGACATTACCGCTATTTGATTCATCTCAATTTGGTAAATTCCTGTCACTGGCTTTACAATAGAATTACTCCTGGTAGTTTCACCTAAGTCACTGAGAAAGCTATCAATTACTTCATCTGATTCTTCTACTTTCACTGGAATTCCTCTCAGTGAATTTAAATTAGTGGAAGTCTTTCTTCGAGCCACTCTTTGTAGAGATTGGAGAGATGCTTGTAATGGGGTAGGAGTAGCAATAATTAAAGCTTCTGCTAAACCCAAAGGTTTTTTCAGCTTTAAACGAAAGCGGTCTCTTTGTGGTTGAGGAACTTTGAGAATATCTCCAGTTCGCACTAGTGCTTCACTTGCTTCCCCTGAAAGATTTACAGGAAATAAAACATCTAGGTCTCCATCTGGGCTAATTAATAAAATACTGATATATAAATCTCGATTTTCGTTATTCTCAACAAGAAACTGAATTTGCTTCCCAACTTCAATTTGTAATTTATTTTTACTAGAAAATATAGCCTGAGATTGTTCAAGCCTTTGTAGTGATGAACTCTCTGGTTTACCACCGCGCAATGTTGAAGCGGTAACAACAATTTGATTCGGACTTGTTTTATCAACAATTTGTAAAGCAGAAGCTACTTTTAAACGAGATGAACTCCCATTAATAACAAGTTTAATAATTCTCGCAGCTAATAAAGTTTTGAATTTGGCGCGTAAACGATTTACTGCTGCTGCAACTGTTTCACCAGCACTCCCAAAAGAACTGGGTACAAATTCTAGTCCTGGTGAAAAAAGACCGATACTATCAATATCTGGTAAATCCGAGATTTTTCTTAGCTGTAGTTCTTTGTAGAAACCGGGCGTTATTTTACCCAAAATATAATCCACACCCTGCTGCTGTAAAGGAAGAGCTTCTATACGTTTGATTCTTTGAAATGCTTGTTTTGCTTCATTAGTAGCATTACCCAGAGAAAAATCAAGACCAATACGCAAAGTTATATCATTTTTGATTCCCCGCACTCGTTCCTGTAGCAATGTACCTGGTTTTATTGATTCACTTCCTTTAAATTGCAATAACCGACCCCTACCAATAAGACCTTGACGGGATTGTAATTCCACTAGACCCTGTTCTTCACCTTGTGCATCTACTAAAGATAAAATGGAATTTCGCTCTAATATTTCAACGTTCTGTGAATCAATTCCTCCCAGATGCATTTCTATAAGATTACCCCTGATATTTTTAACCACAGCTTCAGCAGCAGGGGTTTGATGTTTACTAAAGAAAATTTCTTGTTGGGCGTTATTGCTGCTAGGTTTGGATTCAAATTCTGGCTCTTGCGGTTTTTTAGCATTGGTTCTGGTTTTTTGACTTACCACAACCATGACATTATTCACTGATTCATTATTTGTTTTTTGCCAGAGATATCGAGTTAGTTCATAGGTGAATAACCCAGCGCCAAATTGGTTATTACCTTTACCATAGATAACATCTGCTGCTGTTTGGTTACGCTTAGCTGAAGTAATTACTACTCCCTTTGCAACCCCTTCCCTACGTTGTCTAATAAACTCTTCCTTTGAAAGCCCTAGCCGCGACAGCCATTGCTGTTGATATTCTATTTCAGCATTGCTAGCTCGAAGTTGAATATCAGGATTTTGTAAACGATTTAATTGAGCATCACCATCACGCGATCGCAAAATTAAATTTCCCCGCTTTCCTCCTCCTGAATAGCAACTATCCAAAACAACAGTAATATATTCAGTTTTGATAGCACTCATTAGAAGAAACAGTGTGTGACCCATAATATCCTTAACCACACCTCCTTTATTGGGATATCCCAAAGGTAAGGAACTATTGATGGGAACTAAAGTACTATTACGACCATCGGAAAAGTCTTTATCTGGGTCAAATACTTGAGAACCGTGTCCTGAGTAGTGAAAGACTACAACATCACCAGGCTTAGCTTGCTTGATTAAATGTTCTTCAAAAGCTTCTAGAATACCTTCACGAGTTGCTTCTCGGTCAACTAAAGTATAAATATCCTTGGGATTAAAACCAAAACGATAAGTAAGTAAAAGTTTTTGCAACTCGACATCATTTACACAACCATTTAATGGCTCCCATTTTCTTCTTGGAGAGTAATCATTAATACCAACTAATAATGCCAATTTGCGAGGAGTATCTTTAGCAAGAACACGACCATAATATTCAGCTTGCTCTTGAATCTGGAGTTGGTTTAAGCCCAAAGTAGCTAAAGCAGAACCGCTTAATTGAAGAAAATGGCGACGCTTAATAAAATTCACAATAGTGGATCAGATGACATTTTGCATCTTTATACATAAATAAGGTATTCGCAAAAATCAAGTGATGTATTTTACATATTAAATTTGATAAGACTTTCTTGAAAAATGTATATAATACCATTTCACCTACTTTCTGAATACAAATGGAAATATAGATAGACGTTGCAGTGCAACGTCTCTAAGCGATTGACATGTATCACCATTAACGTAAACGACGCATTAGAAGGCATTCAACCACCGTCACCGTACAAGTCGGCTGCCCGGTTGAGGTCTTACTCTCTTCTTATTTCTTTACATTCTCACTCGCTGTGAGAACCTCATCATGCTGACAATACTTTTTACATTCAATTTTACGTAGTGACTTTGTATTCTAGGACATTATTGCAGACATACATTTGTAATAACGCGACCGCATACATCTCTACTGTCATTGGGGAAAGATGGCGGGGTTTTCATACTGCATGAAGACACCTACCAATCAAAAAATATTGATGCATTAATAAATATTAACAATGCATAGAATCATCAAAATTGCAACTATGCCTGTGCCAGTTAATTAATGTAATATTGTATTACGCTCAAAAGTAATATAAAAGTAAGAATAGCATCTGTCACAGCCTGTAATATTTAATCTCTTTAATGCAGCGTACACATTATATACAGAGTTTTATTGCTAAACCGTTACTGAGCAAGGATGGTGTGCGGTTTAACTTAAATGTCGGCTGAAAACTTTATCTATCAAGAGTTTGGACACTTGTAGTATTATACCTTAATTTTTGCTCGGTTTTGGTTAGGTTGAAAATATCGAACAATAATTAGCGCACAAACTTTTGATAGATAAATGATTCATACATAGATTTTTTATGTTTGATTATTTTACTTGGTATTAAATCAAAGAAAAGTTGCCAGTCAATAAGAAGGTGCGCTAACTTTTTATGTATAGATGGTTTGTGTATAGATTTTTAATACTTAATTTTTTAAACTCGGCATTAAAGTATATAGAAATTGTCGGTCAAAGATAAGTATACGAACTTTTTATATAGATGGTTATTGAAAGACGCGGTTATTCCGGCATAACCGTAAGGGCAAGCTGGCGGGAAAGAAGAACATGGCTCCAAAATAATTATTTAATATATACCCCTGTACTAATTCATCTACTTTATAAGCAGCCGGATAGGAACGAGGGCAATATAAGGTTAGAAGAGGAGGTTGTGAAAACCCCATTCACCTTCGTATTCCCATTTATTTTAGGCACAGTTCCACATTTTAAGAAACAAATACGAGTTTTATTAAAATTAAAACAAAGCAACAGGTCATTTTTTTTTGCTTGACCGTTAGACGAGCAAGAATTGAAACGGAGAGTGCCTTAATAAAGCGAAGAAACGGAACAAAATTATTTTCAACTTCTGCTAATTTAAAAAATAATTAAATCGGGGATTTTTCAACTTTTAATAAATTAAAATAAACACTACGCTCCTTCTCGTATTAACTAATAGTACGCGGGATTGCGTCGTCACATCCACACTCCCAAGACGTGCCCCTACATTACTCGTCCCGCCTACTCCCGAAAGCAATTTCGAGTAGTTTCGTTATAATGTACGTGTACTCACTTCACTTCTGCGCCCCTGCGGGGTGGGCTGCGCCCATCCTCGCTCGCTGTACGCTCTCTCGGACGCAGAAGTTGCGTTCGCCCTACGGGGCTTGTCATACACTCGTTGTTGGTGGGATTTTCAATGACTGCTTTAGCAATCATGCGCGTTGGAAAATTGAAAAGTTTTGGGAATGTGGGCGGTAGCGAAAAACATACAGCCCGTCTACAAGATACACCAAATGCTGACCCCTATAAAGAGAATATTCGGTTGATTGGAAATAATAATGACCCGTCTTTAGAGGAAATAGTAAAAGCCAAAATAGCTTCTTCTACTAAACACAAACCGCGTAAAGATGCGGTACTATGCAGCGAAATTTTCTTGAGCGCATCACCGGAGTATTTTCGTCCTCATGACCCGGACAAGGCTGGAGAATGGAATGATAAATTAATGCGGAATTTTGCTAACGCTTCAACAAAATGGTTGCAAGAAAACTTTGGAGAAAAATGCGTTCGGGCTGAACTACATTTAGATGAATCTACTCCCCACATCCACGCTTATATCGTCCCCGTCAATGACAAAACTAAAAAACTAAGCCACAAAGCTATGTTTGGTGGAGATGGCAGGCAAGCTAGCATTAAAATGTCCAAACTCCAGGATAGCTATGCTAAAGGGTTGGCACATTTGGGCATTGAAAGGGGTGTGAAGGGCAGCAAAGCCACACACACCAAGGTTAAGGAATACTATCAAGCAGTCAATCAAGAACCTTTGACTTTGGAATTAGACCGACTGGCACCCAAACGGGGGGAGACGGCACAGCAATTATTTGAGCGCATCAAAGCAGACCCCACAATTCAATCTATAAATCATCAGCTAGCCGACCATAGAAGAATTGTAGAGTTAGAAAGACGGGCATCTCAAAGAGCAACGGCTTCTGAAAAATTACGGCTCTCATTAGAAAAGCGCGTAACTGAATTAGAAGCGGAGAACTTTTATTGGAAACAGCAAGCTGATAAATTAAGGGATTTACCTCTGGAAGAAGTGGCATGGAATTTAGGATTAGATAAAGCTGAAAAAGGAGAAAATCGTTGGAAGGGCTTGGGACAAGCTATCGGTATTAATGGTTCTAAGTGGTATGACTTGAAAGAAGGAAATGGTGGTGGTGGGGCTATTGATTTAGTCATGCACGTTAATAATTTCAACTTTAGGTCTTCTGTTGCCTGGTTATACGACCAATTTGGGGAAGAAGGGATACTGCGTGCTACCAAACCTTTGATAGATAAACAAGTTACTAAAAT
>ERZ1740059.1658-NODE-1658-length-11113-cov-10.159794_pt1 | contig 11113 bp, 3 predicted proteins | sample MGYA00581744_ERZ1740059 | MGnify/ENA primary metagenome ERZ1740059 (study PRJEB43018, sample SAMN04849738) | marine metagenome | isolation source: floating plastic debris | place: Pacific Ocean | collected 2008-08-28 | study: EMG produced TPA metagenomics... | reverse complement strand
GACTCTTACTGGCAGCTGCATTAGATAAGATCAGTATCTGCTGACGTGTATATAGTGGTTTATGGCTGCTGATATATGGTCGAGCTAGAAATGGAGAACAAAGTGAATGATCAAAAGGATTTGACTGACTGAAACTTTATGTTGAAACCTCACAAGAAAGTTAGTACTGTAGACTAGCTGAACATATTCCTTTTTTTCATAACTTACAAAATTGAGAAATTCTGATGAACAATTTTAAAAAAAACTCTAGAGCAAAGCAGTAAAAATAACTGCCACTAAAGCAGTTCAAGTTGAGTACAGACACCGTTCCATCTATGCATATGACATCCGGATCTTGCATAGAATGAAGTTATCTCCACCCCAATCTCCGGAACAATAGAGGGGTTTGAAAAAAGACTTGAATTGTGAATTAAGTGCTGGTGCTTGCTGATAGAAACTTAATGACCCAAAACGTTATCAGAAGTGGGTGAAATTCATGTCTACACCTTAACGAAAGTGTTTTGACCCAACCGCTTTCATAAAATCTGTAAAAATAATTACATAATATACCTACGGGGTTCAGTTTGGTCTTTTTCTGGTCGATTAAATGCAGTTACTCTCCAGTTGTCTCCCTTGGCCTGTTCCCAGTTCTCACGCCCATTGTTACGAGTGAATGTAAGGCGCTGTTGTTCGGCGTTATCACCCATAGACCACGGCCGAGTATCAAATCGCCTGAACTGATCCCCACTGTCCATTGAGAACTGGGGATTTTGATTGACAAAGTTTGGAGGGATAGCACCATTATATCTGTTATGCACTCGACCTTGACCATTATTCAGTGGATTTTCTCTCCAGTGTATGTCTTGAGGTTTACTCCAGTGTTGTTGTTTCTCGTTTGTAGATGGTGGTAGCTGAGAGTTTCTGAGAGAAGCCCAATCTGGATCAGGTTTCGACGATTGGATTGTTGGGTTAGTTGTTTGTAGTGGCGGATTGACAGATGGTTGGATTGATGCATGAATCTCTCTAGGTGGTGGATTGACAAATGATTGAGGGTTTGAACTCTGCTTGGTGATAGGTTTTTCCACAGCTTCCGCTTCACCCCAATCATCTTCTGCTTGATCGGTAGATGGTGTATTGTTGTTGGTCGAGTCATCACAGTTATTTTTGCATGCCTTGGAATTTCTAACACTACCCCAGTCATTAGTATCAAAGTCATATTTTTGTGATTTGGCACTGTCCCACGGTCTGGTGATTGGTTTCTCCTCCACAGACAGACTTCTAGTAAATGATCGACATAGTCCATCACCATAACTCACAGAGCTGTCCTTATTAAAGGTGAAATCTGACGCTGGAGCAGCAGCTGCTCCACAAGCCCCGAAGCGATACACAGGTGGTGACTGGGTGTCAGCGGACTTAAGTTTGTTACGTTGATCGCTTACAGACTGCGATGTGGTCGTCTCATCAGCAAAGCTCACTTTCCTCTGTCTGTTGGGTGCAGGAGTGGATATGGCTCTTCGTATTGGGGTTATCTTACGCCTCTCAGTTGCTCCTGACAGGATGTTGAAAATACGATTTGTTTGCCAACTGTCAGATTTAAGTCTGCTATTGCTTGGTGATTTGAGACTCTGAGCAGGTGGCTCTTGGCTACTGTTCATAGATTCACTCCCCCAGTCCTCTGCACCGTCCCCTGTATGGATGTGCAGAGGGGTTGTTTCGTTAACTTGCCCTGAAGCTGGTACTGGATCAGGCTGAATGATTATATCTACAGACTGCTCTGTAGGACTATCATCTCCCCAATCCTCTGTCTCCATCGCCTGCTCGGAGATGTGAGCTGCGTTACTAGCCGTGTGCTGAGTAAAACAAAATATAATGACGGAACAACTATCTACTGGGAGTAGGCTGTTCATGGATCATGAGATGATAGACCATCAATCAAAGATATACAAGTACTGTAGTTCAAATGTATGGTCTAGTATTTTAAGACTTAGAAATTTTCAAGTTCGCTGTTGCCTACTGTCATGCATATTACAAAATTTTACACAATACACCAACAATAATGGGTTGATAATCCCACCACTGAAACAATTGTGACATAATTACATGTACATGCATAATGTAGAGTTAATACCAAACTCCACAATTTCTTAACTGAAAAAGCCTCTGCTTCACGGCTATTGTCTTTCCAAGACTAAAGGCGTCATCTTAATCGGTTTGAATACATAAGAATTTTTTGAGACTGTCTTACATTGCTTTGATCCAGAAGACGTATATCTTTGTTTAGAGCCATGTTTTTTAGAGCGTCATCAATTTTTGGTCTCTCTCTTGCAGGCACTAAAACGATGCAGTGTAAGAAATAAGATAATTTGAGTGACAGCATTATCCAACGTCTATCGATTTCTACGGTTCCCTAAATACCCGCATTATCATTTGCTGATCATGTTCCCTCTCATGGCCCATCTTCTAAAAGTAGCCTCAAAACTTCAGGTAGAATATCAGTGTGAGCAGTGACATAATCCTTATGAAAGTCAGTCAGCGAGTTGAGACAACTGCCTTTTTATTGAAAGTTTGTACCTGCAGGTTTGTTTGACCGAAGAGTTTTATGGAGCTTTATAAAACTGCTTAGTTTGACCATACTGATTGGACGTTTTAAATTCATTTCCAGGTTCTAATATTGGACAACTAACCGCTGGAAGTGGTCACAATCACTATGAAAGTTGACCATTTTCGGTCAAACAAACCAATGCAACATGAATAATAACCTGATCCTGATCCATGTGGTGGGTCACTTTCTACCACCCCTGGGTTCCAGTTCTTGCACAATAAAATTGAAGTGGGACACAACAACAATATCTTCAAATTGTTAAGGCTTTCTAAGAGTTCTCCTAAAATTCCCTGGGTATGCCAATTCAACCCCTTTTGATGAATGAACATAACGGACATCTTCAATCATTGGACAACCATACACAGAAAAAACCCATTATGGTCAAATCAGGACTATAGAAGGCTCTAGCTCTCGCACAAGCAACCAACAGCAAAGCACTCATTCATCACAACCACAACAGGTTGACAATAATCATTATAAATAATAATGATACAGTAGTACGATGTCTTTTTTCTGCCTTACTCAAGATTTTCCTAGAACGAAATATACCAAAACCGCAAGTTGAAACGGAAAAGCCAAAAAAAAACTGCTGGAAAACTAACGCTTATTTCCTTTGTTAACGGTGCAATAGCAGAACTCTATAAGTAAGCTGCAGAAGGATTTGCAGTATGGCTTTACAGTTGTATGATGAAATGAGACAATTTCCTTAAAGAAGGATATGGGACCAGTTGTAAACTCCCTGATGGGACCATGCAATTCAAATGGGCGCATATTTTAGCCATGATGTCTTGATGCTGTAGTAGTCGGTGTAAGCAATAAAGGTCAATAAAAAAAAAAATGAAATTTCAACAGCCAGCCACTATACAGCGAGACATCTCTGATTTCAGGGGTAAGTCACATGCATACATTACATAGTGAAATCATACTTGGTGCTTTGAGCGCTTTCTTCAGTTGACCTTTAGACATGGCTCCTTCTGGTGCTACCAGTCTGTTCTCGTTGCACGTCTGATTCATGGCGTATGTTGTCACTGCTAGTTGTGCAGCACCAAACTTAAAAGCAGGTCTCTCATCCCCAGCTGCTACATCACCCCAATCTTCTTCTTCTGGTTCCTACAAGTTATACACAGAGCCTGCGTTCAGCATGATGTCAAACCTGTCTTTTGCAAAATACTACACTTGATCTAGGTGCCTACAACTCCTTGGTTCCCAGCATTGCCAGTAAAACGAAACTATCAATATCAACTGCTTGACTATACCACACACTAAACAAAAAGGAATTGAAAAGTCAGGGAAAATAATCACGAAATTCAGATTCAGCATTAAAAGACCCTAATATAACACAAAACCATGGTGTCTGTTCAATAGAATGAGCAACAGAATTGAGAAATTCCTTCTGTCTCCTAGCCGACCCATTAAACCTAGATATATAGGAACTAGGTACATCAAGGAGTTAAATAGTAATATAGGCCCTAAGCGAAGTTTTTATTCTTACTTCTTGCGTTTATCAAGGAAGCTCATTGGCGCAACTGCAATGAACTTTGCTTTTGAGCAGCATTAGTTTAAGAATTCAGTTACCCTACCGGTATGGAAGTGGATGATGAGCTGTTTTGAGTGAGATCTATAACAGGAAATCTAGAAGTTGTGTCCATATTCATCTGTGGTAGATTACGAGCATCAAACGACCTCTTGGCAGGTTGAGCTGGCTCTGAGTAGCTTCTAGTGTACTGAGGTCTATTACCTGCATCTTCAGTAATGCTGGTTCTGGATATGAACGGTGCAGCGCCTATGTTGAGAGTTGTATGCCTAGCTGCATTGACTGATGGAGGGTTATCAGTAAGCTGAGGTGGAGAGTTATTGATTGTTGGGAGAGATGAGACAGCACCATTCTGCAGCGCTGTAGGAACGGCAGCCTGTTTGGGTGACACCAGTTGAGATCCATTGAGATCCTGGATAAAATATTAATCCCATAATAATATATCATAAACGCTTCGGATGCTCTTTCCAACACTCTCAACCACTCCTTTTCCACCTTAACGTATGTAGCTCTCATAATTTAGCCCTCATTCTCTACCTAGGGCCTTCTTTCAATCATCAATTTTAACAACCAAACTCACTATATGTTATCTGTTCTTAACACGACAGGAAATTCACCTAGTGACGCACATTGCTTCAACATACCTTCAGCATTCCAGCCCTTACGATCCTATGATAATTTCAGCCCTTTCTCCCAATCACGATCAAATGTTTCACGCTGAATATACCCCCAGAGATAGGTAAGCATGAAAACATGGCATGTACACCTCATTAAAAAACCCATGCTGCCCCTTTTGATGGTTACAAGGGCTTGGAATTTAGCCGTTTGGCCTACTAGTAAAGTTGTATCTCTAAATGCGTCATTCACAAACGATCAGTTTTTAATTTGATTGGGATAATAGCGTATTATTGGATTATTCTAGTGAATGTGAACAGACTTGCTTCTTTTGTGTTTTGTGTCTGATACCTTGTGCTAAATTTATGTTATAATTTAATAACAGGAGATTGCAGTTATCTAACCATCAAGATGATGGCCATCGATCTGCAACTAAGTCATAAATTTATCACATCAAACAAAATATGGTCTCATGAACCATTACGCCAAGCGTTGAGTCATTCTAACTCTTTATAATATACTACACGTATATGATAAGTGCATATTATCCTATATGTATACTAACTGAACTTTATTCAATGTGTCGACAGTTAATTGAACAAAAACTTTGAAATGTTGAAATAATACCTGTTCAACATAATCTTTTGGTGTCCGGGGCTTTGGGATAGCTATATAATTGACATCAGAGCTAGCTCTGCTTATCCAAAGAGATTTTTACAATACCATATTAAATATTTTAATTATAATACCATGTACCAACAGTATCTATCATCTTTGATAACATGCTTTCATCCATTGTTACAAGATCAAAAATGCTCAAAACATCCATTGTCATACATTTGTTTGACATGCTCACGCCAGAAGTGAATTTTCCATGTAGCCTAGGTCTCTGAATTAAAGTTGACTTTTACTGCTGGATTAGTTATTTGGTATATGTATCTTATTTATGATTGTGCTATCGGGACAGTGCACCCGTTCACAAATATCAGAGATTATGACTGTCATTATAATGGGTCATCATTGAATTGTTTAATTTGGTGCACTCTTACTAAGGCATGCTAAGAACAGACTGCAGTCTCTAAAGCAAACGATTTACGCTTTTCAAGTCGCAAGCCTGGAAAACAGGCCAGCATCTGTACATTTCAGTTACAGCCATCATGATAGCAATAGTAAAGCAAAAAAACCTAGCATGTACATGTCGTGTTTGAGAAGAAGCCCAAAGAGTAATGCGAATGACTATGAGGCAGGTTTTTGCTCTTCAGTTTATCAGCAGATTTTTTTTCTGTATTCTTTATTTTGGTTTCATCTTTTCATAGTTTGAGAAGGTCTGATGAGACAAGGAGGTTGATCTGAGGCCATAGAAAACCAGATGAGCGACGCAACACATACCGGTATCACATGCACAAGTTCTTCTGGCCTATTACACATGTAATAACCCCATAAAGTAGAATGTATCCTTCTGGTAGCTGATTGAGTACAAGAAAGCTGGAATGAAACCACTCGAGTTTTTTACATATCATAAAGCTCGCGGCTTTTTCCCTAATATACTGAAAGTGCATATCAAATAATAGCATAAGTATTATACCTGTAGGAACTTATAGACATCTGCGACAAGTGTGGAGGATTTGAGACCAGTGAGAACCAGTTTCTCATCTCCAAGCTGCAGAGACATGTGATGTAAACCTTCACTCCCATCCTAACAAAGTACAAAAAATTCAGTGACAAATTACTAGAATAATGTGCAAGCAAATCCTAAACGAAACGATAGACTCAAACAATGGGTATATATCGATATCTAAATTCTGGGCCTAAACAGATTGTGTAAAATAGTGTTGCAAGATGAATATACACTGGTATATGAAAGAATATGTTAATATTTTAGTTCAAACTCCTTAGTTACACATGTCCACGAGAAGCCTATCAATATTTTTTAAAAACCGTCTCGCCCCTACTCCATAGAGATTTTCAAAGTTCATTTGTATCCCACTTAATATACTGTCTAGGACTGTATTACTGATGCTGTTAGGCACCGCATATAACTACCCGACCACTGGGTACAAGCAATCCAGAGCTGATGAGTGCCTACATCGCATTAAGTTCTGGTACACATGAGAGCACCCTACTGAACTCAGGTCCTCAACTGCCACCAAAGATCAGCACTGCATTCAAACCCCAGTCCCCAGTCATCCATCCTCATAAAATAACACTTAACGCTAAAAATTAAATGTAGGAATATTCAGGCCTCCGATAATGGCCCCTGCTTGCACATATCATGAAGATGCAACAAAAAGCCTACATAATACACATCTATCACTTACAGTTATTCGAGGTGTGACATGGAAGTCTGTCTTGAGTCGACTGACTATCTCCTGACCAAGCACACTACCAGGAGAGGTGGTAATTAGTAAACGCTGCCCACAATGTACATGATTAGTGTTCACTGGTTTAAGCGAGCTAACAGCTGCTGCCTACAACAATATACGGGTAACATATCTTGTTTGTCACACGTTGATCATGATGAATAGTCTAGAGAATGTTATAGTAGACCTACACCCAGTGCTTTTAGATAATTAGTAAGGTTGTGGTATAATATCCATAGATGTAGTAATATACTCATACTCATTTAATGAAATTGCTAACACTAGGATCATCCAATTAGGGCATCTTCCAATTACATGCATACATTCTTAGGATATGATGGGTCGACAATCATTTGATAACAAAGCCTTTATGGGCAGGTAGGCCTACAAATGGGGCCTAACGACAATTCTCAATTCATATGTAGTTAATGGGTAGCCCTAAATGCCAAACTCATTTGATATCTCAACCAGATTGTGCTACCTGCATATTTTTCATCTGCATAATAATGATAACAACAACCTGGCAAATTGTAGTAATGTGCATAGTCATTTTGTTAACGGCTCAGCAATTTGGAGAGAATGGTAAAGAAAGTTCAAGTCCGCATTTAAAACCTACGATTATGAGTTGTCTGACTGGGACAGGTCTGCAACATGCAGCATGCTCAACAAAATCTTTTTCTCTCTTCTACTCATACATATACATTACATACTGTAAACCTTTAACCATCAGTCAGTGTGAGTCATTTACATATTATATAGCTAGGGTGTTTTAACTAAAAGACGAGCCAACAGACTAAGGAATTTGGACTCTTTGAAGAGACGCATTAACACAGTCTGCCAGCAAACCCGACATAAAAAGAAAAGCAAAGAACAAGGCAGTTGCTAAACGTAACAACAAAACCCAATTATCATGCTCATGGAGGCTCCTATAATCCCTTTCAATATGAGTGATAGTGCCAGCGAGGATTTTCTATTATTCTGAGTAGATATGGTGTATGAAGAGACAGAGTCTTTAAGTAAAACTAATCCCGTTGTTCGAGACACAAGTCCACCCAGATTATAAAAGCCTCTATTATGCACAAAATTTAACTCCGTCACCAATTCTTGTTGCAGTAATGTGATAGTTACCTGTTCCCCATTTCTGAAACGAAATAATCATCTCACACCAATAAAAGCCTTGTTAGGACAGCATTACACGTGGAAGGATAAGCAAGCAGCACACTAATACTAAATCAGATGGGATAAAGTCTAGAAAATATCAAGCGCACAATGTACAATACTCTATAAAATAACAAAAGCATTTGAACAAGGAGTAAGTTAACTCCTTGAATTGAATGAGAAGACATTAATTTGAATGAGAGGTGAGCGAGAAATGAAGCTGGAAGCATAGTGTTCATTATCTACTACAACACAGGATAGTCATCTGAGTTATCAATGTGCAAAATAACCTGTCACTGACTTAGTAAAGCAAAAAGTGTTACAATTGAAGATATTTTACATGGTACTCACCGGTCAGTTGGTGTAGCTCTGTCTGGAGTTGTCCGAGCAGAATCTAAAAAAATATTTCAAAAATTGAACTGGTGCATATGCTTAGGTAACAGATCAAGGTAGGTACCGGTATATTGAGAATTATGAATGGCTCCACAAAACAAAATAAAAGAAAATGCCAAACTTAAACAACTTTCCACTAAATTCAACTTAATGTAGGCATACAAATGTGGGTGCTTACTGCTTATGCGTGTAGGCCTACATGTATGCGGGTGTAAAGATAGATATTCTATATTATGATAATTTAACGTATCTATGCATCATTTTAGTCCGCCAGGGACAACATCCAAACCAAGGTTGATTGAGTATATTTATATCTATCACTAGCCTAGGTTCTATCACAAGCACAGCTATACAATCACCTTGAGATGAAGAGCATGAATTATTATTGCTGTCCGGGATTACAAGGGGTGATGTTGATGTGGGGTTCCGAGATTTGAGAGGACGAGGTTTCTGGAAAGTCCTGAGCTTTGGTTTGATGTTTTTGATTGGGCTTGGGTTGCTGGAGGTTGGCGGCGGTGAGGTAGTAGGGTGTGCATCTTGTAGACCTCCAGGACTGCTTCTCTGTGGCTCAGTGCTTACGGATCGCTTCAGAAGAGAAGCTCTCCCTCTGCCCAGACTCACACTCATTTCCTCAGCTTCTGCATAAATAAATGATATACCGGTATACCACTCAACATCAAACTTCACATTGCAAAATGCGCCCATCACTGGTTCGCTAAAATGTGATACAGACAGATAGAGCTACATATGAAGGCTAAGCTACTGCCGTGACTGGATGTTCTGATGATCACTGTTCATTAACTATACCACAAACAAGGAGTAGGGCCTACCTCTTACTACACTACAGCGGGTAATATGGGAGGAGAGCCAAAAATCAAGCCAAAGCATCTCAATTTGTGTTAAGTAAAGGCATTTTACCATGCTATCACAATTCGCTTTATCTGGTAACCTGAGGTACATGAATCGCAAGAAAATTAAAGTGGATTAATATTCGAACAAAATAAATACTACAGAGTCACAAGTTGATCGTGCCTCTTGACAATAAAAATTGACTGGTGCGCTCCATAGATGCCAACTCAACTGTTAACAATAAGCCCCTATTGTTACTGTAACTTCAGCTGCTAGCAAGCATCTAGGGAGCGCACCAGGCCTGCAGGGGGTCTGTAGTATTAGGTATGGTGGAATCACGCCGCCTGTACTTGGTCGGCTATATCTTTCGTCTTTCTCCCTAATTGCTCGTAATGAGCAGATCACAATGTGGGTTGCCAATGGTTTTATGTGCAAGAGTGCTTTACCAATATTATATAGACTACATGAATTTTGCTCAGTAAACCATTATGATAATGCCCATTAGCAAACACCCACCAACGCCTATGACTCCATACAAGCTCACTGTTACTCCAACATGCAAGCCACACAATAATACCTGCATGAATTTTTTAACAACCTCACCATTCATTTGATTCAAGTTAGCAAAATAAAGTTGTAGTTAAGCAAGGAGTAAAAGTCTTTTACTCCTTGAGTGAAGTAAGAAGAAAGGAGTTTACAGGAAAGGGGATGAAAATGAGTTATGCAAAATTTTACAGAACTTACCTAAAGTTGAAGGCTTTTAGTGGTGAATCTCTGCGCAGATGTCAAAAGTCTGAAAGAAGTGCAAGGTGATTCAGTGGCAGTTGACTGTACTGGTATCCAAAGTCTAGATGTTCACTGTTTTCGGTCTGCACATAAAATTATATCTGGAATTGCATCGTGTTGATGAAAGGTCAGAGGTCACAGAGCCCAAATCTCTGAAATGTGAGTATTGAAAACCGTGGGGCTGAAACATAACCATCGTTATTGAATAAATATTAGCCTCAGAAACTATTTAAAGAAATCAAGTAAATTAGCTCGCTAATAATAATTTGAAATCTTGAATTACTTTGAGTTGAGGGACTGAACAGGAGTCCACAACGTATTACAAACATTGGTTCTCAGTCTGTAAATTGCATAGCTTGTGCTGATTGGAAATAAATTTGGAGACCGACTTCATCTGGTTGACATAGATACTTGGGAGAGAACAGAACCCTGCTTTGCTACACTTCCTCATGTATCCCAACAAAACTTATGGACTTTGAGCCACATATTACCACTGTAATCAAGAGTAAGAGACAGAGAGGGAGGAGTACTACAAATTTAAAAAAGGTGATAGAAAAAGTAAAGTCACATAACTTAACTAACAGGTCCAGGACAAGAGCAGGCAGACTGTCACTGTGACTGTCTGAGATACTGGGTGCGAGGGAGTGTGTGCCTATTGCCTGCCTTTATAAAGTGAAGCTACCATTCCTTCACTACCTGAGAAAGGTAATTTAATGTTTTTAAATGAGTTGAAGATAGATATATATTCCTTGGATTCACTTTTAATTTGACTTCGAATTATCTACTTACTTGATACTTGCCGAGATGATCACCACTTCATGGAGTTGAAGACTTTGG
>ERZ1740059.1657-NODE-1657-length-11114-cov-13.462338_pt1 | contig 11114 bp, 8 predicted proteins | sample MGYA00581744_ERZ1740059 | MGnify/ENA primary metagenome ERZ1740059 (study PRJEB43018, sample SAMN04849738) | marine metagenome | isolation source: floating plastic debris | place: Pacific Ocean | collected 2008-08-28 | study: EMG produced TPA metagenomics... | reverse complement strand
ATTGACCCGCGATCAGCGCCTGCAAATCCATGTACCAGAACAGTTCTTCTAAATCCAGGGCGCTACTTTGAAGAATTTTTGTCCCCCAGAAGGGCGGCGCAGGACGTTCAATGTCAATTGCCACATCTGTCGAGCGCTCGGTATCAACAACAGTGGGTTCATCGGCTTTCTGTCCATTACCATTGCTCTGCCCATCTAAATCTTCAATCGCCTTGCGTCCCTTCTGGTTGAACTGAGTAAAGTCCCCTGAAAAGCCCTCGGTATCCACCCAACACTGCTGTTCCTTAGCAGGCATCAGCCGATCCATAAAGATCAAATCGGCAAACGCATCTTTGCCGTAAATCACCTGCCCATTGTAAGTCTCTTGACAATCCCCATAGACAAATTTTGGAGTGAGTGCGGCACCACCTAAAATCACTGGGACCGTAATCCCTTTCGCATTAAATGCAGCGAGATTCTCTTTCATAAATGCCGTAGACTTCACCAGCAAGCCACTCATGGCAATACAATCCGGCTGATGCTGCTCATAGGCTTCGACGATGGCCTCAATGGCTTGTTTAATACCCAGATTGATCACCTTATAACCATTATTGGTCAAGATGATATCCACCAGATTCTTCCCAATGTCATGGACATCGCCTTTAACGGTGGCAATCAGGAATTTCCCTTTACCGCGATCTTCATCCTCCCCTTCGACTTTTTCCATGTAGGGTTCAAGGAACGCCACCGCAGATTTCATGGTTTCGGCGGACTGCAGCACAAAGGGCAATTGCATTTGACCCGAGCCAAACAGTTCACCCACAACCTTCATCCCATCCAACAAGAATGTATTGACAATCTCCAGTGCTTTATGATCCGCATCTAAAGCAACCTTTAACGCATCCTCCAATCCAATCCGCTCGCCATCAATAATATGTTGCTTCAAGCGTTGGTCGATGGGTAAATCTGCCAAGGAAGCCCCTGCCCTAGCATCCTTCGTACTCACCCCCGTAAAAATTTCCGTCAGCTTCGTCAACGGATCGTAGGTGCAAATATCCCCTTCAAATCTGCGATTGTCATAAATCAAATCGAGACAGATTTGTTGATGGTCATCATCAATTTTCGACAACGGTAAAATCTTGGCCGCCGAGACAATCGCCCCATCCATGCCAGCCTTCATCGCTTCATTCAGGAAGATCGAATTTAAGGTAATGCGAGCGGCTGGACTCAAGCCAAAGGAAATATTAGAAACACCCAACATAAAATGAACACCGGGCAGATTTTTCTGAATCAGTCCAATGGCTTCGATCGTTGCTTTAGCATTTTCTCGATCCTCCTCAATCCCCGTTGAAATCGGTAGGGCTAACGTGTCAAAGAAGATTTCATGGGGTGGCAGCCCGAACTTGAGCGCATCTTGATACGCCCGTTGGGCAATCTCGAATTTTTTCTGGGCGGTGCGAGCCATGCCCTCTTCATCGATACAGCCGATGACCACCCCTGCACGGTCGTGCCTCAGAAAAAAGTGGGATAGGCAGCAATGTCATTCCAGCCCCAAGGTTCCATGGCTAGCCCTGCTCTCTGAGCAGCGGTATCTCGTGTGCGACTATGCTGCCATATCCAGTTGAAGTAGGTCACGACTAGGCGAGTAATACTCTCGGTCGTCTGCCAGACTTTAGCAAACTTATTCTGACGTCGATGCCAACGACCGGTCTGTTGCCGGATGATGCCATTGGTTCGTTCTAATCGTTGGGTGTTCTCTTTACCCACGACATGGACGACCTCAGACGGTAGTACTCGCTCATAGCCAGCCCAACCGTCGGTATACCAGACCTTACAATCGGTTTTGCCTTCAGTACTCGTGATGAGTTCTTCTAAGAATTCATCCGTGTGCTTGCCCACTCGGGCACTCAGGATCAGTCCACTTTGCTGGGCTAAGCTCACCCCTATCCAGCAGTCTCCCAGATTGATATCCTCAGGTCCGCAGTGTTTCTGTTTTTTTTACAAATGACCACATCTCATCGGCAATCACTTGCTCTGTCTCAATCTCCTTAACCTCTTCGTTATGAACCAACTGCGCTCGATAAGCCGCTGCATGGACGATACTCACGACGGTATTGTAAGCGCGTTTATTGATTCGACTAATGCCTCGTAAACTACTCCCTTCTGCCTGCGATTGAAGGATACTCTCAACTTCATCGGCACTGACCTGACGCCAATAGTAGAGAGTATCAAATGTTTCGACAAAGGTACGAGCACAGTGGGCACATTTGTAGCGTTGACTCCCTTTGCTAGTTTTACCGTGTTTGTGAGTCTTAGGATGGTCGCAATAGGGGCAATCCATTGATTTTGGGTAGATAGCATCCCCTTACATGACGTTTCCCACACTTCTTTAGTTCACGACCTCTAATCGCTCTAGTTCTAAAATGTCGTTAACTAGCTGCACCAAGCGAGATGAATTTTCAGCCGCAATGGTCAGCACATGGTGCCCCCGCTCTGATCCTAGCTCTACTAGACCACTGGTCAGCAGATCTAAGGCCCCGTGAATAGAGGTAAGCGGTGTGCGCAGCTCATGGCTAACAACAGAAATAAACTCATCTTTCATCCGATCAATGGCATAGCGCTCGGTAATGTCTTCCCCCAGACTCAGCACTCCCGTGGGTTGTCCTTGAGCATCTTTTAACAGGGTGCCATACCAGGCGACCACCCGTTTATCGCCGGTTGGGGTCACCAAATCACTCTGGTAATAGGGGCGTTTGTCATGTTCAAGGATCGTCTGGAACATGGCTCTGCTGTGCTGTTGTTGGTGAGGGGGGACAAACGCCTTAAACCAGTTTTTGCCCAACACATCTTCCTCATGGTTACCCATTAAACTCATGGCATAGGGGTTGACATACTCTACTTGCCCTAAGCAGTCCACACCAACCACCATGAGCCGAACATTGTCTAGAAAGCTTCGCCAGCGTCCTTCAGACTCCTGTAGGCTAGCCGTTCGTTTCTCTACACGAGTTTCCAGTTCTTGGTTGAGGAGCTGTAGTTTAACTTCGGCCTGTTTGCGCTCTTCAATTTCGATTTCTAGCTGCTGGTTAATGCGTCTAAGATCGTCAGGGCTAGGCAAGGCCAGGGCGGCTGGGAGAGTGGGGAACAACATCAGGGCCGTATAGATAGAGACCGTTGCGGTAATGGCTTTGATGGTGCCCGATAGCCAGTAGGCCGGATGCCACAGGGTCCACACCGACATCAGGTGGGTGGTGCCACAGGTAACAATAAACAACCCAAACAGTAGAAAAATACCTGGAAAGGGGATATCTTCTCGCTTGCGAACAAAATAGACCAGGGCAATGGGGATGGAATAATATGCGATCGCAATTAGCACATCCGACAACAAATGTAGCCACACCAGCTCAGGCTGCCACAAGTAGCAGTGCCCATGGGGAATAAATTGGGTAGGAAAAAGAATATTCTGTAGTATTTCCATCCCCGTTATCCCCGATAGGTATCAGCTAGACAAAATTTGATTGCGCCCGGCGGCCTTAGCACTATACAAAGCCCTGTCAGCACTCCGATACAGGGTTTGTATATCTTTGCCATTTTGGGGATATTCAGACACACCACCGCTAAAACTGACATGAAATAGCGACTTTTCATTTCCTAGAAAAACATGCTGATTAAATGTCTGCAACAAGGTAGTTAACCTCTGGACAGCCAGCTCTTTAGAGATGCCGTACAGCCCTACGACAAACTCCTCGCCTCCCCACCGAGCCAGCACATCTTCACCCCGAAAGGCTCTGCGTAGGTAGTCTCCAAAGGTTTTTAGCACTTGGTCACCAATGTCATGACCATGAAAGTCATTGACCTGTTTAAACCGATCTAGATCTAGGATGGCAAAACATAGGGTTGTCTGTTGCCGATCAGCCAGCTTTAATAATCGATTAAATGCTTTGACCGACTGATGCCGCCGTTGCAGCCCCGTAAGACTATCGATTTCAGCTAACGCCCGCAAGAGTCGCATTCGTTCCAAACGATTCAAAATACGAGCCACCAGTTCTGGGCCAATGATGGGTTTACTCAAATAGTCATCAGCCCCAGCCTCAAATACGCGGCGGACAATATCAGGCTCAGTGTGAGCCGATAGAAACAGAATGGGAAATTGATGAAGCGCCGGATCATTACGAATCACCTGACACAGTTCTAAGCCATTGAAATCAGGCATTTCAATATCTAAAATCATCAAATCGGGAGGAGCCTGCTCAAGGCTATCCCAAAACTGCATAGGATTAGACACTAGGGTCAGCTGAAATCCCCAGGGCATCAGCAATGTTTTCAAACACTCAAGAATTGCAGGATCATCATCCAGGGCAAGAATGCGAGCGGCAGGCAACGTCGTTTGCCCCAAACGTTGGGTAACCGTTTCTAAGACTTGTGGTGCGGTCACCGGTTTTTGAATAAACGCACAGGCCCCGGCCCTTAGGACATTTACCCGCTCCCGCAAACTATCTTGCTGGGTGGCAACAATCACCTGTAATGACGGTTGTTGATGGGATAGCTCAGACAGCAACGTTAAGCTTTCATTGACATTGTCAGCGCAGTTGACATCCATCATCACCACATCGATGACATGCTGCTTTAATGTCTTTTTAGCGTCTTCGATGGTGGTCGCAATCCAAGGTTGAATCCCCCATAGGGAGGCCTCATGGATGAGCTCCTCAATCAGCGAGCGATCGTCATCGATAATCAACCACTGACAAATGAGGGAGTCAGTCCGCTGGAGGGGAATTTGGTGATGGAAGGGGAGTGTTTCTGATAGCTGCAGAGACTGTCTCAATTGCTGAGTTAACCTAGGCAGTTGCTGAACCTGTTCGATTGCTGGTGAGGGGGTAACCAAAAGTAGCTGTTCGATCTGAGCGGCAATATTAGACGCCGTTACTAGACCAAAACTACCTAATGCCCCCTTCAATGTGTGGGCCACCTTTTGAGCTTTAGCCACTTCTAACTGGTTGTGGGCTAAGGATGAAACCGAATCAAATTGTCCATTTTGCAAAACAGTTGCGGCCTGGTCTAAAGATGCGATGAGATCTAAGTACTTCTGTTGGTGACGTTCCCAAATTTTCTTTAGAGGTGTCAGCACCTGATCTGGGGTGCCTTCCGCAAATACCAAGGGCATGGTGTGGGGCTCTTGGGAGAGATGTTTTGATGACTGCAACGTAGGAGATGGGGTCACAGGCTCGGGGTTGAGTCGATAACCCAAGCCATAGACCGTTTCAATCATTTCATCAGCGCCTCCCTGTCTCAGCTTACGACGCAAACTTTTGACATGGGTACGCACCGCGTTTTCAGAGGGCATTTTTTCAAATGTCCACAGACGCTCCATCAGCGTATTCAAGCTAAAAATTCGGTGTTGGTGTCGCAACAGCAGTTCTAGTAACTCATATTCTTTGCTGGTCAGATTTAGCCGCTGACCGTTACAAAACACCTCACAGCTGCTCGGATTCAGCGTGACCATCCCCCAAGTCAGCAGCGGTGACGCCTCCGTCTGTCCCCGACGTAGCAGTGCCCGGATGCGGGCCAGCAGCTCGCTCAAATCTAAGGGCTTGAGCACGTAGTCATCAGCCCCAGCATCTAAACCTGCAATCTTGCTAGCCTGGGTATTCTCAGCCGTCATTAACAACACCGGCACCGTATGGCCCGCTGACCGCAGCTGACGGCAAAAACTAATGCCATCCAGCTTGGGTAGACGCAGATCTAACAGCACTAAATCATATTCATATAGCTCTACTAAGTCCCACCCAGCTTCACCATCGGTGGCCACCTCAACCTGATAATGCTGCTTACTGAGCGTCTGTTCGAGCACTTCAGCGAGGCCAGCATCATCTTCTACGATTAAGATTTTCATGGGCAGATGGAACTCTTATCTTTTTTATAGGGGCGTTTGGCTAAATAGCGATTATTCTGACGAGAAAAGGATAAATCTGTTCAGGAATTCGATCACCCAAACTTGAATTAAACTTCGTTCCCAATTAATCCTGTCGTTTCCACAGGGGAAAATTCCAGCGTGTAGCTTGGGTATGGCGAATATTTTTTATGGGATGATGGCCGTCGCTTGATTCACAAGGTGAATGACGCTCACATCTCCAATCCAATCAACAAAATGTGATTTTTTTGTGATTTTTGCTACCGTTTGTCCCCATACAAGTTATTTCTCTCCACATTTTCCCCACACTTAATAGCTAGCTTATAGATGCTAGAGACCACTCGACCCACTTGGTTACGTTTACTCAATCCCCCTCATTCCCCAGGCATCAAACACGTATGAATAAATGTCTATGTTGCCATACCTCGCTACTGCGTCATATTCGCCATAGCCGCATTTATTGGTACTGTTCCACCTGTCGTCAGGACATGCCCCAGGCCACAACCACGGCGGTTTCCCAGTCGTTTCCCATGGCGCAGCGGCATCAACCAGACACATGTCCGCCGTTCTATGTCCCTTCTCTACCGGTGACAACTAAAGCACTATCCTTTGACCGAGCCCGCCAACAGACCGCGGACGAAGTATCGCTGTAGGGCAAAAAATACGGCTAACGGCACCACCATGGAGATAAAGGCTCCAGCCGTCAGCAGATGCCAGTCCTGACCGCGGTCACCCACCAGGTTTCGTAGCACCAGGGTCACTGGGGCCACATCTTGGTTGCCTCCTAGATAGACCAGGGCCACCAGCAGGTCATTCCAAACCCACAGAAACTGGAAAACGGCAAAGGATGCGATCGCAGGCATCGACAACGGCACAATCAGCCGCATAAAAATCTTCAAATGGGAAGCCCCATCCACCGCTGCCGCCTCGATCAGGTCCCGTGGCAGCGAACCAATATAGTTGCGCAGCAGGTAGATACCCAGGGGTAGGCCATAGCCCGTGTGGGCCAGCCACACCGCCAGAAAACTACCCGCCAGCCCCAGCTCGTTATAGGCCCGCAGCACCGGAATCAGGGTCATCTGCAAGGGAACCACCAGCAGCCCCACGATGGCCACAAACAACGCCTGCCGTCCGGGAAACTGCATCCAGGCCAGGGCATAGGCGGCAAAGGTGGCAATGGAAATGGGAATGACCGTAGCCGGAATAGAGATAACCAGACTATTGAGGAAGGCCTGCCCCATGCCCTGACTAGCTAGCACATCAACATAGTTGCCAATGTGAAACTGGGCTAGGTCAAAGGGATGTTGGAATACGGTCCACCAGCCGTTTTGCAGCAGGGCGTCTTTACGACGGAAGGAGCTGATGAGGAGACCGGCGGTGGGCAGGGTCCAAAGGAGTGCGATCGCAACCACCGCCGTATGCAGCGGCAGCCGTTCAAACCAAGCCGGCGTTGATTTGCGGGCAATTTTCATCGGTTAGCCTCCTGCTGGGTAAAGCGGCGAATGTTGGTCACCATCACCGGAATTACCGCCAGCAGCAGCACCGTGGCAATGGCGCTGCCGCGACCAAAGTTTCTAAAGTTAAACATTTCCTTGATCATGCGGCTAGCAATCACATCGGTATCCAGGTTGCCGCCGGTCATGACATAGACAATGTCGAATACCTTTAGCACCGCCACCACCACCGTTGTGGCCACCACCGTAATGGTGGGCATGATCATCGGAATAATGATGCGCCGAAAAATCTGAAATTCATTGGCCCCATCGATGCGGGCCGCTTCGATTACGTCCTTGGGAATTCCCTTCACCGCCGCTGACAGCAGCACCATGCAAAACCCCGTTTGCAGCCAGACCATAATGGCGATCAGGGCCAGGGTATTTAACGGCAGCAGCGTCGGCAGAGCATCAATGCTCGGAACCTTTAGGGTTTCCCACACAGGCTCCAGCAGTCCATCCCGCTCAATCAGCCAGCCCAATGGGTCTAAGCCAAAGGTCTGTCGCACCGCATTGAGTAAACCAATCTGGTCGCTACCGGCCGGTTTAAAGGCATAGATAAATCGCCAAATGACGCTGGCCCCCACAAAGGAAATGGCCATGGGTAAAAAGATCAGCGATTTGGCCGCCGACTCGTACTTTACCCGGTCCACCAGCACCGCAATGATTAGCCCCAACCCCACACTCTGCCCCGACACCAGCACCAGCCACAGCAGGTTGTTGCGAAAGGCAATCACCATGTCAGGATTGGTGAGGGCAAAGGCGTAGTTTTTGAGACCGACAAACTTTTCTGAACGGCTGTCAAAAAAGCTGATGTACAGGGTGCGCAGGGTGGGCAGCACTAAATAGGCCGTCAGCATTAGCACCGCCGGACCCATGTATACCCAGGGGAGCAGACGTTCTTTCCAGATGCGCGGAAGCTTCTCTACCAGAAGATTGAGGCCATAAAAGATGGCGAAGGTGCCGATGGAGCCGGTTGCGATCGCAATCACCGCCATCAAAATCCGCAACAGATTATCAGTCATTAGCTCCCATGATTTACCGTCAAAACAGTCCGCTGAAACCGAGTGAATTGCCCCCAAATAGACTTGCGCCCCAAATCAGGTAGGATTTCGCCCGTCAAACTCTATTCGGGCCAGCTCGCCTCAATCGTGTCCAACACCTCTTCCACCGGTTCGCCCGCCACATATTCCACCACACCAGACCAGAAGGTACCCGTACCCACAGCCCCCGGCATCATATCCGATCCATCAAACCGAATGATCTCCGCATTGCTCAAAAATTCTGCCTGTTTTTTACTCAGCGCATCCGGGTATGCCTCCAGACTTACCTGCTTGTGGGGCGACAAGAACCCCCCCAAACCTGCCCAAATTTCATGGGGTTCCGGCGTCGCCAAATACGCCATCAGTGCCTGGGCTTCAGGGGTGTTGTTAAACATGCCAAACACGTCTCCCGCCACCAAAACCGGTGTGCCATAGTCCGGATCAATGCCGGGTAGCAAAAAGATATCCACATCCTCCGCCAAATCCACATCCTCAGGGAAGAAGCTGGCAATAAAGTTAGCCTGGCGGTGCAAGTAGCAGGTGGGGCTATCGCCAAAGAGCCCCTGGGGAGCATCACCAAAGGGCGTACTAATGGCCCCCACCGAACCACCCACCACATAGTTTTCATTCAAGACAATCTCGCCAAACTGCTCAAAGGCCGCCTGCACCACATTGTCGTTAAACGGAATCCCATGGGTAATCCACTGGTCGTACACGTCGGGGCCAGACATGCGCAGCATAATGTCTTCAACCCAGTCAGTCCCCGGCCAGCCCGTGGCATCACCGCTCTCTAACCCCACACACCAGGGCGTCACCCCAGCTGCCACAATCTGATCGCTAAGGGCCAACATGTCATCCCAGGTGGTTGGCACCTCAAATCCTTGGGCCTCAAATGCTTTGGGGTTGTACCACACCAAGCTTTTCACCGACGCTCGATACCAAATGCCGTAGATACTGTCGTCAACGGTACCCAGCGATAGCCAGGTGTCTGGATAGGCATCAGACAGGGTGCCTTGATCCATAAACTCAGTTACTGGCACCATTTGTCCGGCTTCTGCAAAGCTAGCCATCAGCCCCGGTTGCGGAAACATGGCAATATCCGGCGCATCGCCAGACTCCACCCGCACCGGTAGCAGCGTCGCAAAGGAATCCGTGCCTTCGTAGATCACATCAATCCCGGTTTCCTCTTCAAACGGTTTGAGGGCTTCTTCTAATTTTTCCTGCTGCTCCCCCACAATCACACCGAGGATGGTGACGGTTTTATCTGCACTCTCCGATGCCCCATCGTCACCGCCACCGCAAGCACTCAACGCCAACAATGCCGCTAGCGATAACCATAGTCGCGTTTTCAAATGGGTCATAGTTACAAAATCCGATTATTTAACAGCAATTTTCTTTGTTCACATAGTAACAAGGCGGGTGGGCATGGCTATTTTTAGCGGGGGCAAACCATAGGCCTGGAAGTATAGGCACGCGATCTCAACTCTGCATCGAACAATGGAATCCGTCAGTTACACTAATTGGCACAGATGGATAATTCCACCGCTGCCATGGCCCAGCTAGAGCTGTTTCCCCCTGCCGAACCTGCCAAGTCATCCACCCACTTTGATTACACGGTTCGCAAAAGTCAGCGAGCCAAGCATGTCTCGATCAAAATTTCGGTAGATGGCAGTGTGGAGGTGGTGGTACCGCCCAGATACAATTGCAAAAAGCTACCGGGCCTTATTGCCAAGCGTCGCGATTGGATTCTAAAAAATCGGGCTCGGCTCCTTAGCGAACAGCAAGATACGGCGACAGATTGGCAAACTAGCCAGCCCGCAAAACTTGAGCTGCGGTGGCAGGCTCCTTTAGCCCAGGCTAACCCCAATGAACTATGGCAGGTTACCTACGAAGCCGATCCGGGCCCTACGCTGTGTATCCCGCTGCCGGGGCAATGTCTAAAGGTGCGAGGAAATATTGACCATGAGTCCACTTGCAACCAGGTGCTGTGTGAGTGGCTCGGCCACAAGGCCCATCGAGAGCTGGTACCCTGGCTACGGCAGCTAAGTTTTGATTTAGAGTTACCGTTTAAGCGACCTTCGGTACGTGGGCAGAAAACACGCTGGGCCAGTTGCTCTAGCAACAAAAACATCAGCCTTAACTACAAACTGCTGTTCTTACCCCAGGAGGTGGTGCACTATGTGTTGGTTCATGAGCTATGTCACACCATCCACATGAACCATTCCGAGGCATTTTGGCAGCTAGTGGGCGAAAAGATGCCTGATTTTGATGTTTATCGCAAGATTCTTAAGAATGGCTGGAAGTATGTACCTCGATGGGTAGAAAGCTGATGCCCTCTCCGCCATTTTGCGGATTTTACGGACGCCATACTTATGTACATGAATATAGGTTATATGTTTAAGTAGACCAGCTTGGGGCTGTAGCTCAGCTGGATAGAGCAACCGCCTCCTGAATGTCGGGCACCGCATGGGGAAACCCCGCGTGTGAATGTAGTCAAATTCGGTGAAACCTACGGAGATTCGTCTTTAGGGCAATACCGAGCCAAGCCAGGGGCAACTTTGGAAGGTGTAGAGACTAGACGGCTACCACCTAATGGATTCGTTCCTATGGTGAAGGTATAGTCCAGAGAGTGGGGAAACTCACACAAATCTGAAGCGGTAGGTCGCGCGTTCGAATCGCGCCAGTCCCGTT
>ERZ1740059.1654-NODE-1654-length-11130-cov-3.115485_pt1 | contig 11130 bp, 16 predicted proteins | sample MGYA00581744_ERZ1740059 | MGnify/ENA primary metagenome ERZ1740059 (study PRJEB43018, sample SAMN04849738) | marine metagenome | isolation source: floating plastic debris | place: Pacific Ocean | collected 2008-08-28 | study: EMG produced TPA metagenomics... | reverse complement strand
TCGCGGATCAGCTCGGTCGGGACGTAGGCGTCGAGGCGTCCGGCGTCGCCGGCGTTCACCTGGACGACCAGGGCCTCCTGGAAGGCCGGGAGGTTCTGCACGAGGCCGAAGCCGTCGCGCATCTCGACGAACCAGGCCACGAGCTCGGCGCGCGCCGTGCCCGGGGTCAGGATCCGCTGGCCCGACCGGGCGATGACGTCGTCGGCGCTCGCCAGCTTGAAGTTCTGGAGCTTCAGGGCGAGGCGCTGGCGGAGGTTCCCGCGCAGGAACTCGCCCGTGCGCTGGAGGGTGAGCGGGAGGAGCGTCGAGTCCGAGAAGCCCTGGGCGTCCTCGCTCCGCGTGGTCTCGAGGCTGTCGAGGACCACGCGCGAGCCCGAGACGCGGAACGTCGAGACGCCGCCGGCCAGGAGGGTGTCGCGCTCGCCCTTGTCCGGCCGGTCGGCCACGAGGGGCGCGTCGAGCCCGGACATCGCGAGGGCGAGGTAGCCCGTCGCCGGGTCCGCCTTCCTGGTGTCGTGCGCCGCCGCCTGGGCCGCCCACTCCCACGCCGGCGTGAGGCTCTCGCCCGAGCCCATGAGCGTCAGGAAGATCGAGTTGTAGGCGTCGGCCTCGGTGACCATCTCGGCGAAGCTGCCGTCGATGCCGCCGAAGGCGTGGCCGAGGAGCTGGACGGTGGCGTCGTGCCGCCGCGTCATCTCCGCGATCAGGGCCGTGAGGGCCGTCCCGTCCGTGAGGCCGGAGACGACGCTGTAGTAGGCCTCGCCCGCGATGGACGAGATGCCCGACGCGACGTCCGCCTGGCCGGCGCCACCGCTCATCGCGACGACGGCGGCGGTGATGCCAGCGACGCCCGCCTGGTCGTCCTTCGGGTCGACGGCGACCGGGATCCGGTTGCCCTCGGAGCCCAGGAAGCCCGCGGTCACCGTGACGACGCCGGCGGCGTTGCCCGCCGTGGCGGGGATGTCCGGGTCGGCCAGGATGGCGTCGGCGAGGTTGCCCGCCACCGTGGTCGCGTCGTCGCCAACGGACACGCCGACCGTGATGGCCTTGCCGGCGACGTAGGCGACGATCGAGCCGTCGGCCGTGGCCGTGCCGGTGATGGTGATCGTGCCGGTCGCGGCGGTTCCGCCGGCGGGCTCCTGAAGCGCCACCGCGGTGATCGGCGCCACCGGATCGATCCGCCGGTAGGCGTTGATCATGGCGGTGATCTGCGAGCCGCGCTCGAAAGGCGACACGGAGCCGAGGACGGGCGTCGGGACCTCCGAGTCACCGCTCCCACCGTAGCCGACGATCAGCACGCCTCGGAGCTGGGCGCCGCCCGGGACGCCGCTGTAGTCGACCTCGAGATGAACGCCCGGCGTGAAGTTCGCGAGCGGGACCTGTGCGAACGAGACCACGGATCAGCCTTCCTTCTTCTCGGCCTTCTTGGCCGTGTTCTGCGCCGGGATGCGCTCGACCTCGCCGGCCCGGAGGCGGCGGTGCCAGTACGACGAGAGCTCGACGCGCTCCCCGCCGTCGGCGAGGTGGCGCCCTCCCCGGCTGGGGTTCGGGACCTTGAGCCCGCGGAGCGGGCGGATGTGGACTCGTTCGGTCATTGGGAGAACTCCGCTCGTGCGATGGCCGGCCCGCCCTCGGCGGAGACGTTGGCGTCGATCTGGGTCAGGTCGGCGAACGTGCCGTCGACGACCAGAGCATCGATCTCGGCGCGCTGTGTCCACGTGACGGTGAAGACCGCGACGCCGTCGTCGACGGTGTCGGCGCCGGAGACGTTCCGGATCTGGATCTTCTCGGGCCGGTAGGAGCAGCCCTCGGAGACGCCGTCGTTCGTCTGAAGCTCGAAGGCGATGCGCTGGGCCACGAGGGCGGCCTGGTCGCCGCGGCTCATGAGGCCGTCGCGGGCGGCCGAACGCTTGTTCGTGACGACGGCCGCTGCGAAGAGGTGGTCGGCCTCGGGGTGCCCGGTGATCCCGTCGCCGACCTTGTTCATGCCGAGGAAGGCCACGAGGACCACGCCGCCGCGGCGATCCACGCCGAGACGCTTCAGGTCGGGCGGGCTCCACGGCTCGTCGAGCCACTTCGCGTCGGCGACCGTCGGGATCGCCTTGAAGCGCTCGAGGTAGGCTTCGCGAAGCACCCTCACGCGAGCGACCTCTCGACGTGGCTGGACCAGACGCGCGCGACGTCCTCCTCCTCCGGAGCGGAGAGGAAGCCTCGGGCCGGCGTCGTGCGCGTCCCGAGAAGCTGGAAGCGGCCGTAGACCCAGGGCGAGCCGACCTCGATCACCTCGCCGTCGCTGGAGAGCTGGACGAGGAGCGACTCACGGAGCCGCCCGGTCACCTCCAGGATGCCCTTCCGCGGCCCGCGCGTGTTCGGGGAGAGCGGCACCCAGCGGCGCTCGACGGTGCCCTGGCGATCGAAGGTGTTGTCGCTCGCGCGCAGCATCGCCGCGGCGAAGTCGTCCGCCATTGAATCGAGGTCGCTGAGTCGACCCAGCTTCGCCTGGACTTCCTCCAGGCCGTTGACGGTCAGCTCGAGCATCAGAGCACCGCCGCCGTGTTCTCGCGTCCGAACACCTGCTCGGCGGCTTCGATCGGGTAGTCGTCGACGATGTCCTGGGCAGGCCTATCGGTCCCCAGGCCGGCCCGGCCGGACTGGACGTCCCGGAGCTGCTTCATCGCCGCGTCGTAGAGCTTCGAGAGCTTGTCGCTCGGGTGGTCTTCGAGGTTGAAGCGGGCGATGTGCATCACGCCGAGCCGAAGCCAGTTGGGCGTCGTCGCGATGGGAAGGAAGCGGGAAAGGTAAGAGTCCGCGGTCGAGCTGGCGTCCTCGAGCGCCGCCAGCACCGCGGTGAGCTCCTCCGTGTCTTCGACGCCGTCACCGTCGACGTCCACGAGCGCGATGAACGCATCGGCGCCCATGTGCGCCCGCAGATCGTCGACGGTGGCGTACGGCATCAGAGGATCTCGAGGTTCACGTCACGCCGAATCGCTTCGGCGCACTCGGGGGAGAGGGAGGAGAAGTCGACCGGGCGAGGCTTCGGCCCGAACTTCAGGCCGCCGCTGATCCAGAACGAGAGGCGGCCCTTCGTGCGAACGCGGGGCCCGCTCGGGGGGGCGTCGTCGCCGCCCTGGTCGTCGCCCTCGTCGGTCGAGGGAGCGTCGTCCTGGTCGCTCGTGGGAGCGTCCTCGGACGTCTCGGAGGCCTCCGGGCTCGGAGTCTCCTCGTCGCTGCCCGAGGAGCCCTCGGGAGCGTTCGTGGTGGGCGTCTCGTCGGACCCGGGAGCCGACGCCGGGGAGGTCGGGGAAGCCTCCTCCGGCGTGGTCTCGGGCGCCGCCTGGCCCCTGCTGCGACCGCGGCCCTTGGGCATCAGTCCAGGAGCTCGGTGACCAGGAGATCGACGGCCTGGAAGTTCTTGTTCGTCGCGCCGGAGGCGAGACGGTCGACCCGGAGAAGCTCGAGCGCGCGGGCCCGGTTCGCGGGAGTGGTGATGAGGACGCGCGGGCGAACGCCGAGGCCGCGGCCTTCGTCGTTCTTCCGGCCCATCATGAGGGCCATCGCCGCGTCGAAGTTCGTCTCATCCAGCGTGTTCAGCGACTTGAAGGCCGTGAACCAGAGGCCGGGAGCTGCGGCGCCGCGCGTGTCGGCGCCGTAGACGGCCTGCTTCTTCCAGAACATCGGCGCGTCGGCGCGCGAGTCGAAGCGCTGGAGGTTCGCGCTCTGGCGGAGCTGGAAGATGACCGGGCCGACGCTCTTGCGGTTGTCGACGAGGATCCAGGGCTCTCCGCCGCCGGAGGCGTCGTAGTTGCTCTGGGTCCCGTTCATCTCGTGCGCGGTCGAGAAGCGCGGCACGCCGTCGTAGCCGACGAGGCTCTCGCCGTTCTTGAGAACGTCGAAGGTCTGCTCGTTCGGCCACTCGGCGGCGGCGATGCCGAGGTCCCGGAATCGGAAGATCAGGCCGGGGTTCTGCCCGTCTTCGAGGTCGTTCCGCTTGACGCCGATCGTGACCTCGAAGTCCTTGTTCTTGATCCGGTACTCGTTCGCTTCCATCTCCTGGACCACGCGGTCACCGGCCCACTCCCGCATCCGCGGGACCTGGCCGAGCCACTGGTAGAACTCCTCGCGAGTGCCGCTCGGAACGAGCGTCGAGAAGATGGTCCAGAGGTTGGTGTTTTCCGCGGACTCGAAGCCCTCGCGGAAGTTCGCCTTGAAGCCCACGAAGTGGGCGAACATCGATTCTGAGTTGACGGCGGTCATTGATCAGTCCCGGAGAGTCGGAAGAACGAAGACGCCCTCCGGCGCCACTTGGTAGATTTCGCCGGCCGGGCTTCGGCCGCCGGTCGCGACGCGCGCGACGGTGCCGGGGCCCGCGATGTAGGCGGTGCCGCCCACGTCGGCGATGGTGACCTCGTCGGCGCCGGTGCCGTTGGTCCAGCCGTAGGCCTCACCGCACTCGACCTCGGCGTAGAGAGCGCCGTCGGCGCCCTCCGTGTTGTCGACGGTGTCGATGATCTTGCCGACGCACTGAAGGTCGGCGGTCGCGTCGGTGCCCTGGACGAGGTAGCCGGCCGTGTTGATGCAGCCGATGTTGCCGCGCTCGCCGAGCGTGGCGGCGGCGATGGGGAAGCGGCGACCCAGCTTCTTCATCGTGGGGGTCTTGCGAGCGGCCATGGCTCAGCCCTCCTCTCGAAGCTTGGCCATCTCGGCGCGCTTCATCTCGGTGAACTTCCGGTGCGAAACGACGCCGGAGCCCGGGCGCGCGTCGAGCTGCGCGATCGCGTCCTTCTTCTCGGCGGCGAACTCCTCGGGGGTCAGGCCGAGCGACTCGGCGACGCCCAGGTCCTCGGAGGTGAGCGAAGCGGTCACGGGAGCACCTTCCTCGGGAGTGTCGACCTCGGTCGTCTGCGACTCGAGGCCCGCGACGTGCGCGGTGAAGCGGGAGAGGCTCGCCTCGTCGGTGATGCCGCCGCGGTAGAAGTCCCGCGAGCTGGGCTGGATCTTCCCGGCCTTGATGGCGCCGTCGACGGCCGCGTCGGCCTTCTCGGCGAGACGCTTCTCCATGTCTTCCAGGAGAGCCGCGTCGGCCTTGTCGGCGCGCTCGTTCGCGGCCTCCAGCTCACCCTTCGGGACGAGCCCCGAGCGGACGGCCTCGGCCAGCGTTGCGGGCGTGAACTCGCCCTTGAGCCCGAGCGACCGCCCGAGCTCGACCAGATCTTCGTGCATGGTCTCTCTCTCCGGCGCCGGCGTCGGCGCGCTGGGGTTGGGGCTCCGCTCCGAGAAGAGGAGCGTATGCGTCAGGGCGGGCCGGTTCGTGAGCGCGGCGGAGCGGTAGAACGAGTGGAGGAAGACCTCCTCGCCGATCACCTCGCCGTCCTCGTTCCGCGTTTCGCGGTGCTCGACGTTCATCACGGGCGAGATGCCGCGGAAGTAGCCGCCCTCGACGAGGGTCCGGCCGGCCTCGGTCCAGCGCTCGACGTGACCCCAGAAGCCGGGCTCGGAGCGCGCGTCGTCGGCCTCCTCGACGTACTCCACCCGGTCGACCCAGGCGTAGGCCTCGGTGTGCGGGTTCGTCAGGAAGTCGCCGAAGGAGTCGTGGTCGAGGTCGAGCGGCATGGGCACGCCGCCCTCCGCCGAGGTCCGCGCGAGGATCAGCTCGACGTCCTCGACGTGGAACTTCCGCCCGTCGCGCGCCTCGATCAGCTCGCCGGCGGGCGCGAGCGGGATCCAGTCGGGCGCGGTGATGCCGGTCTCGCCCTCGCTCTCGGTGAGCTTGCCGGGCGACGGAAGACCGAGAGCGCGCTCCGCGAGGACAACTCGCTCGAGGCGAGGAGTCGCGGGCGCGCTTTCATTGGGGCCGGACACGTCGCCATGTCTCGCCCCCTCTCCGCCGCGTCAGCTACTCAGCGGGGCGGAAGACTTCGGGGCCGAGATGGGAGCCCGAAAGAGCCTGAAATAGACTCGCCGCGTGGATCCGTGGGAGTTGACACCGACCTACGGCTACCGGAGTATGAGCTAATGGCAATTTACGGCGCAGTATTCGTCATCAACACCAGCGGCACTGATTTCGAAATCATCTGCCATCAATCAAGAAGAGGCCCGAAGACGAGACGGGTCGCTGCGGGCAAAAGCAAACGGATCAGAAGCATCCGCATCAGTCGCGATGATTGGCCGGGCAACAAAAGGAAAAGGGTCGAGGCCAGGAGAATTAGCACTGGCGCAATCGTATGGTCGGAGAACGTCACATACCCCGCGGTCACCGGTCACAACACTGTCCTCACGATCAGTGACGCTCCTGGAGGACGCTACGTATTCGTATTCACGGGTGAGCGGCTCATGCCGGACAGCGCGACAGACGTGCTAATTGAGAAGATCAAGGCACAGCACGGAGGGTTCGAGTCGCACGGACTCGACTTTGGCGCAGATGAGGCCGAAGGCGACGGTCCCTTTCCGGATGATTGGAACGAAGACGAATAGTCGCACAGCCCAGCAGGTGCGCGCAGTTGGGGCGACCGCGCGCGACCCGAGCGCCTCCTCTCCGGCTCAGGCGTGCGTGTCGACCGCGGGCTCGGTGCTGCCCAGCTTCATCTGTCCGGGGGCGTCCCGTCGACTTCGTAGCCGAGGCGCGCCTTGTCGGCCCGCTCCGCCTCGATGAGGCGGGACGCCATCCACTGCGAGAGCGTGAGCCCGAGCGTGTCCGCCGCGGTCTCCCACGCCAGCTTGTCGCTCGGCCTGCACCGAAGCTCGATCCGGGCCGTCCGGCCCTCCTTCTCAATCGCCACGGGCTCGACGGTAGCACCGGCGGTCACGATTCACCTCGCGAGAAGCTGCGCACGTTCAGAGCGGTCGACCCGAGCCAGCCAAGCGCGAGGACGACGTAGGAGGCCCAGCGGGACGCGGGCGCGAGGTCACCGAAGCGGAGCGCGACCTCCGCCATGGCCCAGCCGGCGTCGAGGGCCGCCGCGAGCGCCCACGCCTCGCTCCGGCGCATGCCCAGGGTCTCGAGGCCGTGGCGCACGTGCGGGAGGCTCACGTAGCGCCCGGCGGCCCAGCCGACGCAGCCGCGCCCCATGCCCCCGCCGGTCCCGGCGCCGCGAGCGCCGGCGCCGACGGCCAGGAGGAGCGTCGGGATGCCGGCGCCGACCGCGGTCCGCATCCGCGAGCACTCGTGGAGCTTCGCCAGCTCGGCGAGCGCGACGTCGAGCTCCACCTGGATCTCGTCCTTCGTCTTGCGCCGCTTGCGGGCGCGCTTCGGCTTCGCGAGCGGAAGGTGTGCGACGGTGGCCTGGCTCATCTCTCTGCCCTCTCCTTCGCCGGCGTTCCCTGCCGACGGGAGAGAACATGGTCACCGTACTTTGTACGGTCAAGTACCGTACGTCAGTTTTTTTCGGAGGCGCGCTCTTCGACGCCGACCGGGCCCCAGCGAGCCGGGTCGCAGTGCCGGTCCTCCGCGCATGGCCGGCGGTAGTGGCGCGGGCCCGCGCAGTCCTCGAGCGCGTGCACGAACTCGTGCACCAGGACGCGCTCGGGCGCGGGGTGGTCGACGCTCCGTACGATGTACGACGCGCCGCGCGCCGGACGCCGATAGCAGGCCAGCGCCTTGAACGTGCCCGGGCGGCGCCAGCAAGCGTGGTGCGCCTCGTCGAGGGGGAGCTCGACGATCGACGGGACGTGGCGGCACCGGGCGCCGTAGTCGAAGCCCGCCTCGCGCCATGCCGTGCGCGTCTGCTGCCAGAGGACGCGCTCGTCCTGCGGCAGCTCCCGCGTCCCGTCGGGCAGCATGGCGAACACGCCGCAGCCGGCGAGGAGGAGGGCGGCGATGCTACGTCTCATCGGTCTCCTCCTCTTCCGAGGGCTCCTCCTCTGGCTCCTCGGGCTCGGTGCCGGGCGCCGCGGGGGAGCCGCTCTTCGAGCGCTCGAGGAGCTTCTCGCCCTGCTGGGGACGGGCGAAGCCGAGGCGGCGGAGGACCTGGTCCTGGGAGACCTCGAGACCGCGGTCCACGAGCGTCCCCACGGCGTTCGCGAGCTTCGCGATGTCCTCGTTGTCGGGGACCGGGAGCGTGACCTTCGGGTAGCGCCGCTGGGGCCCGTGGTTGAACGAGACGAAGGCCCGGATGAGCTGGCGTGAGACCTGGGCGATGAGCGTCCGCGCGTCGTGCTTCTGGATGTCGAGGCGGACGCCCTTGTGCTGGTCGGCGGCCTTGTAGTTGCCGGCCGTCCCGTCGGCCGAGCTCGTCTGCCCGAGCACGAGCTTCGACATCTGCCGGTCCCAGCACTCGGCGGTCCCGAGGAACGCGCCGGCCTCGCCGCCCTTCATGGCGTCGCGGAACTCGATCTCGACGTCGTCGGGGATGGCGAACGTCGCGTCCGTGCCGACCCGGCGGAGCACGTCGAAGAGCCGCTTCCGCGCCTTCGACTCGGCCGCGCCGCCGCCCGCGGGGTACTTCCCGACGCGGACCGGCATCCCGTAGATCTCCAGGAACCGCATCAGGTCCCGGACCGTGAAGGACTTGCAGAGGTACGCGCTGGCGGCGAGGCGCGCGAGCCCGGCGCGCAGCGGGAGCCCGCTCTTCAGGAGCGGGGTGAACATCACGATCTTGTGGGGGTCGATGATGCGGCCCTGGCCCCCGTCCTCGAGCCGGAGCACGCGGAGGTTCTTCGGGTCGACACGGAACCAGCGAGGGTCGAGCCAGCGGTAGCGCCGCGGCCACCAGTCTCGCTCGCTCGTCTCCCAGAGGTTCTCGACGATCGAGTAGCCCTTCGACACGCCATCGAGGCCGTGGAAGAGGAGGTCGCAGAACTCGGGCGCCTCGACGAGTTCGCGCACGTCCTCGGCGATCCGGAGCGCCTGCGCGGAGTCGTCCGCGGGTTCCACCTCCGGGTCGAGCTGGGAGACGACCATCTTCCTCGTCCCGAGCACGGAGCGGTAGTGGTGGTCTCGCTCCTCGATCTCCTCGGCGAGCGTCATGTACGCGAGGACGTCGCCGTCGTCCGCGGCCCGGAGGATGGCGCCGAGGCGGTAGGGCGTGAGACCCGTCGCGCGCGTCTCGCGATGGCTGGAGTGGTACGCGGAGTCCTCGTCGACCTCCTCGCGACGGAGCATCCGCGAGGAGACCGGACGGCCGTCGGGCCCGAGGATCGTCACAGCCCGAAGCTCCCGAGCGGCTCGTCGTCGAAGTCGTCGTCCACGGGCGGATGGTCATCGACGGCTAGCTGAGTGAGCGACGCGGCGAGGGTGAGCGCGTCGGCGCGGTTCGGGCTCTTGCCCATGCGCTTCTTCGTCTTCGGCTTCGCCTCGGCCATGAGGCGGCGCTGCGCGTCGAACTCGTACTTCGGGCCGAGCATCTCGGCGCGAAGCTCAGCGTCGCCCTCGATGGCGCCGCCCTGCTTGAGCCACTCGTCCAGGCCGAACCAGATCTCGGTGCGGCGGTTCGTGTAGTTCTTCGTGTCGCGAGCGGCCCGGAAGCCCTCGGAAACCACGAGGCGGAACTCGCCGCTCCGGACGGCGGGGTGGTTCCGGAGAGCGACCTTCGTCCCGCCGCCGGCCTCGCCGACGCCGTCCATGACGATCGTGATGGCCTCGTCCTGCGGGAGCCGCTTCAGGCGGCGACCGGCCTTGATGGTCTCCTCGGCGATCTGCTCGGCCTCGAGGTCTCCGGAGAGGACCTTGGCCCGGTAGGCGTAGAAGCCGCGCTCGGGCGGGTTGTCGGCGTCGTCCGTGCCGTAGCGCGCCGGGTCGACGCCAAGCACGAGGGAGCCGTGGGCGAGCTCGTGGACGCCCTTGGCATCGGCGGGACTCCATCGGCGCTCTCCGGCGTCGATGTTGGCGAGCGAGATGATCGTGTCCTCGCCGGAGTCCGGGAACTCGCCGAGCACGCGGACCTTGTAGATGCGGTGCTTCCGGTAGCGCTCCGGGTCGGGTCCGTACTTCTCGCGGAGGCGCTTGATCCACGCGAGCCCGGCGAGGCCGGGGATGAGCCGCTTCCCCGACTTGACGTTCGGGGTCTCCTCGCTCGAGATGGTGAAGAGCTTCCAGCCCTTCCCCTCCTTCGTGCGCCAGAGGCGCGCGAACCAGCCCACCGGCTTGGTGGGGTTGGAGATGGCGAAGATCTTGGCGTCGCCGGCGAGGTTGCCCTCCATCGCCTCCCAGAGCTCGTCGGCGTAGCCCGAGGCCTCGTCGATGATGATCAGGAGGTTCGCGGCCGAGAGGCCCGCCGCCTTCTCCGGCTTGTCCGTGGACTTGCCGATGATCTTGGCGCCGTTGTGGAAGCGCAGGCCCCGGTGCGGGACCTTCGGCAGCACGCCGCAGAGCGACCAGCGGAGGTCGGGGTCCCGCTTCTCAAGCTCGTCCAGGCGCCGGCCCAGCTCCTCCCAGAGGATGTCCTCGACCTGGTGGTTCGAAGGCGCCGTGATGACGCACTCCGTGTTCCGGCCCGGGCGCGTGGCGCACCACCAGATCGCGAGCGCCGCAGCGCTGGTGCGCTTCGAGACCTTGTGGCCCGACTTGACCGCCGTGTTCGGGTCCAGACCGTGAGGCCGAGCTTGTCCTGGCAGAAGCCGACCGGGTCGTCCCGGTATTTCGCGAGAGCGCTAGTGGACCGGGTGGCCTTCGTCGCGACCAGTTGGTTCCGCAGCCACTCCGTGGAGATCAGCGAGTGCACCGATCACCTCCGCCCACGCTTCCGGGCTGATGCGAGCTTGGATCCTCTCCAGGGTCTCCTGGACGCCCTGGCGGACCACGTGCTCCTTGATGACGCGCTTCCCGAACTCCTCCGGGTTCCGGACGGCCAAGAGGTGGGCTGCCGCCTTCCAGTCGGGCAGGCCCTTCACGTTGACGCCGTTGCGCACGGTCTGGACGAGCTTGTTCTCGGCCTTCGCGAGAGCGCCCTCCATCTCGAGCCGGAAGCGGCCGTGGGTCGAGTGCGGGGATCGCTCGCCCTGGCGCATCCACGAGTAGTAGGTCTGGCGCGAGATGTTCATCTCGGCGCAGGCGAACTTGACCGTGTTCCCCTCCTCCAGGAGGCGCGCCAGGCCCTCGATCATCTCGTCGTCGAGCTTCCGGTCGTGGTCAGCCGTCGGGGCCCTCGAGCGGCTCGAAGGAGGCCTCCGGGATGCGGCGGTCGGCCGTGTTCGCGC
>ERZ1740059.1653-NODE-1653-length-11133-cov-7.126557_pt1 | contig 11133 bp, 12 predicted proteins | sample MGYA00581744_ERZ1740059 | MGnify/ENA primary metagenome ERZ1740059 (study PRJEB43018, sample SAMN04849738) | marine metagenome | isolation source: floating plastic debris | place: Pacific Ocean | collected 2008-08-28 | study: EMG produced TPA metagenomics... | reverse complement strand
AGGCGGCCCGCGCGCCGCGCATCGAGCACGGGCGCGCGGCGCAGGTGCGGCCGGGGCTCCGCGCCTTCGTCGAGACCGCGCTGCGGTGGATCGAGGCGCGTACGCGGGGGGCGGGATGAGGCAGCTCCACGCGCCGAGGGCGCGCCTGCACGACGGCTGGAGCCGCGACGTGCTCTTCGGCGTCGCGCGCGGCCGCATCGTGACGATCCGCCCGGACGCCGCGCCCGGCGAGGCGACGCGGCTGCCGGGACCCGTGATCCCGGGCATGCCGAACGCGCACTCGCACGCCTTCCAATGGGCCATGGCCGGCCTCGCCGAGCACGCCGGCACGGAGCCCGATAGCTTCTGGACCTGGCGCGACACGATGTATCGCATCGCCCTCGCGATGGACCCCGAGGGCCTCGAGGCTACGGCGGCGATGCTCTACGCGGAGATGCTCGAAGCCGGCTACACGACCGTCGCCGAGTTCCACTACCTGCACCACCAGGCGAGCGGCGCGCCCTACGACGAGCCCGCGGAGCTCGCGCTCCGCATCGGCCAAGCGGCGAGGGAGGCGGGCATCGGCCTCACGCTGCTCCCCGTGCTCTACGCGCACGGAGGCCTCGGCGGGCAGCCGCCGCGCGACGACCAGCGGCGCTTCGTGAACTCACCCGAGGGTCTCCTCACCATCGCCGAGCGCGCCGCCGAGCGCCTTCCGGACGCGCGGGTGGGTCTCGCGCTGCACTCGCTCCGGGCCGTGACACCCGAGGAGATGAACGTCGCTCTGGCCGGCATGCCGGACGAGGCGCCCGTCCATCTTCACCTCGCCGAGCAGCAGGCCGAGGTCGACGACGCTCTCCGCGTGCTCGGGGCGCGACCCGCCGCGTGGCTCGCGGAGAACGTGGAGCTCTCGCCGCGCTGGAACCTCGTGCACGCGACGCACCTCGATGGCGACGAGGTGCGCACGCTCGCCCGGAGCGGCGCGACGGTCGTGCTCTGCCCGACCACGGAAGCGAATCTCGGCGACGGCCTCTTCCCCGGCGAAGCGTTCCTCGCCGAAGGCGGCGCCGTCGCCATCGGCTCGGACAGCCACGTGATCGTCGACCCGGCGGAGGAGCTCCGCACGCTCGAGGGTGGCCAGCGCCTCCGGGCCGAGCGCCGCAACGTGCTTCGGCCGGGCCCGGGCCCGCGGCACCACGTAGGCGCCGGGCGCTGGGAGGCGGCGGTGGCGGGCGGCGCGCGGGCGCTCGGCGAGACCGAGGGGGGCCTGAGCGTCGGCGCGCTCGCCGACCTGGTCGTGCTCGACGACACGCACCCGCGCCTTGTCGCGCGGAGCGACGACGCGCTCCTCGACACCTTCGTGCTCGCCGGACAGCGCGGGCTGGTGCGTGAGGTCTGGGCACGCGGCGAGCGCGTGGTCAGCGAGGGCAAGCACCGCGCACGAGATGCGCTCCGCGCCCGCTGGCGCCACGCCGCGACGCGCCTCGACCTGGGCTGACGTCCAAAAAGGAGGCCCCCGACCGGACGGTGCCGATCGGGGGCCATGCCGCGTTCTCGCGGCGTCGTTCGCTACTCGGCCGCGGTGGGCGGCGTTTCGCCGTTGGTGGGGGTGCCGGTGGGTGCCGGGAGTGCGGCGGGCTCGTCGCTCGGCCCGCCGAGCTTGGCCGCGGCGGCCTTCGCCAGCGTGCCGAGGCCCGCCAGCGTGGTGCCGTTCGCGCTCTCCACGAAGCCCTCGATGCCCTTCGCGAGCTGCTGCCCGCGCGTGAGGCTCTCGAGGATCTTCGTGACGTCTTCGGGCGTTCCGTAGAGGTTCGCCTCCATCTTGGTGAAGAGCGTGGCCTGGGCCTCCGCGAGGGCGACCTGGACCTCCTTCTCCGCCGCGATGCGCAGCTTCGCGAGCTCGAACTCCTGCGCGACCTGGCCGTGCTTCTCCCGCGCCTCGAGCTCCGGCTTCACGACGGTCTCGATGCGATCGCGGTCGAGCGCGACCCGGGCCTTATCCACCTCGACGGGAACCATCGCGGTGGCCTTCATGCCCTCGGCCTTCAGGCGCTCGGCCTCCGCCGACGCCTCGGCCTTCTTCCGAATCGCGGTGGACTCGGCGTCGGCGCTCAGCATCTGCGCTTCCGCTTGCTTCTGCACGGTGTAGGCCTCGGCGTCGGCCTTGCGCTGCTCGCTGAGGAACCCGCGCTCGGCGTCGGCCTGGGCGTCGATGACGCCCTTGGCCTTCTGTCGGTTGGCCGCCTCCGTGACGCGCACGGTCTCGACCTTCTGCCGCGCCAGCTCGCGCTCGGCCTCGGCGGTGGCGAGCTCCGCTTCCGCGGCGGCCCGCTCCTTCTCGGCCCTGGCGATCTGCTGCTGCTTCGCGCGCTCGGCGACGCCCACGGCCTCCTCCTGCTCACGCGAGGCGAGCTCGAGGGCCTTGGTCTTCTCGACGTGGGCGAGCTCGACCTTCCGCTCTGCGGCGATCTGCTCCACCCGCGCCTCGCGCTGCGCGTCGGCCTGGATCTTGGCGACCTCCGCCCGCATGCGGGCGCTGGCCTCCTCCTCCTGCCGCTCCAGCTCGAGCACCTCCTGCTTCGTCTGCACGTCCTGCAGCTTCCGCTCGCGCTCACCGGCGCGGACCAAGCGGTTGCGCTCGGTCAGGTTGAGCTCGGTGATCTCGGCGATCTTCCGGCGTCCCTGGGCGTCGAAGATGTTCTCGGCCTTCAGGTACTTGTCATCGGTCTGGTCGAGGCGGGAGATGGTCACCGTCTCGAGGATCAGGCCGTTGGCGCGCAGGTCGTCCCCGACCAGCTTCATCACCTCGGTGAGGAAGGCGTCGCGCTCGCTGTTGAGCTGCTCGAGGGTCTTGCCCGCGGCGGCCGTACGGAGGGCGCTCACGAGCTTGTCCTCGACGAGCTCCTTGACGGCTTCGGGCTCTCCGAGGCGCTCGCCGAGGGAACGGCTGGCCTGGAGGATGCTCTCTTCGTCGGGCTGCACGCGAACGAAGAACTCCGCCTCGATGTCGGCGCGGAGCTTGTCCTGCGTGATGAGCGCGTCCTCGTTCTTCCGCGTGACGCGGAGCTTGAGGGTCGTGAGGGGCACCTGGATGAGCTCGTGGAGAAGGGGCACGACGAAGGCGCCGCCGTCACGAATGACGGTCACGCCCCCGCGGCCGGTGCGCACGAAGGCTTCGTTCGCGCGCGTCTTCTCGTAGAGCCGCTGGTAGGTCGCCAGGGCGCCCACCGCGAGCAGTAAGAGCACACCCGTGGCGGTCATCGCGATCGTCGCGAGGGGTCCGAGGGGGTGGCCCGCGAGGCCTGCGGCGACGGGCCCTCCGATGAGAGCCAGCGCGAAGGCGCAAACCAGGACCAAGATCATGAACGTTCCTTTCTCGAGCGGTGGTGGATGGGGACGCCGCGCCGTCAGTCGGCGAGGCGGGTGACGAGGAACGTGTCGTCGTCCTCGTCGTAGTCGGCGACCACGAGGGCCTCGCCGGGGGCGAGGGGCGGGTCGCTGGGGAGCGTCCGGCAGCGGACGCGAAGGGGGGCGCCGCCTGCGTCGACGACGGTGGCGACGCCGAAGGCGCCGTCCGTCGCCGTGAGGGCGCGGCCTTCGAGGCCGAGCAGATCGTGCTTCCGGCTCACGTAGCTCTCCTTGGTGGGCACCAGCCGGCCGAAGACGCGGCCGAGGCGCCCGGTGCCGAAGAGCGCCGCGACGAGCGCGACGCCGATGGACACGGGCAGCCAGGCGGCGCCGCCTCCGAGCAGAAGGTCGACCGCGAGGCCGACGAGGCCGAAGAGGAAGCAGGCGCTCATCAAGAGCACGCCGAGCGGGGCCTTGCCGACGCCGAGCGCGCCGAGGAGCGCGCCGGCGAAGGAGCCGCCCTCGGCGTCCGCGTCGGCGTCGGCCTCCGCATCGACGTCGACGTCCGCATCGACGTCGGCGTCAACGTCCGTGTCGAAGTCGAGCTCCGGTCCGACCTCGAGCAGACCGAGCGCGGCGCCTGCGGCGAGCAGGGCGCCGAAGAGCATGGGCAAATAGAAGACGAGCTGATGCATGGCGTGGCCGTCCCGCCGAAGCCGGAGGCTTCGAGGCGAGCGCGGAGGTCCTTTCGGGGCGGTGCGAGGCGCGACGGGCGACCGCTTCTCCCTCGGCGCGAGCGACTCGCGCGGAAGGAGAAGCGGCCGGGCGGCGTCGCGCGATTCACCTTCCGGCGAGGCGCGACCCGCTTCCCCCGTTGCGTTCAAGATATGGAACCGGGGAGGGGGCCCCTGATTCCGAAATTCGTAGGCAACCGATCCGGTTTTCGGAAGTGGCGGTTTCGCGGGCTCACGCCAGGCAGACCGAACACGCTAGTCTGCCGCGCATGCGCGGATTCATCCTCGGTCTCTCCTTGTCGCTGGCCTTCATCCTCGGCTGCCTCGCGGCGCCCTTCTTGGTCCCACGCCTCTCGGCCCAGCCTCCGGTGCCCGGCGCCATGCAGCGCTGGGAGTACAAGGCGATTGACATCGGTGCGGTGAGGGAGAGTCGCACCACGGCGAATCTCAATGAGCAGGGCGCGGACGGCTGGGAGCTCGTTCACGTTCACCGAGAGAGTGGGCGCGGGTACTTCAAGCGCCCTGCGAGGTGAGGGTAGGGGCCTTCGCCGGACGGGGGCCCACGTCGCCAGCCCACGAGGCGAACACGCCTCAGGACGTCGACCCGAGGCGCTGCGTCGCTTGAAGCGCGTCGCTCAGGGCAGCCCCGCGTCCGGACCCGACATAGGTCACGCGGGGCGGACGCTGGGCTCCGTCCACGTCACGGCGCAACAGGCGCTGGGCGACGAGGCGCTTGAGGCAGAGCGCGAGGGCGCGGTCCGTCACGGGGGAGAGCTCACAACGAAGCTCGCCGAAGCTGCGCATGTCGCGCGCAACCCGGAGCACGGGCAGCGTCCAGGCGCGGCGGGCCGTGGCGCGTTCGTCGGGCTCGAGGAAGGCCCAGAAGGGCTGCGCCCAGGCCGCGACGGCGGCGCCCGCCTCGCTCAAGCGCGCCTCGGGCCGGAGCGGGTGACCGTGACCGGGCATGCGCTCGAGCAACCCGAGTTCGCCCAGATGCGCGAAGGTCGCGCTGATGGACTGGCGGCCCGCGCCCAGCGCGTGCGCCGTGGGCGAGATGCGCGCGCCCAGGCGCGGCTGGCCGGCGAGGTGGGCCAGCACCGGAAGGCTCCAGGCCCGCGAGCAGAGGGTGGCGAACGCGACGTTGTCCACTTTTTATAGTTGCTATATACAGTACTTGGGAGGCACGCAGAAGCCATGGCTACCGTCACGTTCACCGATCAGATCACCCTTTCCCTCACGGTCCGGAACCGGGCCGCCACCTCCAAGTGGTTCCAGGACCACTTCGGCCTCGAAGAGCTCTTCTCGAACGACGAGATGGGCTGGACCGAGCTGTCGACGATGACGCCTGGCGTGACGCTCGGCTTCGCCGACGCGGACGAGCCCAGCGTTGGCAACTGCGTACCGGTCTTCGGCGTGGAGGATTGCGACGCGGCCCGGGCGGCCCTCGAAGAGCGCGACGTGCGTTTCGACGGCGAGACCATGCACATGCCGGGCATGGCGAAGCTCGCGACCTTCTACGATCCGGACGGCAACGCCTTCATGATCGCCCAAGACCTGACGCGGCATCCCGACTGAGGGTGCAGCGTCGGGCCGTCGCGCCGCGCTCAACGGGTGAGCAGGAGCTGGTCCGGGCGCGCGCGCCCGTCCCAGAGCTTCTCGCCCTCGTCGAGGAGCCCGCGGATGCGCTCCTTCACCTCTTCGACGCGGCTCGCGACGGTCGCGTCGTCCTCGCTGCCCGTTCCCTCGAAGCGGATCGGCTCGCCGAAGAGCAGCGTGAAGCGCGCCGGCCGCGGGAGCGGCACACCCCAGCGCGGCACCGGGACGTAGGGCACGCCGAGCACCTTCCCGAGGCCCTTCAGGTTCGCGACGGTGGGGAAGGCCTCGCCGGCGCCGAGGATGCCGACGGGCACGATGGGCGCCTGGGTCTTCGTGGCCAGCCGCACGAAGCCCGTCCCGAAGCGCACGAGGCTCCGCCGCTCGCGGAAGAGCTTGGCCGTGCCGCGCGCACCTTCGGGGAAGACGCTGAGCAGCCGGCCTTCGCTCAGCAGCCGCTCGGCGTGCTCGGGCAGGCCGGGGAACTGCCCCACGCGCGCCGAGATGGTGCTCGCCATGGGGACGGCGTTGATGAACTTCTCGGCCATGCCCTGCGCGAGGCGCGGCGGCTCGAGCTCGAAGAAGCAGGCCCCGAGGAGCACGGAGGCGTCGAAGGCGATGCCGCCCGCGTGGTTGGCCACGAGCATCGCGCGGCCCGTCGCGGGGACGTGCCCGATGCCGTGCACGTCGACGCGGAAGTAGCCCTGATAGAAGACGCGGATGGCCGTCAGGAAGCGGGCGAGGCTCTCCTTCTCGACGCCGTAGGGGTCGTAGCCAAAGCGGTCGAAGGGCAGGTCCAGGCGGTCGACCCGTGCGCGGATGCGCGAGGACGCGGGGAGCGGGAAGCGCATCGGGGGGCAGGGTACACGGGTCACGCAGTGAGCCGCGGGCCGGGATGCGGGCAGGGGCAAGGAACCCTGGCCGTGACCCCTTTCCAGCCTTAGGCCGCTGCGCATGACCAGCCTCCACGACTTCACCATGACCACCATCGACGGGCAGGAGCGCTCGCTCTCCGACTACGCCGGAAAGGTCGCCGTGGTCGTCAACGTCGCGTCCCGCTGCGGGCTCACGCCGCACTACACGGGGCTCCAAGCGCTCCACGCGGAGCACGACGACGTCGTCGTCCTGGGCTTCCCCTGCAACCAGTTCGGCGCGCAGGAGCCCGGGACGGAGGCGCAGATCCAGGAGTTCTGCAGCACCAAGTACGACGTGACCTTCCCCATGTTCGCCAAGATCGAGGTCAACGGCGACGGCCGGAGCCCGCTCTACGCCTGGCTGACGGGAGAGCACACGCAGCCCGACGGGCCCGGCGACATCGCGTGGAACTTCGCCAAGTTCGTCATCGGCAAGGACGGCCAGATCGTCGGTCGCTTCCACCCGAAGACGGCGCCGCAGGACCTGAAGCCCACCATCGCGACCGCGCTGGAAGGCTGACGCGGGGCCCGCGCGGCACTAGCTTGCGCGCGTGAGCGAAGGAAGCGCGAAGAAGCGGGCCTCCGGGCCCCGCGCGAAGGAAGGGTCGACGGCCCTGGCTCCCAAGGACGAGGCCACGGCCGCGAAGGCGGAGGAGAAGACGAAGGCGGCGCCGCCCGACGACGTCGCGCTCGTCCATGGCCGGACGCCCGATGGCGAGGGCCTTCACGTGCTTCGGAAGCGAGGCGACACGCTCTCGCTCGGTGAGGTCCGCCCGCTGAAGGAAGGCAAGCCCATCCAGGGCGAGGTCGTGAAGCTGAAGCCGCGGGAGGACATGCCGCTCCTCTGCGACGTCGAGGTGCAGCATGCGCCGGCGGCGCGCGGGGCCGGACCCGCGCGGGTGGCGAGCTCCTCCTACCGGAGCGGCTGGGACGGCATCTGGGGCAAGGGCCGCAAGCGCACGAAGCCCACCCTCAACTGAGCTGCGATGCTTCCGCCCCTTCGCTACTCCGTCGCCGAGGCGGGGCTCTCGCCCTTGCTACGCCCGGCCTTTCGCCGCCTCCACCAGGACGCGGACACGGACGCCTGGCTCCGCGACGCGCACGCGCGCCCGCACGGCGCGGCCCAGCTCGCGCTCCGCGCGCTGGCCCGGACGGTGATGAGTGACTTCGACGCGAACGGCGTCGCCGGCACCTACGACATGCGCGTGCTCGGTACGGCGCAGTGGCGCGCTCTTCTGACGCACGCCGGCGCGATGACGGAGCCCGCGAGGCTCCTCGACGTGGGCGCGGGCGAGGGCAACGTGACCGAGGCGCTGGCCGCGCTCCTCGCACCGGAGGGCGAGGTCGTCACCACCGAGCTCAGCGGACCCATGGCCCGGCGCCTGCGAAAGCGAGGCTGGGCATGCCACCAGCTCGACCTCGCCACGGAGCGCATGCCGGAGGCCGGCGAGGGCTTCGACCTCATCGGGCTGCTCAACGTGCTCGACCGCACGAGCCGCCCGCTCACGCTCCTCGAGAGGCTGCGAACGCTGTGTCGCGGCTGGCTCCTCCTCGCGGTTCCGCTCCCGCTGCGGCCCCACGTGCAGATGGGACCCGTGTCCCTCGACCCCGAGGAACGCCTCCCCATCCCACCCGTCGACGGGGAGAGCTTCGAGGCCGGCGCGAGCGCGCTGGCCGAGCTCGCCTTCGCGCCGCTCGGCTGGGACGTCGCGGCCTTCGCCCGCGCTCCCTACCTCTGCCGAGGCGGCGCTGCGCAGCCGGTCATCGCGCTCGACGACGCCATCTTCGTCCTGCGGCCGACGTCGTAGGCGTCACAGCCTCGGGCATCATGCGCGCATGAGCGAAGCACTCCCGGACGGGCTCGTCCGCGGGGCCGACGGCGTCGTGCGCTGCTGGTGGCCCGGCGACAAGGACGACTACCGCGCCTACCACGACGACGAGTGGGGCATGCCCGTGGACGACGACCACCGGCTCTTCGAGAAGATCTGCCTCGAAGGGTTCCAGTCGGGGCTGAGCTGGCTGACGATTCTCCGCAAGCGCGAGAACTTCCGCGCGGCCTTCGCCGACTTCGACTTCGAGAAGGTGGCGTGCTTCGGCGAGGCGGACGTCGGGCGCCTCCTCGGGGACGCCGGCATCGTGCGTCACCGAAGGAAGATCGAGTCCACCATCCACAACGCGAAGCGCGCGCGGGAGCTGGCCGACGAAGCGGGAAGCCTCGGCGCGTGGTTCTGGGCATGGGAGCCGGACCCGAGCGAGCGGCCGACGCGCTTCGACTACGCGACCTTCCGGGGCATCGGTAAGACGGCCGTGTCGACGGCGCTCTCGAAGGCGCTGAAGAAGCGCGGCTGGACCTTCGTCGGGCCGACGACCTGCTACGCCTTCATGCAGGCCATGGGCCTCGTGAACGATCACCTCGAGGGGTGCGCGTTTCGCGAGCGCGTGGAGGCCGCGCGGGAGGTGTTCGTGCGGCCGCGGTGATAGCGGGCGGGCGTAGCGGTACGCGCGTGGGTGGCCGAAGGCGGGCGCACGTCGGGGGACGGGTTCGCCCGCGCGGGCAGGGGCACGGGCACGGGCAGGGGCACGGAGGCTCGTACCGCGTCGGATGCCGCGCCTCTGGTAAGGGAGAAGCGTGGAGGTGGGTGAGCGGCGGGCGTGGGCGGCGACGGGCGTCGGGGTCACGGCGATCGCGTTCGCGGCCATCTTCTTCCGAGAGACTGCGCCCACATCGGCGCTGGTTGCCGCGGGCTGGCGCTTGGTGCTGGCCGCCGTGCTCCTCTCGCCGCTCGCCCTCCGCGCATGGCGCCGCGGCGTGCTGCGCGGCGCGATGCTCCGGGACGCGGTGGTCGGGGGCGTGTTCTACGCGCTGCACTTCGGCGCATGGGTGAGCTCGCTGCATCTGACGAGCGTGGCTGCCTCCGTCTCGCTGGTGTCCGCCACGCCGGTGCTCCTCGCGGCCATCGCGGCCGGCACGGGCCGGGACCGCGCGAGCGGCGGGCAGCTCGCCGCCAGCGCGCTCGCCACCCTCGGCGCCCTGCTCATCGGTGGAAGCGATCTCGGCGCCAACGACGCCTTGGTCGGCGACGCGCTCGCGCTCGGCGGCGCGGCCGCCATGGCCGGCTACCTGCTCACGGTGCGCAGGCACGGCGCCCGGCTCCCCCCGCTCGCCTTCGGCGCCATGGCCTGCGCGGTGGGAGGCGTGCTCCTGCTCGGAACGGCGCTCGCCTCGGGCCTCTCCCTCGCGCCGGCGTCGCCGCGGGCCGGGCTCTTCATCGTGCTCAGCGCGCTGGTGCCGCAGATCGTCGGCCACGGCGCGCTGACCTGGGCGCTGCGGCGCCTCTCGCCCACGGCCGTGGGCCTCGCGACGGCGGGCGAGCCGGTCGGCGCGACGTTCCTCGCGTGGGCCTTCCTCCGGGAGCTCCCGGCGCTCACGACGCTCGCGGGCTGCGGCATCATCCTGGGCGCCGTCGCGCTCTCGGCGAGGGCGCGGCCACGCGACGCCGCGTGATCAGAGGATGGCGTCGACGCCGATGGAAAAGGCGAAGCCCGCGCGCGCGGAGTCGGCCTCCCCGAAGAAGAAGAAGTCCTCGATGTTGTTGAAGATGCCGGCGCCGCCGATGGCCGGCGTGAGGAAGACGCTGCCGCGGCCGCCCTCCCCTCGAACGCGCCGCCGAAGGCCCAGGTAGCCGTAGCCATGGCCGATGGGGCCGCCCCCCGCGCCGTGCATCACGAGGTAGTTCCCCTCGGCGATGGGAAACTGCATGGCCACTTCGGAGGCGGCGTAGCGCCCCTGGCCCTCGATGAAAAAGAGCGTGTTGTCGACGCGCACGTGCAGGCCTTCCCGCGCCCCGAGGCGCACCGAGACGCTCAGCAGGCTCGCGTAGCCATCGAACTGCGCGTCGGCGCTGAAGTTCCGGACCTCGCGGACCCGGCCGAGCCCGTAGCCGACGCTCAAGCCGAAGATCTGGTCGTCCCAGCCGAGATGGGCGGTCCCGTAGCCAACGCCGAGGTCCCGGCTGTAGGCCATGAGCGGCACGCGGACCTCGAAGGCGACGGGCGCCTCGAAGCGGTAGCCCGCACTGACTTGCCCGACGACGCCCGCGCTCCCGCCGAGAAAGGTCATGGCGCGCGCCTGAGCCACGAAGCCCGCCACCCGCTCAGGCGCGAGGCGCGCGCGCCGAAGCTCACGGCGGTAGGCGCGGCTGGCGGCCATGGGAGGCGGCGCCATCTCCACCCGTGTGATGGGCGCGTCCCGGGGCGCCGGGACCGCCACGGGGCGCGGCCGCGGAGCCGGAGGTAGGGGGTCACCGAGCCGGGGCGCGGCGCCGTGTGCCGCCGAGGGCTCCGTCAGGGCCACGGCTTCGCGGCGCACCAGCTCCACCCAGACGCGGCCGCGATGGACGAAGAACCCCTCGACCTCACCCGCCACGCGGTAGGACGCGCGGAAGCGATAGCCGGGCGGATCGGTCGGCGCGTCGAGGCGGACCACGACGCCGCCGGGGCAGCCTACCCACGCGCCCCCGGGCACGAGCCGGGACGCCACCGGCCTGCACCCCGCGGCGGCGGCG
>ERZ1740059.1652-NODE-1652-length-11133-cov-7.940332_pt1 | contig 11133 bp, 10 predicted proteins | sample MGYA00581744_ERZ1740059 | MGnify/ENA primary metagenome ERZ1740059 (study PRJEB43018, sample SAMN04849738) | marine metagenome | isolation source: floating plastic debris | place: Pacific Ocean | collected 2008-08-28 | study: EMG produced TPA metagenomics... | reverse complement strand
GGTTTACGAATCAAGCCTTAGAATCTTACGGCCCGCCGAGGTGCCGGCACGGAACGCAGCCCTCGCCGCCGAGCTGCACGCCCTTCCCGCGACCTGCCGAGGCATCGCGGAGGGCGCCCTTTCCCCCGAGCGCCTGGACGCCCTCGCCCGGGAGCTGCGGCCGTGAGGGCTCCTGCCGCGCCTCTTTCGGTCTTTCGTGAGGAGAAGGTCGCGGGGCCGGCGGGGCGCCTGGCGTCGTATCTGCTGGTCATGGCGCTCACCTCGGGCTTCTTCGGGGCGCTCCAGGCGGCCTCCACCTGGACCCTCGGCGCCGCGCCGGGGGGCGCGCTCTCGGCCCTCGCGCCGCAGCTGCTCGTCTCCCTGCTCCTCCTGGCAGGTGGGCTCTGGCTGCGGGCCACGGCGCTCGGACGCAGGGCGCGCCACACCATCGACGCGCTCGTCACGCTCCTGCTCCCCGCGCTCGGGGCCGCCATGCTGACGGTGAAGACGTCCCGCGACGTCGTCGACGCCGTGCCGCTCCTCGGCGTGTCCCTGCAGGTGGTCACCCGCGCGGCGCTCGTCCGGAGCGCGTGGCAGCGCACGGCGTGGCTCACGCTGGTCGCCTTCATGCCCACGACCGCCGCGCTCACGCACGCCTACGCGGGCGAGCTGCTCGCCGTCGACCATCCCGGGGCCGGGCGCTGGGAGGCGCGCGGAGACACCATTCTCTTCGCCATCGCGAGCTCCTGGGCCGTCGCCTTCACGCTCGCGGCCAGCACGGTCAGCGGCATCATGTACGGCATTCGTCGTCGCCTGGCGGCGCAGAAGGAACGCCTCGGGCGCTACACGCTCCGGCGCGAGCTCGGCCGGGGCGGCATGGGCACCGTGTACCTGGCGCGCCACGCCATGCTTCGACGGCCGACGGCGGTGAAGGTCGTGCGTCAGCCCGGCGCCGAGCGGCTCCGCGCCTTCGAGGCGGAGGTGCAGCACACCGCGAGCCTCCGGCATCCGAACACCATTCAGGTCTACGACTACGGGCGCACGGAGGCCGGCGACTTCTACTACGCGATGGAGCTCGTCGAGGGGCCGACGCTCGAGGCTCTCGTGGCCCGCGAAGGACCCCAGCCGGAAGCCCGCGTCGCGCGCATGCTCGACCAGGTCCTCGCGTCGCTGGGGGAAGCGCACGGGCAGGGGCTCGTGCACCGCGACGTCAAGGCGGGCAACGTGATGCTGGCGCCGCTCCCGGACGACCCGGACCGGGTGAAGGTGCTGGACTTCGGCCTCGTCGCGGCGGCGGGCGAGGGGGCCGGCGCGGCCGTGGTCGGGACGCCGCTCTATCTCGCCCCCGAGCGTATCCTCGCACCCGACCTCGCGGAGCCGTCGTCCGACCTCTACGCGGTAGGGGTTCTCGCCTACGTGCTGCTCACGGGTGCGCCGCCCTTCCTGGCCAGCAGCGTCGTCGCTCTGTGCGCCGCGCACCTGCACGCGCCGGTCGAGCCGCCAAGCCGACGGCGCCGGGCGCCCGTGTCGCCCGGCCTCGAGACCTTCGTGCTCGAGCTTCTCGACAAGCGCGCCGCCGCTCGCCCCGCGAGCGCTCATGCCGCGCGCAGGCGGCTCGCCGAGCTGCATCACGAGCACGGAGTGCACCTCGGCTGAAGGCGACGTCTCCGCCACCTGAGCCAGGCACCCGCCCGGCGAGCCCGAGGAGGTCGAAGAGGGCGCTGGCCGCGTCAGCGCGGAACGAGCTCGCCGCTGCGCACGAAGCGGTCGCGAAAGCGCCGAATCCGACGCAGCTGCGCGCGGTCGAAGGCCGGCGGTCCGTTGCCGCGCGCGTAGCTCATGATGTTCCCGGGCACGTCGCTGTGCGGGTTGCCGAAGAAGTGGCCGAGCTCGTGGCCGAGCACGCTCCCGCCCGCGATGCGGCTCAGGATCACGTAGTGGCGGTAGGTGCCCGTCAGCCGGCTCCGCCAGTGCACGCCCTGGATGAAGCCCGGCTCGTCGACGTTGGCGAGGGACGCCACGACGAAGACGTGAACCAGGTCGTCGCCGACGCGCGGGGCCAGCCGATGCCGGTCCCGGCGTGTGGTCATCACGCGATGCGCTTCCGGGAGCGCTGCTTCCTCCAGCTGATCGAAGGCGACGCCGGCCGGCGCGAAGAGGCGGTTGGCCTCCCGCACCTGTGCCTCCAGCCAGGCCGGTGAGACGACCGGGCTCTCGCCTTCGCGCGCGACCTCGATGCGAAGCCCGAAGCGCACGGGCTCGTCCTCGCCCTCGGCGGCGGCGAGCGGCGTCATGGCGGCTAGACCCAGCGCGAGCGCGGGGAGGACGCGAAGCACGCTGTGAGCCTGCCAGGCGCGCGGCTCTGGCGCTCCCCGCCGGCCTTTGTTAGCCCGAACTCCGTTCACGCCCGCGGAAGACCCGTGGAAAGGAGGAACGATGAAGAAGCTCGCCAAGGAACTCTGGATCGTCGGCGCCAAGCGCACGCCCTTCGGCGCCATGAACGGCTCCCTCAAGAAGATCAGCGCCCTCGACCTCGGCGTTCACGCCTCGAAGGCGGCCATCGCCCAGGCCGGCATCGCGCCCGAGGACTTCGACCACTGCGTCCTCGGCAACGTGCAGCAGACGAGCCCCGACGCCATCTATGGCGCGCGGCACGTGGCGTTGAAGAGCGGGCTTCCCATCGAGACCCCGGCGCTCACCGTGAACCGGCTCTGCGGCTCGGGCTTCCAGGCCGTCGTTTCCGCCGCCGAGCAGATCCTCCTCGGCGACGCCAAGGCCGTGCTCGCCGTCGGTTCCGAGAACATGAGCCAGGCGCCGCACTCCATCTGGGGGCTTCGCGACGGGCAGAAGTTCGGCCGCCCCTCGCCCATGGTCGACACGCTCTGGGAAGCGCTCACCGACACCTACTGCAAGACGCCCATGGGCGGCACGGCGGAGAACCTCGGCAAGAAGTACGGCATCACCCGCGAGCAGGCCGACGCCTACGCGCTCCGGAGCCAGCAGAGCTGGAAGAAGGCCCAGGACGCCGGCTTCTTCGCGGACGAGATCGCGCCCGTCGAAATCACCTCGCGCCGCGGCACGAAGACCATCGACACGGACGAGCATCCGCGCCCCGAGACCACCATGGAGACCCTGGCGAAGCTCCCGCCGGTCTTCCAGAAGGACGGCCTCGTCACGGCGGGTAACGCCTCCGGCATCTGCGATGGCGCCGCCGCGCTCGTCGTGGCCGACGGCGCCTGGGCCAAGGGCGCCGGGCTCACGCCGCTGGCGAAGATCGTGCAGTGGGGCGTCGCCGGCGTGGAGCCGACCATCATGGGCATCGGCCCGGCGCCGGCCATCCGCATCGCCCTCGAGCGCGCCGGCGCCAGCCTCGGCGACGTGGACCTCTTCGACGTGAACGAGGCCTTCGCGCCGCAGTGGCTCGCGGTGCAGAAGGAGCTCGAGCTCCCGGACGAGAAGTCCAACGTGAACGGCGGCGCGGTGGCCCTCGGCCATCCCCTCGGCGCGACGGGCGCGCGCATCACGACGAACCTCGTCTACACGGCGCGCAAGCTGAACAAGGGCCTCAGCGTCGGCTCCGCCTGCATCGGCGGCGGTCAGGGCATCGCCGTGGTCCTCGAGACGGCCTGAGCCATGCGGATGCCGAGCTCCAGCGGCGCGATGGGGCGCCTGCTCTTCCTGGCGCTGCTGGCGCTCGGCTGCTCCCGTACGGTGCTCGTGACGGGAAGCTCGGGGCGAGACGCGGGCACGCCCGACGGTCCCGTGGTTCTCCCGGACGGTGCCCTCCCGCGGCCGGATGCGACGGTCGGCCCCGATGCCGGGCGGGACGGAGGGGGCTCCCCGGACGGCGGGGATCCGGACCTCGGGCTGCCCGACGGCGGGCCGCCGGACCTGCCCGTGCCCGACATCGGCCCGCCGGACATCGGGCCGCCGCCCGCGCTGTGCCGCGTCGTCGCCCCCGCGTCCTGCGGACGCACCATCAGCGACCCGCCCTGCTTCGTCGCGCAGCTCGCCGAGACCGAGGGGACGGCGTGCGCCTACCAGGCCATCGAGGCGGCGCGTCAATGCGTGGCCGGGGTGAGCACGATCTTGGCGGGCCTCGACATCCTGGCCCGCGAGCGCTCCTTCTTCGTGCCGAACGACGAGGCGATGGTGGCGGCGCTGGCCGCCTTCGGCGCCCGGCCGGACCTGCTGAGCGAGCCCGTGCGGAGCGACTGCTCCGACGTGGAGGACGACGACGTCGCGGCGCTCGACGCGCTCTTCACCGCGCTCGGCTACCTCGTGGTCGAGGGGCGCCTCACGGCGGCGCGCCTCGCCCGCTCGCCCGACGCCTCGGTACGCAGCGTCGTGGGGCAGCTCGAGGGGGGCGAGGGGATCAAGGTCTACCTCGTTCCGGGCGCCCCCACGCTCCGCTACGTCGGCCCCGACCGGCGCATCCAGCAAGCGAACATCGTGCGCCAAAACGTGCGCGTGACCGCGGGCGCGGGAGACGCGCGCTCCATCGTGCACGTCATCGACGCCTTCGTCCCCGCGCCGAACCTCCTCGACGTGGTGCTCCTCGAGGGTCTCGACCTACTCGCCGACGCGCTCGAGGATGCCTCGCCCGCGCTCGTCGACGGCATGCTCGTTCCGCTGAACGACGGCCTCGAAGATCCCGAGCGCATCCTGACCGTCTTCGGTCCGACGGACGCGGCCTTCCGCCGGCTGGGGACGATCACGAACCCCGACGCGCTGCGCGACCGGCTCCTCTACCACTCGAGCCAGGGCGAGCGCGGCTTCCTCCAGGCGGACCTGCCGGCGAGCCTCCTCATGCTGGACGGCAACGTGCTCAGCGTGTTCCGCGCCGAGGTCCCGGTGCGTGTGGCCGGCGGCAGCGGCGGCGCCGAGGTGGTGCGCGGCGACGTCCAGGCGACCAACGGCGTGCTCCACGTGATCGACGGCGTGCTCGCGCCTTGACCCGGTCTCTCTTCGTCAACGCTCTCGGCTCCGACGCGACCCAATCCTCGATGGCTCCCTTCGCCGCGCTCCTGGCCGCCAGCGTCCTCGCGGCCCTCGCCCTCCTCCACGTCTACTGGGCGCGTGGCGGTCATTGGCCGGGCCACGACGAGGCCAGCCTCGCGAAGACCGTGGTCGGCGAGCCCGGGTCCGAGCGCATGCCCGGCGCCCTCGCCTGCTTCGCCGTGGCCATCGCGCTCGCCATCGCGGCGACGCTCCCCCTCGCGTCCCAGGGCTTCCTCGACGTCCCCGTCGCGGCGGGCTGGCGGCGCGGGCTGACCCTGCTCGCGGCTGGCGTCTTCGCGCTCCGGGGCGTCGGCGGGTTCTTCGAAGCGCGCTTCCGCCGCGGGGCGCCCGTGGAGCCCTTTTACCGGCTGAACCGCCGACTCTACTCGCCGCTCTGCCTCGCCCTCGCCGCTCTGCTGGCGCTCAGCGCCTGAGGGCCCCGTCCCTCAGAAGCTCGCCGGGACCGAGAGACCGCAGGGCCCGAGTCGCCGGGCCTGGTCCAGACAGGGGGCCTCTTCGCCCTCCGGCGGCGCGACGCGGTTCACCCGGAGCACGTCGATGCAGGCGCCGGTCTCGGCGACGTTCGCTGCGCAGCTCACGAAGCTCCCCGGGGCGCGTCCGCAGGCATCGTCCTCGAAGGCGTTCGCGAAGAGGTCCTCGCAGTCGTCGAGGCACTGCCCGAGGTTCGCCGTCGGCCGCTCGGAGGGGTCGTCTTCGATGCAGACGTCGAGGGTCTCGCAGTAGAGCGGGCAATCGTCGTCGCCGGTCACGGTGCCGCAGCCGAGCGAGAGGAGCGTGAGCGCCGCGGCGAGGCCGGCAGACGTGGGCAAGCGCATGGCTGCCTTCTATTCGTCCAGCTGCCCCATGGCCAGGGTGGGTGTGCGTCCCTTATGATGGACGACTCATGGGGTATGAAGCGTCGGAGTCCTCGCTCATCTACGACTGGAACGAGGTCGAGCGGCGGGGTCCCGTCGTGCGGAAGCGACGCTTCGAGATTCACGACGAGACGCTCCGCGACGGCATCCAGAACCCCTCCGTCGTCGACCCGGGGCTCGGCGACAAGCTCGAGATCCTCCACCTTCTCGACGAGGTTGGCGTGGACAGCACGGACGTCGGGCTCCCGGGCGCCGGTCCCCGGGCGTACGATGCCGTGCTCGCGCTCTGCCGAGAGATCGCGGCTCACGACCTCTCCATTCGGCCCACGTGTGCCGGTCGTACCGTGGTGGCCGACATCGAGCCCATGGCGCAGGTGAGCCAGGAAGCGGGCATCCCCGTCGAGGTGATGACCTTCATCGGCTCGTCCCCCATCCGGCAGCTCGCGGAGAACTGGTCGGCGGAGCTCATCCGCGAGCGCGCGACCAAGGCCATCGACTTCGCCGTGAAGGAGGGGCTCCCGGTCACCTTCGTCACCGAGGACACCACGCGCTCGAGCCCGGCGCTGCTGACGGACCTCTTTCGCGCCGCCATCGACCACGGCGCCACGCGGCTCTGCCTCTGCGACACCGTGGGCCACGCGACGCCCGACGGCGTGAAGAACCTCCTCGGCTTCACGCGCCACGTCATCGAGGGCTCCGGCGCCGACGTGAAGGTCGACTGGCACGGTCACAACGACCGCGGCCTGGCGCTCGCCAACTCCATCTTTGCCCTCGAGCACGGTGCGGACCGGGTGCACGGCTGCATCCTCGGCATCGGCGAGCGCGTCGGTAATGCCGCGCTCGACCAGATCCTCATCAACCTGAAGCTGCTCGGCGAGCTCGAAGGCCGCGATCTCTCGAAGCTCGCCGCGCTCGTGAACCGGGTGGCCTCGGCGACGCGCTTCCCCTGCGCCATCAACTACCCCGCCTTCGGCGCGGACGCCTTCCGCACGGCGACCGGCGTGCACGCGGCGGCGATCATCAAGGCGGAGGCCAAAGGCGACCGCTTCCTCGCCGACCGCGTCTACTCCGGAGTGCCCGCGAGCATGTTCGGCCGGGACCAGGAGATCTGCATCGGCCCCATGAGCGGCGCGAGCAACGTGACCTACTGGCTTCGAAAGCGCGGCCGCGAGGTGAGCCCTGCGCTCGTGGAGGCGATCCTCGGAGCCGCGAAGCTCTCGGACCACAACCTCAGCGAGGAAGAGGTCAGCGCGCTCATCGACCGGCATCACCGCGCCGCGAACTGAGAACCCCGTTCCCTTGCCCGTGCCCCTGCCCCTGCCCTGACCTCAACGGGCCGCTCCCGCGGCCACGAGGTCCGGCCGTGGCAACGCGACCGCATCCCGCCGCGCTTCCGGGTGGTGCACCGGAGAGCGCCCCACCACGGTCACCGGCTCGTCCAGGAACGCGAGCGCCTCGGCGAGGGTGGTGGGGTCCGGGCGCTCGTCGAGCGCGAGCTCGTCCAGGGGCGCGCGCGAGAAGACGACCACCGGAGGGTCCAGCGTCGGCGCCGTTTTCTCCGCCGGGCCGACGGCCGCGCGCTGCGCGTCTCGGATCGACGTCGCGGGTGGGGGCCTTCGTTCCGTGGGCTCTCCCAGCCACGTTGCGGCGTGCTGTGCGCGTTCGGGCGACGCGCCTTCGGGTGTCGCGCCTTCGGGTGAGGCGCGCTCCTCGGGCTTCGTGGGGGCGTCCTCGCCCTCCCACACGCGCGGCCGCCGCGCGTAGTAGACCGTCCCGCCACCGCCTTCCCATGCCGGGAGCGGGAGCACGGGCACGTGACCGCAGATCACGTAGGGCGGCAGCGTCAGCTCGAGGACGAGGCCGTGCGTGAGCCGGGAGAGGGTCTCCGTCTCGACCGCGATGATCAGCTCGACGATGCGCCGCCGGCGCCAAGACGCCGCGGCCGCCGGAGCCACGGCGCCGCAGCGTTCACACCGCCCGGCGCCCTGCACCAAGGGATGCGCCAGGAGATCGGCGTCGACGCTGCCCAGGAAGCGCACCGTCGCGCGCTCGAGGTCGTCGATGTCGTCGTGCGCGGTGGGGGGCTCGTGGCCGCGCGCGCCGGGCAGGCGAAGACCAGGTTGGGTGCGGGGTTCGGGAAGGTCGCGGGAGTCGGGGTCGTGCATGGCGCGCCCGTCTCGCGCGAACGCCGCTCCGGTTGCGTCGAGCAACGCGAAGCGGCGCCGGGCGCGTCACGAAGGGCGTGTCACTCGGGAACGATGAGGAACTCGACGCGGCGGTTCCGCGCGTTGCACTCGTCCGTGTTCTCCTCGCAGAGCGGCTGCGTCTCGCCGGCGCCGGCGTGGTCGAGCTCCACGGTCACGCCCTTGTTCCGCAGGTAGGCGACGACGGCCGCGGCGCGGCGCTCGCTCAGGTCCTGGTTATGGCCGGCGTCGCCGGAGGTGTCGGTGTGGCCGACGATGTTGAGGTGCGAGATCTCGTCCGTGTGGTGGTTGATGAGCAGCGCCACGTGGTCGAGCAGCAGGTAGCTGTCGCCGAGGATCTCGTCGCTGTCCGACGCGAAGAGGATCTTCCCGTCGAGCACGAGGTGGTCGCCCTCGATGCGGACGTCGTCCGGGTCTTCCTCCGGAGCGGCGGCCGTCTCCACGGGGGCCGGCTCGGGCGGCGGCGGCGGCGGCGGCGTGGTGGCTTCGGTCTGCGAGGCCCGCAGGCAGCAGCCCGAGAGCGCGAGGACGATGACAAGGGAAAGCGTACGCATGCTGATTCCTCCTCGAGGGTGCGTCCCTCAGAGGCGCGCCATACCACCATCTCGGGGACTCTTGAATCGTGGGGGGGCGAAAATTCAGCTCGTAGTAAAAAAATCCGCTCTCAGGGGTAAAGCCGACCCCCCGGCGGACGTTTTGTCCTTCCCACACCAACAAACCCTCGGGGATGGGGGTCGGACGAAACGGCAACCGCGAACGAAAGTCCGCGGACGCAAAGCCAGTGGCCTACGGCGCATGCGCTAGGGCTCGACGGGCTACCGAATCCGGCTCGCACGACTCTCTCCCCGTGTCCTTTGGAGAGAGAGAGATCACCGATGCGTTCCCATGACACCACCCGCCGTGCGGCCCGACCGACTGCCGTACACCTCTTCTGCGCCCTCGTGCTGGGGCTGACCGGCTGCGCCGGTGGATCACCGGCCACGAACGCGGCGGGCCAGGCCATCGTGGGCGGCGTGCCCGGCGCCCCCGCCATCCTCTCGCGGACGGCGAGCCCCTTCGGTGACCCGGCCATGAGCCCCTCGCTGGACATCGACCATCCCGGCATCGCGGGCTTCGAGCGTGACGAGGCGCCGGCCCTCGAGGTCGCTCCCGACGTCGTACTGACCACCCGCGGTGACCTCGGCGAGCTCGGCGACATCTCGCGCCTCGTCGCCCCGTCCCCGGCCACCCCGCCGGCAGCGCCCCCCGCGACGCCGCCCGCCAGCCCGCCCACGGACGAGAACCCGACGACGCCGCCCCCCGAGCGGAACCACGCCGAGATCGTCTACATGGAGCGCTACGACGCTCTGGACACCGGCGAGGGCCGGGTGGAGCTGCTCCGCGGTGAAGCGCGCTGCGCCGCGATGGTGACCGAGGGTGCCTGCGGCCTGGTGGTCTGTGACCCCAGCGCCATGGACCGCCGCGTGGTCGCGCCCATGGTCGCCTTCGGCGTGGGCGACGAGGTCTTCGAGCTCGAGGCCGAGGACGTGGATCAGCCCCTCTACATGACGAGCTTCGGCACCGACGCCGCCGAGCCCGCGGCGCTGAGCGCCTACGTGGAGGGCGAAGAGGGTGGCCCGGTCTTCATGACGGACCTCGCCGCGACGAACCGCCAGGCCTCCCTCGAGACGCTCACCGTGGGTACCACGGGTCTCCAGCCGGGCGGCAGCGTGACCGTGAGCGCGCCGGACGACGTGAACCTCGGCTGGGCCAGCTACGCCGACGGTGGCGCGCTCCGCGTCATCCTCACCGCGGGCAACGACCGCAGCTCCTACGTCGAGTGCACCTTCGACCCCTCCGAGGGTGAGGGCACGGTCCCCGCGTCGCTCCTCGACCAGCTCGGCGCACGGGACGTGGACGTCGAGGTCGCGAGCATGGACGAGAAGGTCAACCTCGTGGACGCGGACGGCGCCGTCTGGACCGTGGTCAGCCGCAACGAGCGCGTCATGATGGACGAGGTCTCCATCAGCCGTCGCTGAGCGACGAGCCGGCCCGAGCCGGCGACACGATGACGACGCGCGGCGCCCCTGGCTCCGCGCGTCGTCGCGTTCCGTCGTGTGGCGTTTCGGAGTCTCAACCTTGGGTTTCGTCGTTGTGGGCCGGGCAGGGGCAGGGGCAGGGGCAGGGGCAGGGTGTCTCCGTAGCGGGCCGCTACCGAGGGAGCGGGGCACCGGCGAGGGCGAGGCGCTCGACGACCAAATCGCTCTAACGGGGGCGCACGGCGACCGTGGTGATCTCCGGCATCTCGAAGGGCACGTCGGCAAGGGCCTCCTGCGCCTCGACCTTGAGCTCCTCCAGCGCGGCCTCCGCGTCCTCGAGCGCCGCCTCCGCGCGCCCCACGTCGTCCTGCTGCTGCTTCATGCGCCCGGCGCGGCGCGCCGTACGTGCCGCGCGTCCCGCGTGGCCGGCCATGGTGCCGCGGCCGAAGATGGCGCCGAGAATCGTCGTGCCCACGCCGAGCGCCGTATCCAGCTTCTGCTGCGACGCCTGGCCCTTCTCGCGCGCCACCTTCTCCTTCGCGCGCTCCACCTTCTGGGCGGCTCGCGCGAGCTTCTTGCGGTAGCGCTCGCGCACCTTGGCGACCTCGCGGTCGCGCTCCTCGCGTGCCGATTGCCGGACGGCCGCCGCGAAGGCATCGACGGGCTGGCCCGGCTCACCCCAGAGCTTCAGCGCCTCGCAGCGCGGTACGTGAAGCTCCTCCGCGCCGGCGAGCCGCTTGAGGGCAGCGCCGGCGCTCCGAAGCCCGGACTTCGTGAGAACGCCGCGCGGCAGCTCGTGGAACGCGCCGCCCGTGACGGGCTCGTTGCGGAGCGGCGGCAGAGGCTCCGGGACGGGCTCCGCGTCCTTCCAGGCGCCGGCCGGCGTCGCGCCGTCTTCGAGGATCGCCGCCCAGCGCCGGGTCTCGGTGACGTCCAGGCCCGAGTAGCGATGAGCGAAGCGCAGCTGCACCTCGCCCCAAAGGCAGGGACGGTAGGCGAAGTCGCCCACGGGCTCGCCCACGATGTGCTCGCTCAGCGCTCCCTCGAGCGTGGCGG
>ERZ1740059.1651-NODE-1651-length-11139-cov-3.292403_pt1 | contig 11139 bp, 11 predicted proteins | sample MGYA00581744_ERZ1740059 | MGnify/ENA primary metagenome ERZ1740059 (study PRJEB43018, sample SAMN04849738) | marine metagenome | isolation source: floating plastic debris | place: Pacific Ocean | collected 2008-08-28 | study: EMG produced TPA metagenomics... | reverse complement strand
AGCGTTGAGTGTGTCGTGTAGTATTGACTGTGGCTCTATCGGAATAGGGCTATGCCGCGAAGGTATCCTGTCAGCTTACTGAACACCCGGGGGCAGGGATACACACGGGGGAAGGAAACACGCAATGAACACCCTACTGCCGTCAGACGAGATTGAGCGCAAGTGGCGACTTCGATACGAACCAGATATTAAGCCTTACACTGTACAGCACATATCGCAATACTATATGTATACGAGTGATGATATAGAGGCCCGAATACGCTGTACTGATGATGATTGGACAGTAACAGTTAAGTTGGGGGGTGGCGTAAGGAGATCTGAGTATGAATTTGATATCCTTCCACCTTGCTCGGCCCAACTGGCAATAATATTGAAGCTGCCAATGATTATGAAGAAACGGATGATGTATCGTGTGCATAAGTACACACCAGTTATCGATCGATATATATTTCCGGATAATATTGACAGTGTCGTGGAGCATGAATTTACTTCGATTCAGGCCGCAAGTGCATTCGTTCCATTTGAATGGATAGGTGAAGAAATCACAAACGATGCGGAACTTCGCAATCAAAGTATTGCAGCAGTGAACACAGATATTTAAATACTGCAATAAGTATTGTGACTTGCCGTAGCTCTACTGGGATGGTGGCGGAATTGCCCTGGGATACTCAGTGCGACACATGTGGTTGCCAATATATTGTGCGTAGATATAGGTCCATATTGATGAACATGACAATGGCAGTAGCGGTTTAATATTTAATTTTTAAAGATATAAAGGATTAATGTGCGATGTGGTCAGTAGTGTGACAGTATATATAAATACTTATTGTGCAGCCGCACTGTTCTGCTAAGGGAGAGTACCAGGCGTTCAGCTCTCTGTCGTAGACTATTGTTCAGGGCCGGGTTTGGGCCAAAAGTCTTTCCATCTTTCCTGCATGAATTCAACGAAGCCGGCTACAGGTTTGCCGCCACAGATGGGCGCGAGCTCTTGACCAACCTTGGTGAGCAGCACGTTGCCGAGAAGCAGTTCATTGTCATCATCTTTCGGGAATTCGAGTTCAAGAGGCCATCCATAGTATTTCATAGACACCCGCTTGGGTAGCCTTAGCGACCGAAAGCCGGCGAGGTTATTGAACTGTATCAAACCAATACTATCCAGGTGGGTGAGAGAACCAAAGTTAATGCCATGTCTGTTGTATATCTCGGCTTGAGTATCAAAAACCAATGGAACTAGATCACCCATATCCCAGCCGAATCCACACAAGGCTGCAAAGAGTTCTGCATCTGCTTTGTCTAGATCTCCAAGAAAATTGACAGTCCGTTTGGAAAATGCGCCGGGGTGGCCAGCCTCTCCAGCTAGTACACGTGCCCACAAGCCTTGCATGTCGTTGTCTGAAACAATACGGGATTTGTCGAAGAAGTTGGTAACCCAATCATCTTCCATTGCATCGGGGGACGCGTCGTCGTCAAGCAACGGTAGGGCCTTTTCCGTGATGTCCTCGATATTGCTCTGGCGTTTAGCTTCTTCCTCAAGGAAGCGGTGCATGGCCCGCCTCTTTAAGTCGGTAAGCTCGTTCGCGGACTGTGCTGCGATCAGTCCGGCGTCTGCCTCGGCTTTGGCGAGTCTTTTGATGTGCCATGGTTCAAAAACACTACCTACAGCCGACGAGACTTTTTTGATCAGCGTATCAGCGGGTTTGGATAGTTTACCTAGATGGACTAGTGATATGGATTTATCGTCTGACACGCGGTATTCCTGATCTGGTGCGGTTCTCGTGAATAATTGTATCCGCAAATAGCTGAACCGTCTTCATGGATGAGTCGTGTCAACAACCCCTTGCCTGGTGAAGCCGGGTGGTGCAGAGTGCCTGCATGGAACAGAGGGAAGCACTATTTACAGGGCGCAGGCGGGGAGAGGTTCCGGCTTGTTGCCAGATGCAGGAAGAGACGCTGGAAGATGCTTTGAGCGGCATTGGAGAGGGTGAAAACCTGGCGCGCGTTTGGCGCAAATTGGATGGTGAATGGATGTGGAGAGAGGTGAATCAGGGTGAAGCGAGGTGGGCTAAGGGGGTCAAATCATTCGTATTCATCTCCAACCTGGTTGCTGATAAGGGCGAGGTCGGAGGTTCAAGTCCTCCCTGGCCCACCACCCCCAAACCCTCAGATTGCCTCGATTCTGTCCCTCTCGCCTGATTCGGTTCCCGGACAGTTTGGCGCACTATTGGCGCAAACGCCATCGGCGATGCACGCGTGTTATGGCAACATCCCCGTGACACGCGGCTGACATCGTGGCATCAGATATCCATTGTTCAACGAATCAGTGAAGGAATGGATGTCAAGTCATGAAATCTACGAAGCGATCACCGATCGCATTCTCCAACTGCTCGACCAAGGGACGATCCCGTGGAAGCAGCCGATCCGATCCGGCGGCCTGAATGGCCGCTTGCCCACAAACCTGCTCTCCGGACGAGCGTATCGCGGCATCAACGTGTTTCTGCTCGCAATGACGTCTGTTAGCGAGGGCTACGAGTCCCCTTACTGGGTGACCTTCCGGCAAGCCAAGCAGCTCGATGGCTGTGTTCGTGCGAGGGAAAAGGGAACACTGGTTGTCTTCTGGAAGCTGTACGAGTCAGAAGACACTAAAACGGGAGAAATGATCCAGATTCCTGTGCTGCGGAAGTACACGCTGTTCAACACTGATCAATGTGTCGGAGTTCAGACGCCAGCTGATAACCAAGCAGACAGCATGCAAAGCAGCCAGTCCTTTACACCAGTCAAGGAGTGTGTCGAAATCGTTGCAGGGTACATCGATCCGCCGACGATCGCGCATGACGGCAGATCGCCGATGTACGTTCCCGAACGAGATGTGGTGCAGATACCACGACCCGTACGCTTTGAGTCAGCGGAGCGATACTACGCGACGCTGTATCACGAGCTGGTCCATTCTTCCGGGCACAGCTCTAGGATCGATCGCGGTCTTGATCGAATCCTGCCGCCGTTTGGATCTCCGGACTACTCGAAGGAAGAACTGGTCGCTGAGATGGGAGCAGCTTTTCTCGCTGCCGTATCTGGGATCAGTCCGCAGACGATCGAGCAGTCAGCCAGCTACATCGATGGGTGGCGTCGGTCAATCGGAAGCGACAAGAAGCTTGTGGTGACCGCCGCCGGTGCGGCGCAGAAGGCTGCAGATTGGATTCTACGCGCTCGTTAGCTCCTCCCCAGGAGAGGAGAGCGGTTCCGCCGCGTTGGACGGCTTGCGTCAGTCATACTGACCCGCGGAACAATCAAACGCAGCGGAGAGATTGTTCATATTCATGTGCGCGAACTTACAATCCTTGATCATATGCTTGCCGACATCAAAGATGAATCAAGAGACTTCCATTCAGAACCGTGACTGGGCGAGATAGCTCGAACATCTCACAGCAATACAACTGCATCGCAGAGAAGTACCGGGCTCAAAAACCCTTGACAGACGCCGTGGTTCATGGCACAAAAGCATATGTCAGATCCAAACCTGTTGTACCTCTACCCACACATGCAGCGGCAGTGCAAGGTCGTCATGCTTGATGGCTGCCGAGTGATTTCCGGCAAGCGGTACACGTCCAAGTCCGGGTCAGGATGGACAGTTGAACCCGTCTGCAGCTCGCCCGAGCTGCCCTCTGTTGAAGTCGCGCTCCGTGTGCGTGAGCACGGCCTCCGTGGACGTCTTGGATCGTATGTGGTTCTCGCCCGCGTGGAGACGATGTTCGCAACGAGCTGCTTCATCATGGCCGACGAACTCGCCTCGTCCGCTCGTTATCAGGGTCGGGACGTCTGGCCGGACGGTGTCAACGGTGTTGACGGCCGTGTCGTGCTAGATGCGGACGGCCGGCGCGGTCTCATCGAAGCGCTCAGAAACAACAACTATGGAAGTGGGCTTATGACCGTGGGAGGCGATCATGTGCCGCTCGATACGGCGATTCAGTTTCTTGAAACCATGAACCTGGCAAGTGAGGGGTCGTCGTCATGGTGGGGCGATCTTGTCGGTGTATCAAACGTCTACGCTGAGCAATCGCTCGCCACAAGCTGACTCACGCCGCCACATTCCCAAACAACCGATCCAACGCCGAGCTTGCCTCACCCATAAAGTCAGGGTGGTGCTTGGCATAGATCTCGGTAGTCTTCTGGACGGTGTGGCCGAGCATGCCGGCGATCTGCCGCATCGGCACGCCCGCAGCCGCGAGCAGCGTGGCTCCCGTGTGCCGCAGTACGTAGGGTGTGACGCCGTCAAGACCTGCGTTGCGACACGCGGTCGCGAACGATCGCTTCACGCTCTGCAGCGGCCCTCCTAGATACTCAAGCACGTACCCGGACACCGAGTCCTCGATGCACCCAGCCAGTTTCGGCCGGAGCGTATTGGTGATCGGGATGACCGGCCGCCGCTTGTTGGACTGCAGCTCGCCGGGCGGCAGGAAATCGATCCGGCCGCGGTCGAGATCGACCTGATCCACCCTGAGATCAAACAACGCGATCGGCCGCTGCAGCGTGTGAATCGCCAGCATCACGAACCGATACAGGTGCTCCTCGGTGCAGGCGTCGATCAGCCGCCGGAACTCCTCCTGCGTCAGGAACCGCTGCCGCGGCGGCGGCTTGGGCAGGTTGATGATGTAAGGGGCGGATTCCAGCCTGCCGCGTTTCCAGGCATCACGGAGTGCTGCCCGCAACACCGTCAACTCCCGGCCGATGGACCCGTTCGAGCCCTGGAAGCCGGCTTGCCTGAGTATCCGCCGCCGCCAGTCCACGTACCGCTCCTGCACATCGATCGTGAACTCCGAGACAAGCGTAACACTCTCGTGCTCGAAGAACGCCGCGAAGTGCCCCAGGGCCGACTTCTCTGCCGTCCAACGATGCTTGCCCTGGTCCACGCGTTCCACGTAGTCCACCAGCAGCTCGAGGATGGATGCCTCGTGCTGCATGGCCGTGATGGGTTTCTCGCGGCGTTTGGCGAGCTCTACGAGCTGTCGCTTGGCTTGGTCAAGATCCGCTGTGCCCGTGCTCTGGCGGCGGTAGCGGCTCTGCGTGGTGTCGTACCAGGCGATGTAGAGATTCGTGGTATCTGGGCGTTTGACGAGCTGGTGATCGCCGTAGGCCCAGACCGGTTCGTAGAACATGCGGCGTGCCTTTCCTGTTGGTTGTCGATGTAGTCGGTGACCTGGGCGTGGGTGAAGAGCACCCGTGCCCCGATCCTTGTGCACGAGAGCCTGCCGGCCAGCCGCTCGCGGTCCACCGTGTTGCGGTGGACGCCGAGCACGGCCGCGATCTCGGCGGGTGTCAGTAGAAGCCGCGGCAGCTGTCCGGCAGGAACTCCATCACGTCGATCGGCTCCGTGGGCATGAACAGGTCCGTCGGGAGCGTGTCGATGCCGTGGCACAGGATCCAGTAGGTGTGCAGCGGGATCGGGATGAGCCCCTGCTCGTAGGCCTGCAGCAGCGGGAACGGCACGCCGGTCCGGTCCTGGAGCACCGGGAGCGGTACCTCCGACATGAGCCGGAGCCGTGCGAATCTCGCCGCGAGCATCGCTTGCAGCCGCAGATGCCGGTCCGCGTCCTCCAGCATGGGATAGGTCGTGATCGTGGTGGGTGTCATGGTCATCGTTTCCTTCCTTTCGTTGATTCAGACCAAGGCTCCCGCGCCGCGAGTCTCGGCGCAACCCGGTTCGACCGGGGGTTGAGTCGATTTCGAGAGCGTGTGGCGCGGAATCCGCGCGCTTCCGGCTCATGGCTCCCTCCGCTTGACGGTGGGGTAGGGCAGCCGGGGGTGCCCCTTGGAAGCCAGCTTCTCGTTGGCAGCCGCGACAACCCTGCGGGCGTCGCTGGGGCGACCGTCCAGCAGGAACGTACCTCGTGGGGTCAGCTTGGCCCGTGTGCCCAGGACTTCGAGTGCCGAGAGCAGCGGTGTGGTGAAGACTTCGCCCTCGCGCGGCTCGTCCATCATGGCCTCGAACGCGGCTTCGCGTCGCTCGGCTCCCTTGGACCACGGGAAGATCAGGTCCTCTTTGCCTTGGGCACGCTCGACGACCTGGGCACAGTGGGGCGGAGCAGGATCATCGAAGTCGGCCGGTGTGACGGCTCCCTCCGTGAGCAGTTCGATTTGCTGCAGCCGATCCCTGCCGGGGCGGCGGGTGCCGTCGAGCCAGCGGTGGATCGTGCTGCGGTTCGTCACGCCGAGCATCCGTCGGAGCTGCTCGGGCGTGAGGCTGCGCGCGTGCAGCCAGTCTGCGAGTTTCATGGGCAGGGTCGTAGAACAACTCAGGATTGTGCGCAACGCGTTGTTGCCAACTCAAAGCTGTGTTGGCCTGGACTGGCAGCGCTTGTGAACGATGTGCATACACGGACAGTCGCCCGCAGATACACACGATCTTCCTCGCGCGAACGGATAGCAGTTAGTACCAGCCTAGCTTCTTCAGCAGCTCAGCCTCGTGGCGTTCGCTGATCTCAACAAACCGCGTGATTGAGCCGCGGAAGAAACCTGCGGTGAGTGGGGGCCAGTCATCACCTGCACTTTGGGCCTCTGCCACGAGCTCCTGGAACGGGCTTGAGTCAGCCGTACGCGATCGATACTTCCACGCGTATCGTCCCGGGTGCCCCCAGAAGCTGTCGTCCAGGTCGGCAGTAGACAACGCCATGAACAGCTCAAGTCGATCGAATAGTGCCTCATAGCGTTTGCCGAGGAACAATTGGTCTTCGACATAGGGCTGGACTCGCTTGAACAGATACTCGCTCATAGGAGAGAAGTGCCGCTCGTGTCCAGGGAGCTTCTTGAAGGCGTCAGTCTGTGCAATGGAAAGCATCGCGTGTGCCACTGCTTGCACATTCGCTACAGTAGTTCCTCTGCTTTGCTCTTGAACAGGCGTTAGCAGCACCGACGCCAGGGTTCGGTACTGTCCATCATCGAGTGCTGCTACTCCTCCGCTATACATCGTCAATAGCATCGGATAGTAGCGTGCCCCGAGCAAGACCTCGAGGAGATCGCTCCGCTGTACGTCGCCGGATAGCGAGTGCACGAGTTCTTGCACATTTCTTTGATGGCTGTCTCCGCCCCAACGGGATAGCAGCACAACAAGGGGCAGTAACGACTTGACGGCGCTCTCGCAGTCTTCAAGTCGCTCCGCAAACCCTTCTTTGGTGAGACCACTGACCTGAACGGGCAGATTGTCTTCAGCTAGGCACTGCTGTACTGCTCGGATCTCAGACGTTAGTAGATCATGCAGGCGGATTCGGTGACGCTCTTCTGACAGATACTCCTTTAGCTTGGAGACAGTATCCGCTGGCTCATCCGTGCTTTGGGCAAGCTGTGAGGCTTGAAAGTGCGCAGGAATCGTGACGAGAGTTGCGTCTTCTCCGGCCTCATCTGTATCGTCGCGAGGATGCTTGAAGAAGAAGTCGCCATCTCCGTCCAGCGAGCCATGGTGAGGGGTTTGCCGGGAGTGCACATCCTTTCCAACGCGGTCATACACGTATGCCATTACACTCGCAGCGCTGACCAGTCCGTCGTCAGTCGCCGCTGCGCCTTCAAGGGCATCTAGCAGATGTCCGGTGAACACCGAATGGCCTTCTCTTGGCCCACCGCTATCAGCAACGACTTCGTCGGCTTTTCCAGCAGTTAGAAATTGTCGAGAGTATCGACTGAGCATATCACGTAACATTCTGGCCGAGCCTGGCGGAAGTCTCCGAGTGACAATCGATCCGCCATAGCACGCGTCCATAATGAATAGCATGTGCTTTGCTGATATCATCTCCGACACGTGAACAAACTCGTTCCATGGAATCAGTGTCGAAGTATCGTCGGCTTTGCCATCCACTGGAACAAGGTGGCCGACTTCACCTCGAATCGATCTTCTCGTGACGCCGTGCCCTGCGAAAAACACTACAACACGATCATCGGGTTCAGCGATCTCTATGAATCGGTGCAAAGCTGAACGGATTGAGTGTGCGGTCGCATCATTGTCAAAGAGCTGAGTAATATCTAAAGCCGAGAAGTCAAACTGTTCAATTAAACACCTAGCAAATTCCTCTGCATCATTGCGTGCATAATCCAGAGGTGCGTCTGGATACGAGTTAATCCCTACAACGAGTGCTCGGCTTCCCTGGTAGAGCTGTCGATACATCGTGTGTGTTTGTCCCAAGTGGAAATCTGCAAGGCCACTGTGTTCGAGCGATCCATCCGATCGTACTGGCGTTCAGGCTCTGCCGCGGGTGTTGCAAGAGTATCCCGCCGCAGCATTTGTGTACTTCTGCGCGAATAGGTGCGAATTTGTCCGTCCATTCGGTTGAAACTGCCAATGGCGCCTGTGGCGCAACAGCTGTATAGCCTTCTCCGATTCAGGTCGCACTGCAAACCAGCAGACTGTCTCCGCCGAGCCAACATACGGAAATGGCTCGGGATTGGGCATCGGGATGCGTGGTCGATGCCGTGGAATGATCAGTGTCTCATTATTGTGGTTGCAACACACTCGTGAGCCCCTCGGACTCAAACCGTCCGGCAGGCGGGTGGCCGCCTCAGAATCATCGTCGGGCAGGGTCCGGGTGACCCCGACGATGATTCCGAGCCGGCAGGTGCGATCCTGAGCTGTATCGCTTCATGCAAAGAGCGAAATCTTGGCACTGCCCCCAGAAAACCCGTTCCTCAATGTCCGTTCGACTGATTGTGTCTCGTCATTCCAAGCAGCGGGTAGGGCGTAAACCAGTGAGCCAATCCGGTGTTCAGGTCGTTTCGTAAGCTAAGACCAGATAAGCCCGGTCACGGTGCAGGTTTCAGCCCCCAACAGCCTCTGCTCAAATTCACAAAGCGCGACGCCTGGACCATCGGCGACGCCTGCGAGGGCACGCAGATCTTCGGCGGCACGGGATCCGGCAAGACCTCCGGCTCAGGTCGTGCAATCGCACACGCCATGCTCGCCGCCGGGTTTGGCGGGATGGTTCTCACCGTCAAGCGAGACGAGCGCGACACCTGGCTCCGCTACGCAGAAGCAGCCGGTCGCGGCAACTCCGTTATCGTCTTCAGCGAACGCCATCCGCACCGCTTCAACTTCCTCGAGTACCTGCGTCGGTCCGTCCCGCAGCCGAGCCTCGCCGAGTCCGTCGTAGAAGCATTCAGCACCACGCTGGGAGCGATGTCCGGGGGTGATCGCAGGTCCCACGCCGATCCGTTCTGGCAGGACTCGCTCAACACGCTGATCCGCAACGCGGTCTCGCTCATTGTGCTGGCCGGTGCGGAGCTGTCGCTGCCGCTGATCGCCGATGTGATCGCTTCTGGGCCGCAGGACGCGGGAGACCTCAACGATCCGGCTTGGCGGTCTTCGTCCGAATGCTGGAGGCTGCTCGCGGCGGCCGACAGCGCGATGTCGCTTGGCCAACCGCCGTACACGCGAGCCGACAGCGATCTCCAAACCACTGCACGCTACTGGTGCCGGGAGTTCGCCGGACTCGCTCCAAACACGCGCTCATCTATCACGGCGATGTTCACGAGCAAGGCGGATCGCCTTCTCCGCGGCCAGGAGCGGGAGCTGTTCTGCGAGGACCTGAACATCTCGCCCGAGGTCACGCACGACGGCGCGATCCTGATCATCGACATTCCGGTCCTTGAGTACGGCGACTTCGGCCGGTTCGCCCAGGTGCTGTGGAAGCACTGCTGGCAGCGGGCCGCCGAGCGGCGGACTGTCGATGACGGCACACGCCCGATCTTCCTCTGGGCCGACGAGGCGCAGCAATTCGTGACCGAGCAGGACGCGGTGTTCCAGTCGACGGCGAGGTCGTCCCGAGTCTGCACCGTCTATCTCACACAGAACCTCGCCAGCTACAACGTTGCCATGCAGGGCGAGGGCGGCCAGCACGCCGCCGAAAACCTGCTCGGCAACCTGCAGACCAAGATCTTCCACGCCAACAGCCACGCCGAGACAAACGAGTGGGCCGAGCGGCTGGCCGCCAAGGACTGGCAGACCCAGGTGAGCACCTCCACGCAGGATGGGCCACAGGGCGGCAGAGAGGGCGGGGCTTCGAAGGGCCGCACGGTCACGAGCTCGACCAGCCGCTCGCTCGAGTCGCTGCTGCTGCCGCAGCGGTTCGCGGAGCTCCGCACGGGCGGTCATGCCAACGGCGGCGTTGTCGACGGCATCGTGTTCCAGTCCGGCCGCGTGTGGCGGTCTACCGGTCGGAACTTCCTACAGACAAGCTTCAAGCAGTCGGGTTAAACCGTGAGGGGGATGGACCAATGAGCGAGCAGGACCCGGGGCTGTGGCAGAGTTACATGAAGTCGCGGAGGTCGTGGGAGGAGAACTTCAAGGAGATCGTCCAGATCCTGAAGGTCTTCCAGGGGATCGCCTACGTCGTGAGCTGGTCGCTCAGCATGCCTGCGCTCGTGCTGCTGCACTACCGGTTCGGAGCGAGGTTCTTCCGGATCGTGGTCGTGGCCGGTGCGATCGGGGCCTATTGGGCGTGCATGCACATCTTCCGCGAGTCCACATGGGGCGGGCCATCAGAGCCAAGCACGGCCGCCGTGATCGGCGCGTGGCTCTGCGGGAGTGCCCTCGCGGTGCATCTGATCTGGGTCACGATCGACATCAACCGCGGGATCGAGTGGCACACGCGATCCAGCGGCATGCCGCTCCCGCTCTGGCGGTTTCTGCCGCGGGGACATGACCCGATGACCGTCGAACGCTTCTACGAGCCGTTGCTGGTCATCATCGTCGCCCTGATTCTCCGAAGTGGCGAGGATCCGTTCTGGCGCGCTGTATTACTCAGCGGGGGGTGCCTGTTCGTCTTGAAGGCCATCGAGTTCGACATGCTGCGCTCGCAGGTGCTCGATCAGATCGATCAGCGGATCGAGGGCGAGGTCATGCAGGAGCTGATCGAGCAGAAGACTTCGGGATGGAAGACCAAGGGGTTCACCGGGGCGATGACGGTCGTCAACCAACTCAAAGCAAGCGAGAGCCCGGATGCCGTCGAGATACTGGCTTCGCGCCGGACAGACGCCGAGGTGTCGTAGTCGATCTACGTTCCCGGAAGCCGCTGTGTTCGTAGACCGCTTTCACAGAGTACACGCACGATCTCTCAACAGCTAAGGTAGCGCGACCCCAGCCAGAGACGAAATGCCGAGCGTGCG
>ERZ1740059.1650-NODE-1650-length-11140-cov-4.172485_pt1 | contig 11140 bp, 12 predicted proteins | sample MGYA00581744_ERZ1740059 | MGnify/ENA primary metagenome ERZ1740059 (study PRJEB43018, sample SAMN04849738) | marine metagenome | isolation source: floating plastic debris | place: Pacific Ocean | collected 2008-08-28 | study: EMG produced TPA metagenomics... | reverse complement strand
CACTTTGTCCTTTTGTTTTTGCCATGTTTCACCCAGCTTTTCAACCCTAGATTTACCAGCTCGATAAATTGCACCTATTACCTTGAGTTTATCTTTCATTCCTTTCTCCTGTTGCTGGGATTTTGCTGCTACTTCCAAAGCTGTCATACGTTGACTAGAACGCTGCACAGTTTCCATTAATCCTTGCTTATCATCTGTATGAATGGAGATCGAGAATTTCCCCCGTGACACAGATACATAGAACTGTTCCTTACTTGCCGCTCGGCCAGTCATCGCCGATTGCATCACTATGACGCGATTTACAGACTTTCCTTGCGAAGCAGGAGAGGTCGTGTAATAACCATGTGTGAGATTCCCGAAATGACGATCCAAAGTCACTTCATTTCTTCCCGTAGAGGCACGAATGTTTCCTTTTTTATCAAAACCAGTAATGGTTAGCACATTACCGTTATTGAGGCGTTTTTTTTCGTTTGAAAAACCATTATCGGTGATACGGATTTGATCACCTACAGCAAAGGAAGTTTGCTCACTACGATAGACCGAAAAGTGCTTTGCCGCACCCAGCGGCAATGTTCTTTCTTCTTTTTTACCCACTGTTGCAATACGTATTTCACCGTTTTCGGTTTTACCCAAAACCTGGTACTTAGTGCCACGTTTTAGGCCACCCTTTACATTTTGGATGAATTGCACGACCATTCCTTTTTGATAGCGAGTGGGGTCTTGCTTCTCAGCATCGGTAAAAGAGAGGTTTTGCTGAATGCTAAAACCCCGTTCCTTCCCACGGATAATACCTTCTTCTCTGAGCTTTGCGCGGATCGTTTCCGTAACTGCTTTACCTTGTTTGTGAGTAGTAGCTACAATGAGTACATTTTCCTTTTGCTGTACAGCAGTAGTGTATTCATTTGCTACCCTTTCGCGGGCTTCATCGAAGCTATCAGCTTCTCGTATGGCCCCCATTTGATCTAGCGTTTCCAAACCGTTTTCTAGGTTTCCGCTAGAAATGGATTTTACGACACTTCGATAAGCATCGTTTTTCTGGCGTTGTATTTTCGTAATGGTAGCCGCCTTGATGCCCCCAAACTGCTCAATAATACGCAGTGCATCTCCTCTTTCAACCGAGCCATGTTGTTTGATATCGCCCGTTAAAAGAATACGGGCATTCTGTTCTTCGGCTACTTTTATAATCTGATTCATGGTTGGATTACCGACCATTCCGGCCTCATCAATCCAGATGACACCGTCTTTGACGCTGGCTTGTAGCTTATCACTTTGCAGCAATTCGGCAATGGTTGTAGCATTTTCAAAGCCATCGCCTCGCTGTACTTCACGAGAAGCAGCAGAGGATGGTGCAAAGGCACCAAAGGCGATTCCTTGTTCGCGTACACCTTCGGCTACTTCTTTGATAGACCAAGTTTTACCCGTTCCGGCACCACCCGCTACAACGGTGATGAAATCACGCGAGTTAAGTAAGAGCAGCAACGCTCAAACATGTTAATCAGTAAAATGTATAGTATTGATCTGGTATTCAGGTGTTAGGTGAATAAGTATGCCGCGTCCATTTCGGGCTTTATCACGTAGCGTTTCCTCTTCTTTTACTGATTCATGGGTCGTGTAGATAGTTTCTTCCGTTCTACTATCCTTACCCCTGAGAAGGTCTGTACGGCTTTCTAGAGCCTTTCTAATAGCCTCTGGTGTAGTTGTTGTTCCTATGCTCCGCTTCAGAGCTAACGTCATGAGCTCTTTGTCCGTAGCGACGGACTTTCGTTCTAGTGCATGATCTAGGGCATAGGTGACTGCTTCGTCGGGCGATATTCCTTTTTTCTTTTCAATAGCACTAACCCTTTCATGTCTCGGAGTATCATCATTAGTGTTGTCGAATTTGGCATTGTGTATTAGCTCCATTTCGGCAGGAGTGAGGCGATTAGCCCACTCCTGTTGAAGTTCCTCTCGGCTATAGCCAGTTCGTTTTCCGGCTCTGGTTTTAGCTCCCAGTTCAGCTTTGTCTTCTTCATAAGTCAAACCTAACTCGGTAGCCTTATCATTGATCTGTCGAGTACGATTGGAAAACTTCTCTATCGTTGTTCGCTGAAATCCCGCGAGTTGAAAGTGCCGATCATCACGCTCAATTTGGTAGCCTACAGTTTGCAAGTTTGCAGCTAGACGAGAGTTGAAAACTGTCTCAAAATAGGAGGCATTACGTTTGATGTCACCAAATTGAGCAGCCTTAATCCGTCCTTCTTGTTCATCATAAGTAGCATTGAAAACGAATACGTGTTGGTGTAAATGCGGGTCAGGAATACCTCCGACTGGTCGTGCATCGGTGTGCGTGAATGTACCCCAAAGTAGATTTGCTGTATTCCGATTTGTATTCTTCCCATTTGTTCTTACCCGTGTAGCCGCGCTTTCTTCGATCTCGTGCATGGTTGTATTCACCGCTTCATCAAATGCACGAAGAATGTCTTTATCTTTGGTTTGAGCATATACAATCGACACGGATTTAGGAACCGAGAAGGTGAAGTCATAACCTACCCGTCGCGAGCTGGAATTACGCGCTGTTAGTTGCTCGCCTGAGATGGGGTTTTGGTTCTCCGCGATTGCCGCAAAGTCATCTCTTTTTACGTCCCCATGTAGGCCGATTCGCTTTGCTAGTCGGCCGCGCCATTCACCGATTATTTCACCCTTTTCGGCGTAGTAATCGGACTTGGTCAAACCTTCACTAAAGTACTTAGTTGCACCTGCTGCGGACTTGCTGACGGTAATTCTAAGCATGTTTTAGCTTGGTTTGACTGGTTTAAATATTAGTTACAGACGTCTCCCCTTAGCACAGCTAGAGGACTTATTTGCAAGGTAGCAGCGATTGAAAATCAGTGCAATAGGGATGTTTTGGAAAACGCGGGAAAACTGAAGCGAAAAGAAAAAGACAGTGCTGTCTCGAACACATAATCGAGTAGATTTGGAGACAACCCTTTTGATGTTGAAAAAAACTACGAGTATGGACTCTTATGACTTAGATAAATGGCTGATCAAATTCTCCAAAAACCCTAGAGACTTTTGGACCATTAGAGATGCTGTCAAAGGGACTCAAATATTTGGTGGAATCGGTTCAGGTAAGTCTTCCGGTTCGGGTAAATCAATTGCTAAAGCATTTTTGAGAAATGGGTTTGGTGGCTTGGTACTTTGTGCTAAACCAGATGAGCGGAAGAACTGGGAAGAATATGCCAGACTGACAAATAGGGAAAATGACCTAATCATTTTTAGTGAAGGCAGTGAATATGAATTCAACCCTCTACAATATGAGATGACCAGAACAGGAAAAGGGGCTGGTGAGCTATTTAACTTGTCCAATCTCATTATGGAGATTTACAAAATGGGCAATCGGTTCAGTGGCGGCGGCGGCGGCGGAGAGAGTGAGCGTTATTGGGACAATGCTCTAAGAAGGTGTATTAACCGCATGATCCAATTACTTGGGTTGGCTGGGGAAGAGATCAGTATTCGTAACATGAGGAGGTTGCTATCTGCTGCCCCGCTTGATCATGAAGTTGATGGCCTTGCAGAAATGAGTGATGACGATATTTCAAACTGGGGTGATCGCAATTACTGTATGGGGTGTATCATACAAGCGGGAAATAATCTTGATGATGAAAACGAGGAGGCCGCAGAGGAATTTACGCTGATCAGCGATTACTTCTTAAGGGAGTTTGCAACGCTTCCAGAAAAGACAAGACCAACAATAGTAGAATCATTTCTGGGACTTGCAGAACCATTTACTTCAGGGATATTGAGAAGGCATTTTGCTCAAAGTACCAATCTCTATCCCGAAATAACATTTGAAGGAAAAATTATTGTTTTGGATTTTCCTGTTAAGGAATATCTAGCGGCAGGGGTATATGCTCAAGGAATATTCAAGCTGCTTTGGCAGCAGGCTACAGAGCGAAGGAACACGAAAGAATATCCTCTTCCTATATTTCTCTGGGTGGATGAGAGTCAGCTATTTTTGTCTGATTACGACCAAATTTTTCAGACGACGGCAAGAAGCTCAAGAGCCTGTACGGTATTCTTAAGTCAGAACTTATCAAACTATTATGTTTCGATAGGCGGAGCCAATCCGCGGCCTAAAGCTGATAGCTTGCTTGGTAACTTATCTACCAAGATATACCACGCCAATAATGATGCTGTAACCAATGAGTGGGCAGCAAGAACTATTGGTAAGGCCTTCATGAATATTACGGGGGTAAGTGTGGGTGATAGCCAATCAGCAAGCCTTAACCAACAATTGCATTATCAAGTAGAGCCAAGAGAGTTTACCACCTTAATGAGTGGTGGGGCTAGTAACGACAATATAGTTGAAGGCGTTATTACAATTTCAGGTAGGGAATGGAGTGACGGGAAGAATTATCGCAAAGCAAAGTTTAAACAGGATTAATATGATACAAGGGTCTTTAACAAAAATGGACGGGGTCTCAGCGGCGAGAGGTCTAACTACTTTTTCCAGAAGCGGCAATCTCATTATCGACACATTTATTCAGAGCTATGCTTTTATAGTAAGTATTGGAGCTATACCTGCCAGACTTTATTACCGGGAGAATTTAGGGGAAAGAGCGTTCTCGCCTTTCGCACTGATTATTTGCTTAGCTTTCTATGGATACTTCGGCGCTATTCAAGGCACTTTCATAGGTGCGGAAATTGTTGCTCTAATTTTGCCCCGAGGCGAGAGCATTATGACTTCCGAAGGATCTTTTAGTTTATACCTGATTTGCTTGTTTCTAAGCCCTGTAATGCTCTTAATAGTCTTTACGACAAATTTGGGCATTAAGCATTTTAAAAAAGTATTTCAAGAAGCCGATGAAAAAGACGTTGTTAGATATTCTTACTACAGAGGAGATTCGAGATACTTCAAAGATTTGATAGGAAAGGTAAGTAAGCGTGGAAAAGTCCTGACAGAGCAATATGTGAGAATGATAGTAGAGCCGAGAAAGACGGCCGGGACAGGTCTTACGATATTGCTGATTGTACTTGCCGTTATCTTGGTATCATACCCGCTCGACATAAAATTACCTATCGTAGTTTCTTACTATCTGAGCTTCTTTCTTATGACCAGCCTATTTATCCTATTCACTGCGCTATGCTTATATCTTGAGGAGTTCGGTATCAAGCTAAGGGTGAGAGGGAAAGTGCTAGATATGACAGATGGAGAATATGATATGATGTTCATCAAAGCAGAAAGAGACAAGCTGAAGCTTATTTCTGATTCTGCCCAGAATACGAATAAGAGCACGGTCAATAAGCTTTCTGATGAAGATTCAATAGTAATATCATGATAGAAACATACTTGAATAATCAATACTTTGTTTGGGGAGCTATAGGGGCGGTATTCATACTTGTCTCTACTATTCGCAAAAGCTTCTATCCTATTCTAGCTATTGCCTTATTTTACTTGGCAATTGTAATAAAAGACACCACTGACTCTGAAAGGATCGCTGAACTCTTACAGAACTTACTTTACGTTTCTATAGGGGTCAGTTTAATGTTAGGCTATTCTTTTGCAATGACCGGCTTTAGAAGTACTTACCTTTCTCCTAGAGACGAACTACGACTAATCATCTATGGGGTTCTTTTCTCACTTCCCGGATTTTTATTTTTGGGTGTTGAAAGTTTAGAAATCCTGCCCTATTCCTATTCGCTGTTTGCCGTCACCCTAGGGGCAGTAATGCTTTTCTTCTCAGGTAAAGTCGATAGACTATTAAGGAGCAATGAATCTGCTTATTTGGACGATGCCAACAACAGAATTCAAAGAGAAGGTTTAATCAGCTTGAAAGCAACTTTTGGAGATGTAAGCCTTTCTGAAATGAGGAAGAAGTTAGAAGAAGCATTCGATAGGGGCGAAATACCCGAGCCTGAATATTACGAGATTTTAGTGGAGATACATTTCCTCAATCAAGATTATGAGAGCACTCTATTATACGGGAAAGAACATCAAAGGTTACTTCAAGATAATGTAGCTACTAGCAAAATTACAAGGAACATCTATATACAGGCTATGTCTGAAGAAGCCTTAGGGAACACAGAGCAAGCTTTGGAGCATTACCGATACGTCGAAGAGAAATCTAATGGCAACTTTTACTATGTGACAAAAAAACTCAAAGAGCAAAAAGCATAATGCTATGACTTTACAATTACGAGACTTACCATTTTATGTATCTGTTGCGATCTATCTAGCTGTTATTTATAATCTGTATTTCTGGGCTTTAGAGTATTCTTTTTCTTTTGAGTATTTACCTTGGCTAATTACCGGATGTATCGCAGCGACTGCTATTTTGTTTTTGATGCTAAACATCATTATGCGACCTGGAATGAGCTTTCTAGGATTGAGTCTTGCAAAGAACAATCTTAATCCGCCAGCTCCATTCAGTAGGCATATATATCTGTTCAGAATGTACAATCTAGTCTTTATTATACAGCTGATCTTTGTTTGGAACAAGTTTCAGGAAGTATGGGACGAGAAGGGATTTACAGTTGTTTTCATCATGCCTGTAATATACTCACTAGTTCTAGCCTATATCACTTTTATTTACATGAATAGGTTAGAGCCACTTATACTCATGAACGAGAGGTCAAGGTTTTAATTACAGCGATAAAGGGTCATTCATTTTGGACATCAAGTAAGCATCGGAAGTAATTCGTCGGTATCCTGAAAAAAGTAAAAATCCAAGTAACGAAGCCAATACTACGTAGATATATTCAATGAAGCCTCTGGCCTCCTGCCAGAGGGGTAGTAAAAAGAAAAGTAGAGCGACAAGGATAAGTATTAAAGATACGTTCCGCTCAAGATATGTTACTATTGATATTTGAGGTATTTCTTCTTCTTTTTCTTCGAAATGAGATTTCATAATCCGTGCTCCAAAACATCTTGGCATTAAGAATCTTGAACTCAAGAAGTTTAGAAATACACCTGTGATAATATATCCTGCAATTAAAGCTAATAGGCTCAGCAGAATTTGAAAAACAAAAGCGTCAGTTGCTGTAAATGCTTTGAAACCCAATGACAGAATAAAGGCGACCAGTACAGTCCCAATAGTAGAGATTAAAATGAAGATTACGGCGTCTTTGAGTTCTACCTGAGGAGGAGGATTTTCCATGTATAAATTGTTAATAAAGTCTGATAGATAGATTTACTTATCTGCCCTTAGTAGGCGGCTTTTTTACAGGTGGTTTCTTAGGGGATTTAGGAGACTTCTTTGGTGCAGCCGCCTTTAGTTTTGCTACTCCTTTGATCTTAGAATCTTTCTTAGGTTCTGTAGTGGATTTGGTGGTTTTCTTTTCGGGTGGCTTGCTCTTTTCTTTTTTAGTAGGTGGTTTAGTGGTTTTTTGCACTTCGGATTTCTGAGGTGGAGGGACAGCCTTCTGCGCTGCTGCCTTTATTATTGCCACCCCTTTCTTCATTGGTTTCTTTGGTGCGACCTTTTCTGACCACTTTTTACCTTCTGTCTCTTTCCCCTTTTTTAGTGTTGTCTCTTCTTGTTTATCTGACTTTTTCTCCGTAGGTAGTGAAGTAGAGGCAGGTTTGATCTCACCAAGTGAACGACCATGGGCTTTATTGTTTTCCTCGTTGGGTGATTTCTTTGTTCCGCTAACCCTTTCTACCCAGTCCTTTGGAGGCTTTTTATCCTTGCTCATAAGAGGTAGTTTATTGTATAATACAATACGTCCAAAATAAGAAAAAATAAGAGGTATAGAGAGATTACTAATGTTAATTGATGCAGACCTGATTCCCATTAAAGAGAAAGCTGATTCAGGTGATCCTGAGGCTCAATTGGAAATAGCTGGAGCATTCTTTTTAGGGAAAGGTGTTCCTAAAAGCATCCAAAGAGCTAAGCACTACTATGAGCTTCTTGCTGCGAGGCCATCACATGAAGTTGATTTCCTTGGGTATGGTACCTTGCTGGCTTTGATTGGCAAGCTTGCAGCGAGAGAACGAAAATTTGGAGAATCACGTTTTTGGTTTGAAGAATCTTACAAATATATAACTACCACTTATGTTGATGACTTTGCAAAAGAGATAATGGAAGAGATAGATTTAGAGAAGTACATGAAAAGTGTAGGGTGTAAACCTATCGATTAAGTTTCTGCTACTTCGAATACGCCAGACTAGCGTTGCCTTTGAGGTTGCTCTGTTGATCTATATTGAGATATTTCATCGCTAAATTCAATTGTGAAATTAACTATTGCTTGTTGGGTATATGAATCAATAATGACGCTTTCTGAGTTTGGTCCTAAATCATATCCGGCAACTGACATACCCCTCTGTAAATCTTTTATAGTTTCAACATCTGCACAGAAAATATCTCCTTTATTGCACGCCATTATCTCGACGGCACGATCTATGAGGTAATCCTTTTGAGGTGTACAGGTTGAATAGCAATAAATCCAGCTTGCTGTCTAGCTGTTGACAGCATAATTTTGTTATCTATTTCTAGAGCTGCTGCTTTTGCACCTTGGGAGTTCTTGGGAAATACCTGGTCCATTTCTGAGCCGTTGAAACTACCCTGAAATTTCTCTGCGTCTAAAAACCTAGCACCTCCTGTTATTTCACCGGATGCAGAGTCTACGATCTGCAAGTATAATACATCATCGACTTCAAAGTATCCTACTCTACTGTTAGAACTTGCTGACACTGACACATAATCATTATAGTGATGACCTCTAACCCATTCTTCGACAGAGTCGGGTACAAGCCAAAAAGAATCATCTTCCTTCCAGCCCAAAGGAGCGTCATTTTGTAAAGTGTTGAAATCTTCAATCTCAACAAACTCACCTTCCCTCAAATGATGTCTATCTTGATATATGTATTGAATTTTCAATGACTTCATGGCAATATTTCATTTGTTGATGAAATCATTATACATGCCAATTATTAATAAAGGGTTAATGTGCTTTTCAATTTGTTGATAGCAAGAGAAATCGTCAGAGTTAAGGCGGAGACAACCCATTGCCGAAAGACAGCCAATATCTCACGAATAGGTTCTGCAAGATGTGAGTAAGCAGTGATGATTTTTATTCTAGCCGCGATGGTTCCCTAATTTGGGCTATTGGATCAATCGTCCCTTTTCTGCTACACCAAGGTACAGTTTGTCTCACCCTCTGCAAGTCACGCTTCGACTTAGATCACCAATTTTTTGGGACAAGCCACAATAAATAGCTGCTCTAGACTGGCATAGGGCTCACCTTCTCTGAATTCAGGTTCCACAAAAAGGGCAGATGCCCAATTACCAATTCAAAGAACAAGAACCATGACTCATCAGCAAAATACTCCCACCGATACCTACCAAATCTACGTAGCCTCACTCTCCGATTACAACGCAGGTATCCTTCACGGCAAATGGATTGATCTAGACGGCCTTAGCGCAGATGAAATCCAAGAAGAGATTAACCAAATCCTCGAATCCAGTCCTTATGCTAAGCAATATGATGAAGTAGTAGAGGAGCACGCAATACACGATTTTGAACTCGGCGGCATCTGCATCTCAGAATATGAAAGCCTAGACACCATTGTCAGCATAGTAGAAGCACTCACCGAATACGGAGAAGCATTTGCGATCTATTACAACAATATAGACGACTTCGAATTTGCCAAAACTCACTTTGCAGATGCTTATGCTGGTGAATATGACTCTTTCCTAGACTATGCTACCGAGACTTTTGATGAACTCTACGCCCACTCCATTCCAGAAGGCTTACGCATTTACATTGATTATACTGCTTTCGCCCGTGACCTTGACGCTGAAGGTTACTTCATTGAAGATGGTCACGTATTCCGCCCTGTATAGGGCGGTTACGCTCATTGAACCGTGTTTTTTACCGAAAATCGTTCGCCTTCTGATGACCAAAAGGCGAACAGATTAAATGGTAATACAGATAATGGATAACCATTTTATCCAATAATTCCCTGCGGAAAATAGCGTGTAGTAGAAAGACACATATCTTTAATCAAAAATGGACTCTAAAAGACAGTGGGTTGTAACATTCCTAGGATTCATTGCGGTTGCTATGATGACAATATTCAGCTTTTCGATTGGATTAATTGGAGACAGTGAATTCAACAAGGAACATCAATCATACGGAGTATATTACCTAGTATCAAATGCGATTATCGTTTTTGGCATATATATATCCATCAAGTACGCCGAAGACGAGCATGTAGATTTCATCGCATCCAAAATAATGGCTCCGACCATTGTAGGTACTATTACTGGAACTGTTGGTTACTTTGTTTCAGGGGAATTTGGGACAGGAGGAATTGTCAGCGGAATATTTTTTATTATTACTCTTCTTTTTGGAAATAATATCTACAACTCCGATTAAACGGACTCAGTTTTTGCACTTAGGTAGGTCACTCGCTCAAATCTTTCGTCTTTTGATGACCATAAAGCGAAGCAATTAGAATATACAGCCGATTTATTTTTGATCTCTTCTAATATGTTTGTTACTTATTTTATAAAGTTTATGTGGCAGGCTATTCTCTTAATTTTTCGCCAACATCAATTAGTGATAACACCTATCTTTTTCGCCGGCAGCCTGGTTTTTTAAGTAACGGCCCTTGTACAGGGTAAAATTCATACCTAATTCATCAGTTTAAGGTCGTCGTCTTCTGCTTCAGTGCTGAATTTGAATGCACCGAAGATGTTTCCATGATCTGGGAGGGCATACCCCCTCTAACCAGGGAGGCTAGTCCTCGCTTTATTCAAAAAAGTATCCCGAACCTTCTGGAGTAGGAAAATTCGGGATGACTCATGTTTGCTTTGTGTAAAAGCACTTACTGGTTATGAAATTTTATTCTGCTTTCGAACAAAGTCTATTCGAGTATATTTTAAGATGAAAAGTCCTTAGTGGCATCAAGTACAAATGAATCATCAAAACTGACAAGCGAATCTAATTGATCACTATCCAACCTCAAATGATTCGGCTTTACTGTCCATGTCAGATGAACTCCAGTACTGTTATCCATATACTTAGTGATGCTTCTTCTGAATATACTGATGTTATCATAGTTCGATAACAAAGTAGCCTTGATTAGAATACCCTTTCCGAGATCAAATACTTCGTCATCGTCGTCTATGTACGAACAGATGTCTCTTTTGGACTC
>ERZ1740059.1648-NODE-1648-length-11144-cov-6.301831_pt1 | contig 11144 bp, 11 predicted proteins | sample MGYA00581744_ERZ1740059 | MGnify/ENA primary metagenome ERZ1740059 (study PRJEB43018, sample SAMN04849738) | marine metagenome | isolation source: floating plastic debris | place: Pacific Ocean | collected 2008-08-28 | study: EMG produced TPA metagenomics... | reverse complement strand
GTCCATCATCGGCGCGCGCATCCGCCCGCCCGCCACCTCGGTCTCAAAGCTGCGCTCATACTCGCCCGCATAGTGGCTCACATCGGTGGACGTGCCGCCCATGTCGAAGCCGATGAGCTTGTCAAAACCGGCCTCTTCCCCGGTGGCCGCCATGCCGACAATGCCGCCTGCAGGCCCTGACAGGCTCGCACCCTAGCCTAGAAATGCCTGCGCCTCGGTCAGACCGCCGTTTGACTGCATGAAAAGAAGCTGCCCACAGGCCCGCCCCAGATCGAGCGCGCCCGCCACCTGTTCCACATAGCGTCGCAAAATGGGTGAGAGATAGGCATCGACCACGGTCGTATCCCCGCGCCCCACCAGTTTCGCCAGCCGCGAAACCGACGCGCTGGTCGACACCTGGGTAAACCCGATCTCACGTGCCAGCGCGGCCACAGCATCTTCATGCACGGGGTTGAGATACCCATGCAGCCCCGCGATCGCTACCGCTTCGATCCCGTCATCAAAGGCCGCCTGCAGCTCGGCGCGCACCGCATCCGCGTCCAAGGCCTGCAACACCTTGCCATCGGCATCCAGACGCTCGTCCATCTCGACCACGCGTTCGTAAAGAAGGTCCGGCCGCACGATCTCAAGGTCAAAGAGCCGCGGCCGCGTTTGATAGCCAATCTTTAACAGATCGCGGAACCCCGATGTGATGACCAAAAGCACCCGCTCGCCCTTGCGCTCCAAGAGCGCATTGGTCGCCACGGTCGTGCCCATCTTGACCGCGCGGATGGAACGGTCGTCAAAATCCCCCGTCACTCCCATCACGTCGCGGATCCCCTGCACGGCGGCATCGCGGTAGCGTTCAGGGTTTTCAGACAGCAACTTGTGGGTGTGCACGTGACCTCTCGGATCCAGCGCTACGATGTCGGTGAACGTGCCGCCCCGGTCGATCCAAAATTCCCACATTGCCTTCACCTTTCCGTCGTCTTCGCGTGTCATGTGGAAAGGACAGCTGAGGGAATGTCAACGCATCGCTGTGATTGAAACTCCCCCGCGAATGGGCGTAGATCGTGCCAACCGTTGCAAGAGGGAATCGTGCCATGGATATCCGCAAACTGACCGATGATTTTTCCGTCTCCCCGCAGGTGGATGTGGACCATGTCCGCGAGATCGCAGGCGCGGGCTTCAAATCCATCTTGTGCAACCGCCCCGATCACGAAGATCCCGAGCAGCCCATGTATGATGCGATCGCCAAGGCCGCCGCGCACGAAGGACTGGAGGTCGCCTGGGTGCCAATCGTGGGCGGGATGATGACGCCCGGCGCGCTGGAGGAGTTTCGCAAGGCGCTCGACGAGATGCCGCGCCCGATGCTGGCCTATTGCCGGTCTGGCACGCGCTGCACCATGCTCTGGGCAATCACCCAGCACGGCGCGATGGATGACACCGATATCGCACAGCGTGCTGCAAAGGCAGGCTATGATGTCAGCGGCCTTTTGCATCAGCTGACTCGCAACTGACTGGGATGGAGGAGGGCGACGCTTTGCCCACCTCGCTGCGCCCGGCGGGTGCCATGCGCGCGCTTTTGCAAAAATCACCGCCCGCGTATTTGCCGGCCAAGCTTCGCGCGCGTGTTCTTTTCTATGTCGAGGAGCGGCCGAACTGGGACGGTGTGGTGACGGTTGACGGCGCAGGCGTGCACCACTGGATCCATGTCAGCGCAGGTGAGGCGATCAGCATGATGGGCTGTCTGACGCCGCGGCTCATCGCCGATCTTGGCGGGGCAGAGACACCCGAAATGACGGCGCTCTCTGACACGCTGAGCCGCCCTGAACGCCTTGCCGCGCAGTTGCGATCCGCGCAGGTTGCGGGCGATGCGGCCGCGATCACAGGCCATCTGGTCGGTGCCGAACTGGCCGCTGCTAAAGTCTACTGGTTAGGGCAGGAAGTCGTGCTGCTGGGGCAGGGGCCTTACACGGAGGCGCTTAGCTTCCAAGGCGTCTTCGTCACCACGCCGTGATAGTCTCCCGCGCGGAATCAAGGCCAACGGCCGCCGCGCGATCGCCAGACCGCCCCCCGGGCTGGCGATTGTTCGATGCAGCAAACCGATCAGATCTTCAGCGGCAGCATTTTGGATAAAGCGCCCCGACCATGCCTCAGACGCCACCCCGCGGTCTGGCCATCGCGCGGCTCTTTCAGCTACAAGCCTCCCAAGCTTCCAACGTCGCAGCTTGCCTATTTACGGGCGACATGCCACGATTCCTTACGCATTCCCCAAATCGAACGATCCATGAGCACTCAAACCGACCCAGCACCTGTCTCCGCAGAGACCCAACCATCGCACTTGCCGCAGGCGGTCGAGCCGCGCAATGACGGCACAGAGCTTGATCTCGACTGGGTGGCCAATATTCGCGCCAACCGCTCCGCCATCGAGCGCCGCGCTGCGACACTTCCCGGCCGCCGCAGCGTAAAGAAAGCGCATCAGGCCGCCTGGCTCTGCCGGGCCATCTCCTGCATCGATCTCACCACGCTTGCGGGCGACGACACCGCAGGACGCGTGCGCCGCCTCTGCGCCAAAGCCCGCGCGCCGGTGCGAGAGGATCTCTTGGACAAGCTGGATATGCAGGGCCTGACCGTCGGCGCGGTCTGTGTCTATCACGATATGATCGCGCCGGCCGTCACGTCGCTCAAAGGCTCGCAGATCCCCGTCGCGGCCGTATCCACGGGCTTTCCGGCCGGGCTGTCGCCGCTCCATCTGCGCGTGGCCGAGATTGAGGCCAGTGTCGCCGCCGGGGCCGAAGAGATTGACATCGTGATCTCCCGCCGCCATGCGCTGAGTGGCGACTGGCAGGCGCTTTATGACGAACTGCGCCTCTTCCGTGCCGCCTGTGGCCCCGCCCATATGAAGGCCATTCTGGCCACGGGCGAGCTCGGCTCTCTGCGCAATGTCGGGCGTGCCTCCGTGGTGGCGATGATGGCGGGATCTGACTTCATCAAGACCTCCACAGGCAAGGAAAGCGTCAACGCGACGCTGCCTGTCACGCTGGTGATGCTGCGCGCGATCCGGGATTATCACCAACTCACCGGGTTTCGTGTGGGCTATAAACCCGCGGGCGGGATCTCCAAGGCCAAGGATGCGCTGGTGTACCTGTCGATGATCAAGGAGGAATTGGGCGATCGCTGGCTGCGGCCTGATCTCTTCCGATTTGGCGCCTCGAGCCTTCTGTGCGATATTGAGCGGCAATTGGAACACCACCTGACCGGGGCCTATTCGGCAGGTTGGCGCCATGCCCTTGGCTAGTGCTTTTGACCACGGCCGGATTTGGGTATTTGTAAAAAGAAAGACACCAGAGGTGCGCCTATGAACATCCGGCAGATCTACGAGACGATGGACTATGGCCCGGCCCATGAAGACGCGAGCGAGGCCCTGGCCTGGATCGTGGATCGGGGCGGGCGCTTTGGCCATTTCATCAATGGTGCCTTTTCCGATCCCGGTGACGGGTTTGAAAGCCGCAATCCCGCGACCGGCGAGGTGCTGGCCAGCCTCAGCCAGGCCACGGAATGGGATGTCGAACGGGCTGTGGCCGCGGCGCGTGGCGCGCAAGGAAAATGGCAGCGCCTCGGCGGTTCCGGGCGGGCGCGGTATCTCTATGCCTTGGCCCGTCTTTTGCAAAAACACGCGCGCCTTTTTGCCGTTCTGGAAGTGCTCGACAACGGCAAGCCCATCCGCGAGGCACGCGACATCGACATTCCGCTGGTACAACGGCATTTTTATCACCACGCAGGGCTGGCCCAACTCATGGAGGTGGAACGGCCCGGTGAGGAACCGCACGGGGTGTGCGGGCAGGTCATCCCGTGGAACTTCCCGCTCCTCATGCTGGCCTGGAAGGTCGCGCCCGCGCTCGCGACGGGCAACACCGTGGTGCTCAAGCCCGCCGAATGGACATCGCTCACAGCGCTGCTCTTTGCCGATATCTGCCGTCAGGCCGGCCTGCCCAATGGCGTTGTGAACTTCGTCACCGGCGATGGCGCCGTGGGCGAGAGGATCGTCGCGCATCCCGGCATCGACAAGGTGGCCTTCACCGGCTCCACCGCCGTCGGCCGCCGCATCCGCGAGGTCACCGCGGGGCAAGGCAAGGCCCTGACCTTGGAGCTCGGCGGCAAAAGCCCCTACATCGTCTTTGACGACGCCGATCTCGACAGCGCGATCGAAGGTCTGGTCGACGCGATCTGGTTCAATCAGGGTCAGGTCTGCTGCGCCGGCTCGCGCCTTTTGGTGCAGGAAGGCGTGGCGGAGAGCTTTTACGCTAAGCTCCGCGCGCGCATGGAGACGCTGCGCATGGGCGACCCCCTGGACAAGAGCATCGACATCGGCGCGATGGTGGATGCCAAACAGGTGGACCGCGTCCGCACCCTGCTCGAGGCGCATCCCGAGGGCGAGAGGTTTGAGGCAGGCGGCACAATCCCGTGCGAGGGCGCCTATCTGCCGCCCATGCTGATCACCGGGCTCTCCACCTCCAACGCGCTGATGCAGCAGGAAATTTTTGGCCCTGTCCTTGTCGGCACGACCTTTCGCACGCCGTCCGAGGCGGTGCAGCTGGCCAATGACACGCGCTACGGGCTGGCGGCTTCGGTCTGGTCCGAAAACGTCACTCTCGCGTTGGGCATCGCGCCGCAACTGGCCGCGGGCGTCGTCTGGATCAACGGTACCAATATGTTCGATGCCGCCGCTCCCTTTGGCGGTGTGCGCGAAAGCGGCTTTGGCCGCGAGGGCGGGTGGCAGGGTCTTTCCGCCTATCTCAAACCTAAGGGCAAATCCGCAACCCTCGCGCCGATTCCTGCGTTCACGGGCGATTTAGAGGGAGCGCCCGGCCTTGACCGAACGCTCAAGCTCTACATCGGTGGCAAGCAGGCGCGGCCCGATGGCGGCTATTCCCGCGCGGTCTTTGGCAAATCCGGCAAGCGTCTGGGCGAGGTGCCCGTGGCCAATCGCAAGGATATCCGCAATGCGGTGGAAGCAGCGCAAGCCGCCAAGGCCTGGAGCAAATCGACCGGCCACACCCGCGCGCAGATCCTCTATTTTATGGCCGAGAACCTGTCTGCCCGCGCCGAAGAATTCGCGTCTCTTATCAACAGCATGACCGGCAAACGCGGCGGCAAGGCCGAGGTCGAGACATCCATCACCCGCCTCTTCACCTATGCCGCCTGGGCCGACAAATATGACGGCCGGGCCAGCGGCGTGCCCCTGCGTGGCATGGCGCTTTCGCTCAACGAACCGGTGGGTGTCATTGGCGCGTTTTGCCCCGATGAGGCGCCCTTGCTGGGCCTGATCTCAACCCTCGGGCCGATCATGGCCATGGGCAATCGCGCCGTCCTCGTGGCGTCCGAGCCCTTTCCCCTCGCCGCGCTGGAATTTGTCCAAGTGCTCGAGACCTCCGATGTGCCAGCGGGCGTCGTGAACATCCTCACCGGCACCCATGCCGATCTTGCGCCGCATCTGGCCGCCCATGCCGATCTAGACGCGCTCTGGAGCTTTTCGTCGTCGGACATATCCGCCGAGATCGAACGCGCCAGCGCGAGCAATCTCAAGCGCACCTGGGTCAACAACGCCAAGACCCGCGACTGGATGGGTGCCGCAGGCGAAGGCCGCGCCTTCCTTGATGCCGCCACCGAGGTCAAAACCGTGTGGGTGCCCTATGGCGAATAGGCTTTTTGCCGGTGTCATTGCGCTCATCGTCGGCCTGACCAGCCCGGTTATGGCGCAGGACAAAGCGGCGGTGGAGCGGCAATTCCAAAGTTGGCTGCAAAACACGGTCTGGCCGCAGGCGCGCGCCAAGGGTGTGACGCGCAAAACCTTTGAGGCGGCCTTTGACGACGTGACCCTCAATTGGGATCTGCCCGATCTGGTGCCGCCCGGCACGCGGGCCGAAACCCCCAAAAAGCAGCGCCAGGCTGAGTTCGGATCGCCTGCCAGCTACATGCGCGGCAAGGCCCTGCGCGATGCCACCAGCGTGGGCCAGAGCATGGCCAAGCGGCACGCCTCAGCGCTCAAGACCGCAGAGGCGCGCTCCGGCGTGCCAAGCCGCATCGTGCTTGCGATCTGGGGGCGCGAGACTGGCTATGGCCGCGTGCCGATCAAATACGATGCGTTCCGTGTGCTGGGCACCAAAGGCTTCATGAGCACGCGGGCCGCGTATTTCACCGATGAGTTGATCGCGGCACTGCAGATCAAACAAAAGGGCTATGTCTCAGGCCCGCTGAAAAGCTCCTGGGCGGGCGCGTTGGGTCAGCCGCAATTCATGCCCACGAATTTTCTCAAATACGCCATCGATGGCGATGGCGACGGGCGGCGCGACATCTGGGGATCTCAGGCCGATACATTCGCCTCGATCTCGGCCTATCTGGTCGGGCACGGATGGGTAAAGGGCCGCGATTGGGGCTTTGAGGTCAAACTGCCCAAATCTCTCTCTTGCACGCTGGAAGGCCCCGACCAGGCGCGCAGCATCGCTGAATGGACCGATATGGGCATCACGCGCGTCTCCGGGCGGCCCTTTCCAGATCATGAGCTGCGCGGCAAAGGCTCACTGATGCTGCCTGCCGGCCGCAACGGGCCGGCTTTTCTCGTCACGCCCAATTTCTACGTGCTCAAGGATTACAACTTTTCGGATCTCTACGCGCTCTTCGTCGGACATGTGGGCGACCGCATTGACTTCAACATGTCCAATTTTCGCGGCTCCTGGGGCAAGTTCTCCAAAATGTATCGCTCCGATATCGCGAGGATGCAGCGCGCGCTCGAAAAGAAAGGTTATGATGTGGGCGGGGCCGATGGCCTCATCGGGTTCAAAACCCGCCGGTCCGTTGGGCAATGGCAAGAGCGCAACGCAAAGCGCGCCACCTGCTTTCCCGATGCGCAACTGATCAAGGCGATTGTGCGCTAGGTTGCGTCTTCATCTTGGGCATCCCGCCGGACTGCACCATCTGCGGTTTGAAAACACACCACCCAAATCCTTTATGCCTCACGCTAGTTCTCGGCCTGGGATGTTTTCCGCCAGAGGAAACACCAAGGCCCGTTTGCTTTTTCTGGCCATAAATATCCCGGGGAGGCGCGCAACGCGCGGCGGGGCAGAGCCCCAATTTCCGTGCAGTTTGCGAAGAGCTCTCAAACGACCCTGCCGCTTGAGCTTTCCGCAAATGTGACTTGCAACTGGGGCAGGGGGCTTTAGCGTGAGGCGCATGTTCCGAAGCCTCGCCGTTGCTCTTATCGCCGTTGTCTGGTTGGCACAAATGGCGCAGGCCCAAGCCTGCCGTCAGGCGTTGCTGTTGGGGCTGGATGTGTCTTTGTCCGTCGACCCACAGGATTTCACGCTCCAGCGCGAGGGCCTGTCATCGGCGTTGCTCGACGCGACCGTGCAAGAGGCGATGCTGCGCGGGCCCGGGCACATGGAACTGGCCGTGTTTGAATGGAGCGGGTCGTTTGACCAGAAAATGCTGATCGACTGGACCGTGATCGACAGCCCGGCGACCCTGCATCAGATCGCACTGTCCCTGCTCTACACCACGCAAGAGACGCGATCGGGCCGCACGGCATTGGGCGCGGCGCTCAGCCATGCGCGGGACCTTCTGCTGACCCGCAATCACTGCGAGACCTTGACGCTCGATATCTCAGGTGACGGCATCAATAATTCCGGTTACGCCCCCGAGACCGTGCGCGGTGAGCTGGAGGAGGTGGGCATCGGCGTCAATGCCCTTGTGATCGAGACCGACCCCAATCTGAGCTTTGAGACAGAGCCCTCCTTTGGTCAGCTCACGGATTACTTCTATGACAACGTGATCATCGGTCCGTCCGCCTTTGTGGAATCGATCGTTGGCTTTGACGCCTACAAAGAGGCGATCCAGCGCAAACTGCTGCGCGAATTGGTACCCTCCATGGTCGAAAAGCGCCCCTCCCGTCCCGCGCGCCTGGCGTTGGGCGCTGACCCGGTGCGGGTGACGCCTTGAGAGACAGAGCGGTCGCGCAAAGAGTAGGACGGGTTGGAACCCTAACCTGCCTTTTCGTTGTGTCGCAGAAATTGAGACCCTAGGGTGTCGTATCCCCGGCCTTGGTCGGTAGGGGTTGGCTCCAACTTGTTCGCTCGAAGGGTTTCAAATGATGGGTGTGTCACCGATTGCATTGGATCGCGTTGCCAGAGTTCCGGCCAAACACGCGCTTGTCTATACGCGTTATCTAAAGGCATCCATCGATGACGTTTGGTCGGCAATCAGCACGGCTGAAGGGCTGTCCCAATGGTGGGTCGCACCTGTCACCGCGTTCGAACTAAAATCAGGCGGCGCCTTCAATCATCACTGGAACAGTCTGATCGTCGGTTTTGAAGACCATCGGTTTATCGATTTCAAGAAACGCAGTGAAACCAGCCGCGAAGAGGTCATGAGGTTCAAGATTTCTGAAGACGGCAAAGCCCAAACGAAGTTCACCTTATTGGATTCGATTGAGGCGGACATTGTCGCTGGTGACAATGAACCGCAACCGCATGGACCGGGCACGGTATGGGCAGGGGTAGCTGCGGGGTGGCATGGCGCCGCCGATGCGTTGGAACGGCTTTTCGAACCTGACCTTCCGGTGCAAGACTGGACAGGACTTGTAAACTTTTACGAAACTCACCTGATGGAACAATTCGAGTTTATGGATCTTGTGCGGAGAGATGACTGAAGGTGCAAAGAGCAACGATAGACGCCTCGTTGGTACAGTCTTAGAATGATCCACCAATTCAAACGTGTGAGATATCGCGTAAGACTTGCCCGCACAGAACCGCGAAACGGACCGCATCATGCCAACAATCCAAGTCGTTTGCTGATGTATCACGCTTCGGCGACGTCCTGAGATAGGGGTTTGACGCCCATGAAACGACCCGGCGTGATCTTTGATATGGACGGCCTTCTGCTGGATACAGAGCGGATCTGCCTTGAGGCTTTCGTGCAGACGCGCCGCGCGTTTTCCCTGCCTGAAAGCCCTGAGGTGTATCTCAGCTGCGTGGGCCTTCATGCGTCGACCTGTTCAGAGATCATTGCGCAAAGCGTGCGCGAAAAGGCCACGCTGAAAGACTTCAATCGCGCCTGGGACGCGCGCATCGAAGACGCCATGCGCCGGGGCATTCCTGTCAAACCGGGCGCGCTCGATGTGCTCGAAACGCTCAGCGGCCACGGATACCCCGTCGCGGTGGCCACATCCACGCGCACAGAAACGGCGGCACAACGTCTGGAGGCGTCAGGCCTACTGAAATACATCCAAACCGTCGTGGGTGGGGATCATGTGACCAGACCAAAGCCGGATCCAGAAGCCTATATCGCCGCCGCCGCATCGCTTGGATACAACGCAGAAGATTGCATCGCGTTTGAGGACACAGATACCGGTGTTCGCGCCGCCGTCGCATCAGGCGCCAGGACCGTGCAAGTGCCCGATCTTGTCCCGCCCTCCGCCGATGTCATTGCGTTGGGCCACCTGATCGTGCCCACTCTCATTGAAGGCGCCGTATCGATGGGTCTGATGACGGACTAAACGCTCTTCGCTTGCGTCCCGCCTGCGCGAAAGTCTGTTGAGGGCTCGCCTGCTATGCGCACCCGCAAGCTCAGGTCTGAAAGTAGAAATCCGCGGCTATTTATTGCCCGGTCGGCGTGGCCAAGGCCAACTCCATGTCCAGAATGGTCGCCCTGAGGCTTGTGTCGTCCACCCGCACAAAGCCTTCGTTGCCCCGTTGGGTGTCTATGATCGTCGTCATGATGACAAACAGGAACAGCGAGAAAACATGGAGCCGCCACGTCAGGCGCCGCCCCTTCAAACCCGCCCGGTTGCCCAGTAGAAAAAGCGCGACCGTCGCCGCCGCCAGCATCATCAGCTTGGTGAAGTTTGACATCGGGTTCGTCAGGAACTGGACGCGGTAGAGATGCGCATCCAGCGCCTCGTTGATCGAAGACGCGACCAGGGATTTGATCGCGGGCGGCAGGGGATCCTGCGTTGCCTCCAAAGTCAACGGCCAGAGCTTGGCCTGCGCCTCAAGCGATCTTGCCAAAAACGCTTTGGCCATTTCCACAGAATTGATCGTGTGATCGCCGGGCATAACGCGCGTCTGGGCATAGGCCAGCAACGCCTTTCTGAGCTCTGTTCGGGCAGGCTCTTCGAGATAATCCGTGCGCAGAAATGCCGTGCCAAGCGCTGCCGCTTCATTGGTGAGCGCAGACTTTATGTTTTGCGAATGCGACAGCGCGCTGCCAAAGCTGAATGCAAGAAGCAGTCCCAAAATGGCCAGGATCGCCGAAATCGTCGTGTCATCCTGCAAAAGCTCGGACTCAACCTCGGAATTGGTCGCTCTATTGCGCCGCGCCTTGCCGGCTGAGTAGCCCACAAAAGACGCGATGGGCAGGAGGATCAGAATGGTCAGCGCCCCGGTCAAAAGCGAAAACGCTGGCACGTCTAGCTGCGTGTAAACACTCGTTAAGTCCATCACACCCCCTGCGTTCCTTCCCCGGATCGCCCTTGCCAATCTGTCTCAATTTTTCGGGGATGGCTAGGGCTTCAAGACGACCTTTTCGCCTCTCTTGTCGGGGGCAGGGGGCGCGAAAGAGGCGCGTCACTCGGGCCGCGTGACGCGCGCGGCAAAACACCCCGGCTTGGCGATGTGCAGGTGAACATAGCTGACGGCGTCGTTTTCAAATGTCGCCCGCAGCGCATCCGCGATCTCGCCACCGTCCACGACATCGGCCTCGATCATCATATGCGCCGCGTCGAACCCCCGCAGAGAGATAAGCCGAGATGCGATCATATCGGGCACCTCGCCGATGGCAGGTTTGGCCTGACAGGCCCCCTCGCGCACATAGATCGCATGGCGCGAGCGATAGGGCGAATGACCCGGCTGGTGTTCATAATTCAGCAAAATCACCGTCTCGCCGATCTGCGCGTCCGACAGGCTCACACGACACGGCTTGCCCGAGCTTTCGTTCACGGTCATCCGTTTTGCGCCAGCTGCGGCGAGGTCTTGATCGGACAAAGCAAAGACATCCGCGAACGCGTCCTCGGGAAGGGCATGTATCTGAAAACTCATTTTGGCATCTCCTCTCTTGGATGTGCCAAAAGGTGCGGTCAGATCGCGGCCGGATCGACCCGTTTCTTGCGG
>ERZ1740059.1647-NODE-1647-length-11145-cov-4.750676_pt1 | contig 11145 bp, 6 predicted proteins | sample MGYA00581744_ERZ1740059 | MGnify/ENA primary metagenome ERZ1740059 (study PRJEB43018, sample SAMN04849738) | marine metagenome | isolation source: floating plastic debris | place: Pacific Ocean | collected 2008-08-28 | study: EMG produced TPA metagenomics... | reverse complement strand
CTAATTATCAAATTAATGATTTACCAACTGGGCTATACCTCGTTAAAATATTAGATAGCGAAGGTTCATATAGCTTTAAAAAGCTATTGAAACAGTAGAGTATCGTTTATTTTATTATAATTCCTAATACAAGATTATAGGAAATTTATGGAGATACATAAGTAATTAAAAAGGAAACTCTCATTCGGTTTCCTCTTTTGCTAATTACTTGGATTTAAAGGACTAGTTCTACAATTGTAAAGATCAAGTACTCTCTTCACTTAAATTTATAAAAAATCAAGCTTTAGTATTGTGTATAATAACTATGCCCTGAGAGTCTCAGAGTCTTTTCGCTAAATCCGGATAGGTTTTTATTCTGTTCAGAGGTTTCAATCTCTTTGCTTATATTTAAGTTTTAATATTTACCTTCAATTCCAACAATAACATCGCCAACCTCAATTCCTGATTTTACCAATTAACTTTCTCTTTTAATATTGGTAGTTATTGGGTTTTGGTTGTATAATATTGTTCATCCATCCACACCAAACCTTGCCAGTAACCAGTATCATTTTTTTGGGTTGAACCACTTGTAGTTCTTCCATTAACAATAATTTCATTTATTTTATTTGTTAGTTTTGTTACTTTTTCGGGATATTTATTTACCAAATTATTTTTTTCAGAACTATCAAAGGATAAATTGTATAATTCTGCTGGTTTTTTGGATGATGGAAGGATTAATTTCCAGTCGTCTTCAGTAATAGAATAACGTTGACCAGTGTTGCCAAAATTAATTAGTGGTAAACGCTTATAGTTAAAATTAGGATCTAACAACACAGGCAAAAAACTCTGACTATCCTCACCTGCAGTATCTGGAAGTTTGGCACCTAACAACTCTGAAATGGTTGCTAGCAAATCAATTTGACCTAAAGGTCTATTCCAATATCGTCCAGGGTTTTTAATACCTTTTGGCCAATGAACAATAAATGGTATGCGATGTCCACCTTCATATACAAAACGTTTTCCTGCTCTAAAACCACCTCTACTATCATGTCCAAATTCTTCTATACGTTGTTTCCAAGAATTTTCAGGACCATTGTCACTTGTAAAAACAATTAATGTGTTTTCATACAATCCCGATTTCTTAAGATAATTGAGTATTCTTCCAACATGAAAATCAGTTTCGACCACAAACTCTCCATAAGCACCAGCATCTCCTTGTCCTTTAAATTCTGGTAATGGACAAACTGGATAATGCGGTGACGTATATGGCAAATAAAGGAAAAATGGTTTACCGTTTTTTGAATCTTCTTTTTTTGTGTTAATCCAGTCAATAGCCTTATCGGTAAATTTGGTTAAGCATTGGTTGTCTATAAAATCTGGTGCAATTTCAAAACCAACTTTATCTAAATTGGCTAACGTTTCTTCAGGAGTATTATCGTATGGTGGAATAATTCTATAATCTAGGTGTCTGGCATTCTTTTTTTTATTAGAATATTTTGTTGGGGGTACTTTGGCATAACGTCCTTCAAACCATGCTAAAACACCAAAGTTTAAAGATGCTGGAATACCATAAAAATAGTCAAAGCCCTTGTCCAAAGGCATATCTTGGAGAGGCTTTGTCCAGTCCCGATTCATTTTTTCTCCAGGAATATCCATTCCCAGATGCCACTTACCCACCATCGCTGTGTGATAACCTTGATTTTTTAGAAATGAGGCAAGGGTCATTCTACCCTTTTCAATCAGACCGACTCCCTCAGCGGCCATAACCCCTTTTTTAAGCCTAGTTCGCCAAGGGTATCTGCCAGTCAATAAACTGTAGCGGGATGGCGTACAAACAGAAGAAGCACTATGCGCATTTGTAAATACGATACCCTCTTTTGCCAACATATCAATGTTCGGTGTTTTAAATTTAGCGTTAGGATTTAAAGCACTTACATCACCATAGCCTTGATCATCTGTGAAAATAATAATGATGTTTGGTTTATTTGGTTTTGAATGTGCTTTATCTCCTTTGCACGAAAAAGTACTCAGAACAAATAAAACAACTATGGTATTCACTATCCCCTTCATCGACTAGTAGGACTTTAATTATTGACTTTTGGACTTTACAAAGAAAAACCAAACTTTTAGTTGGAATAAAAAAAGTATAGAATTGTATAACTTACTATGTTTTTATGTAGACCATTTTTAATTATAAACATACGCTTCTACCACTAAATTATATTTTTATAAGACAGAAACCGTTCTTTAATAACCCTAACGTTTGCTCTAAACTACCTTATTATTGAAGTGATAAAACCTTTGGCTAGTTAATAGATATCCATCTAAAACACTTCTCTTTTAATCAAGTTTATTAAACAAAAACACGGTCTCGAAGAACAAAATAGAGATTACACAAGATTTGGACATAATTATTTGAAATTCAAGTACTTTATGACACTAAGATGTATTTCTATTTCGTTTTCCCGCATAAAACAAGCAAATATTTGATTGATTATAGAAAACTATACATAAAGACATAATCTATCTTCACCTCATAATTCTAACTAACTTATTGATTTATGAGAATATTAATAACAATTACGTTTACCCTTCTTTCTCTATTTATTTTCGCTCAAGAAAAAACGGTTTCAGGTGTCGTTAAAGACCAAGATGGTACAATTATGTATGGTGTATCTATTTTAGTGAAAAATTCCCAGAAAGGCACTTACACAGATTTTGATGGAGTTTATACCATTAAAGCTAACGTTGGTGATATTTTACAATTTTCTTATTTAGGGACACAACCACAGGAAATTATTGTAGGGGAACAAAATACAATCAATGTAACCTTACTGGATTCTAATGAAAAATTAAATGAAGTCATCGTTATTGGCTATGGTACGGTTGAGAAAAGTGACGTTACAGGTTCAGTGTCGTCCGTTAAAGGCGAAGAGCTCACCAAATCTGGTTTTGTAAGCGTCGATCAAGCGCTTGCAGGAAGAGCCGCTGGTGTTGTCGTAAGACAAAGTTCAGGTCAACCAGGAGGGGCAGCAAATATTACAATAAGGGGTATTGGTTCTTTTTCTGGGAGTGAGCCCTTATATGTTATTGATGGTATACCATTAGACAACGACTCGACTGGTACTTTAAATGATAACGATGAAGGTGCCGCAGCGCTTAATCCCCTCTCGCTCATTAGTCCTGCGGATATAGAATCTATTGAAATTCTTAAAGACGCCTCTGCTACTGCTATATATGGTTCACGTGCCGCCAATGGTGTGGTTTTAATCACAACAAAATCAGGTGAAGTAGGAAAGGGAACTTTTCAGATAAGTCATGAATATTCCTTAGCTGAGGTTCCTCGATACATTGATGTTATGGATGCCAACGAATTTACAATAAGTAGAAATGAGGCTTTTATAAATGGAGGTGAAGAACCTTTGCGCGAAACGCTTTTAGATTCTGCTAGGGCAGGTAGAATCCCTAACGAAAATTGGCAAGACCAAATATTTAGACTAGGAACCAATGCTAATACAAATTTGAGCTTCAGAGGCGGGAACAAAGATCTTCGCTATTCGGTATCTGGTAATTTATTAAATATAAAAGGAATTGTAGAACGCACTGAATTTACTCGTGCTTCGGCAAGGATTAATCTAAATGCGCAACTAAATAAAAACTTAAAAATAGGTACCAACATTAATTATTCAATTATTAACTCAAACGAGCAGTCCACTAATTCTAGAGGTGATCTCACTAGAGGAACCAGTAGCATAATAACCCGAGCCTTAAGGTTTAATCCTACAACTATTTTTGGTGCAAATCCAGATGACGATCAGGATGATCCTGCTTTTAATCAGATTACGCCTGTTACTTTCTTAGAAAATAATCTTTGGGAAACGTCTTTAGCGCAATTTACAGGTAGTTTTTTCGCTGAACTCAAACTATCAGAAGCATTAGCTTTTCGATCTACTTTTACGCAACAAACAAGACATACCAAACAACGCTTTTATCAAAATAATTTAGCTAATCTAGGTATAGACTTAGTTAATAACAGAGAAGGATGGGCTAGAACCGGAGATACAGAGGCGTTGGCAACTACAAATACAAATCAATTAGATTTCAATAAAAAGTTCGGAAAAACTAGGGTCGCCGTTACACTTGGTCAATCTTTAGAATGGCGAAAAACAGAAAGTCTTAGCACTTCTAATTTCGGGTTTGAAAATGATTTACTTACATGGTACGCACCTAATACGGCGACATTTCAAGATCCTGATATAATAACCTTTAGAGAAAGCCAGTTGGCGTCATTTTTTGCAAGAGCTAATTTTAGTATTGACAATAAATGGTTATTCACATTTACTGGACGTTATGATGGCTCTTCAAAATTTGCAGATGGGAATAAATGGGGCTTTTTCCCAGCAGGTGCAGTAGCCTATTAGATATCCCAAGAGAAATTTATCAAAGATATTAAGTCTATATCATCGGCCAAATTAAGATTAAGCTATGGTCTTGTAGGTAATCAGGCCATTCCAGAATTTGGTTCTCTAGCTCAGCTTAACTCAGATCAATTTACCTTTGGAAACGGTAATGGTGAAGGTCTATCAACCATATTCTTTACAGATCAAGTGGCAAACCCAAATTTAACATGGGAAACCACGGCACAATTCGATGCAGGATTAGATTTAGCCTTGTTTAAAAATAGATTTGAATTTACGTTTGATTATTTTAGAAAAAAGACAACCGACCTCTTAATTGCTAATAATAGGATTCCGTCACAATCAGGTTTTTCAGGATTCACTGAAAATTTTGCAAACATCACAGCTAATGGTTTAGAATTTAGCGTAAATGCCCGTATTATTCGGAACAAAACATTGGCGTGGACGCTGAATGCAAATGTCTCAACAGGTAAGGCCATAGTTGATGGATTACCTATTGATCTTTTACCAAGTGGCTTCGACCAAGGCTGGTTACCAGGAGGCTCACAACGTTTAATTAATGGTGAGGAAATTGGAACCTTTTTCGGTCACAAAAGAGCTGGTATTGCACAATTTGACGATTTTGTTGAATTTCAAGGACTAAGCAATGAAGAACAAATCGCGCTTTATAATCAAGATCGGACGGCGACCTATACATTTGTAGACGATTATGATGGTGGTATTCCTCGAGCAGGAAATCGAAACCGTCCAGGGGAACAACTATATGTAGATTTAGATGGTAATGGCGAATTAAGTGAAGTAGATAAAGAAATTATAGGACAAGCCCAACCAGACGTCACATTTGGTATTAATAACACTTTTGAAATTGGGAACTTCGATTTCAGTTTCTTTTTTGATGGGCAATTTGGTAATGACGTTGCCAATGTATCTAATTGGAACCTGTTGGCTTTTAGTCAACAACAACAACTAGCACAAGTCAATCAAGCTTGGACGCCAGAGAATCCAAGTACTTCAAACCCGAGAGTTGATAGTACAAATAACGGTGCACCAAATTTTGTGTTCAGTGATCGGTTCATTGAAGATGGCTCTTTTATTAGATTACAAAACGTAACCCTAGGCTATAGTCTGCCAGCAGACGTTCTAGACGACCTAAAGTTGACATCCCTTAGATTTTATATATCTGGTACCAATCTATTTACTATCACGGATTATACGGGCTTTAATCCAGATGTTAACCTAACAGGTCGTGATAATTTATCACTAGGCCACGATTTTGGTGGGTATCCTTTAGCGAGAGCAATAATGATGGGCTTAAATATAACTTTATAAGAAAATGATACAAATAAAAATAGACTACATGATGAAAACGAAATATTTAATAGGAGCATTACTAGTTGCGCTTTTAGCGATATCCTGTGAGGATTTCCTTGAGGAAGAGCCACCAAATTTTGTATCTACCGATGTGTTTTGGGTATCTGCAGAAAATGCGCGTATTGGAACAGACGCCATGTATGAGCCCCTCAGCGATGGCTCAAGTAACGCAGTTTTTGGCCGTGGGTGGCCAGCCGTTGATGTTGGTACAGACGATGTAATGAGCAGAGTTAATAGGAACAATTTTGCCGACTGGTTTTCTCATACTATAAATGCAGGACACCCTTGGTTAGAAGCTTGGCAAACTTATGACAATCATTGGACAGGTATTGCTAGAGCGAACGATGTTCTTGAGTTTGTGCCCAGAATTGCTATGGACGAAACCGAAAAAAATGCATTACTCGGTGAAGCCTATGCCTTTAGAGCTTTTTGCTACTTTAATTTAGTAAGAGCATGGGGAGACCTACCAAAAGTTGTTAATTCAATTGATGACGCTTCAGATTTTAATTTACCGAGGTCTAGTGCAGACGAAATTTATACGGAAATCATAATACCTGGATTACAATTTGCCGAAGAAAATTGTGTTGATGAATTACATAATGGCAGAATGACAAAATGGTCTGCTAAATTGATTTTAGCAGATGTATATTTAACTTACGCTGGAACAAGACGCACATCCCAGGGAGAATTTGTACAAGGTGATGCGTCTTATTATGCCTTAGCAAGAGATAAAGCTAAGGAAATAATTGATGGTTCACCACACGCATTAATCACAGAAGATTTCGTGGATGGTGAGCACATCACCCCTGCTTGCGGTGTTCCTTGGCTTGAAGCTCAACCCTATTCCGTGGAATCTATATTAGAATTCGGCTCTACTAATGTCAGTGAATTTGGTTCTTGGCTAAGTCGAGAGTGTAGTCCTTTCTTTCACGGAAGACAGTATTGGGGACCTGCCGGAGGTATGCCTTTAGTAAGTGAAGGTAATTCTGGTAGAGTTAATAATGAGTTACGTTTTCCGGGGCGACCACCTGCAACAGGTTTCTACATTCCTACGCCAGACCTTTATGCCCATTTTGAAGATGGTGATGAACGACGCGATTGGGGAATTATGACACGTTATGACACACCAGACGGTAATACTTATTTGTGCCAGCCAACCTTTAGAAAGTACGTAGATATAGACTTTTTTTTAGGTGCTGAAAATACAAGCTTCTTGAATACAAATAATAATTTTATTGTATATCGCTATGCAGATGCGCTACTTATTTTCGCAGAAGCACAAAATGAAGCTGATGGCTCACCAAATACGGAGGCTATTTTAGCTGTTAACGAAATTAGAAATAGAGCCGGTCTATCTGATCTGGCATCGGGTTTATCGCAAAACGAGTTTAGAGATGCTGTACTCAGAGAGCGACGTAGTGAATTTCATGGAGAAATTAAGCGAAAGTTTGATTTAATGAGAACAAATAGATTACTTTCCGAAACCTCAGATATCAAAGTTGAATGGACAGCCGAAGAGGGCTCTTTACAAGATTACACCAATAAACATGTGTTTTTTACAGGGAACGAGGTTTGGCCAGACCGTGAATGGCTATACCCAATTCCTCAAACACAAATGAATCTTAATGTAAATAACAACTGGGTCCAAAATGAAGGCTACGGGCTATAATTAAAACTTCTATAAATCCGTGAAAGAGGCATTAAAAAATATAATTTTGATAATGCCTTTTTTTATCACGTTTCACTCATTTAAGCTAGCTTCCTTGTAATTCTTTAAACAAAAATCATATTTGAAATGAAATTAATCCGTTCTTGTCATAAAAAGCTAATTTACCTAATAACACTATTTGTTATTGTTGTATGCTGTGATTCTTCCGCACAAAAAAAATCAAAAAATATGGATGACATGTGGGGTGATAAACAAGTAAATTATGACGCATTAAAAAATGGGAAGGGTAAATTATTTGATGAGGGTAACTTTGGAATGTTCATCCATTGGGGACTTTATTCAGAATTAGGCGGAAAATGGAACAATAAGACCTACTACGGCATTGGTGAATGGATTATGCATCCTAGAGTCGCTGATATAAATCCTGAAGACTATAAAAAAGTGGCACAACGGTTTAATCCCGACGAATTTGATGCCAAAAAAATAGCAAAATTGGCCAAAGATGCGGGCATGAAATATATAATTATTACAAGCAAACACCACGAAGGCTTTGCCATGTTTGATTCTGAGGTAAGCGATTTTAATATTGTTGATGCCACCCCTTTCGGCAGAGATCCCATGAAAGAATTATCTGCTGCATGCCATGAAATTGGCCTAGGGTTTGGCTTTTATTACTCGCACAACCAAGACTGGACAGCACCTGGCGGCAATCGAGGCCCGGTAACAGACGAGAATGGTAAAGAAGCTACTTTTGAAGATTATTTTTACAACAAATGTAAACCACAAGTGAAAGAAATATGCACCAATTACGGTGATATCGATTTTGTTTGGTTTGACACTCCTGGGGACATGAAAAAAGAATATGTTGTTGAACTAGCGGATATGGTTAGAGAATTACAGCCAAACGCGATGATGTGCAGTAGAATAGGTCATGGTATGGGTGACTATTCTAGTAATGGAGATATGGAAGTACCAACAAAAAATATTGAAGGTTTATGGGAGACATGCGATACCAATAATGATTCTTGGTCTTATGCTTGGTATGACAACAATTTTAAAAGTCCTAAAATCATTCTCGAAAGACTTATACAAACTGTTGCTAGAGGAGGATCTTATTTGTTTAACGTAGGGCCTACAGGTAAAGGTATTGTCCCAGAAATCGGTGTAAAATTCTTAGAAGAAACTGGGAAATGGATCAAAAAATATCCACAAGTCATTTATGCAGCAGATAGCTCCCCTTGGGGACATAAATTACCTTGGGGTGATGTTACGACTAAAGACAAATCACTATTTCTCTCAGTATTTGAATGGCCGGATGATGGAAAATTATATATTCCAGGATTAAATGCGGAAATAGAATCAATTGAAGTTTTATACGATTTGAACAAGACTAAAGTGTCCTATACAAAAAATTCCGATTGGACTATACTTAACCTCCCAAATAAAGGTCCTGATAATTTAATTTCAGTAATTGAAGTTAAATTAAAAAATAATGCAAACGAACTCAAAATTGATATGCCGTTGGGGCTTTATCCAAATACCAACAATAGATTTCTTACGGAATTTGGTATCGTCACTAATGCTGAACAGAAAAATATACGTTGGATGGAAAAATTTGGTGAATGGAAGCATGCCAACCAAGTGAGTAATTGGAAAGACAATGGCTCAGTAAGCTGGACGGTAAATGTTCAGAAAGCGGGGCATTACTATATTGATTTAGAATATTCTGGGACAGATAGATTGGTTTGGAAAACAACGACATCAGAAGGTATTATGGTACAGAATCAGCAGGCAGCCACAGAAAAATATAATTTTTACAGCATGGGTATCATAGAATTTAAAAAACCGGGAATGCACACAATTACAACATCATTAGTTGAAGGAAATCCAGAATCGTCAAGTTTAAAATCCATGATGTTAACGCCTATAAATTAGTTCTTAGTCCCTAATTATAGCATTACCAAATAAAAAATAGTAATTTGAATATATGATTTTATAAATGTCATTAATTTAAAAATCATGGACTATCATGTATAAAGTAACAATCTTTTTAGCAGGATTATCAAGCCTTTTATGTTTTTCACAAAATCCTGATGCGTACACTAATTTTAGTTGGGACTAAGTACCCGTTGCTTTCCATTTTGGCAAGAAAAAGAATTTATTAACCAATGCTGAAGCTCAGTTTATTGCCAGTAAAACAAATTTTGTGGTGCTAGAAAAAGCGCATGGTTTTCCAACATACAAGTATTCTGAAGAGGCTATTCTTGAAGATGCAAAAAAACTTAAAACGTATAATAAAGACGCTAAAATAGTTTTTTACTGGAATGCTTTTTTAGACTATCCTATGTACAAAGCTCATAACGACTATGAAGCAAATCCACAATGGTGGTTAAAAACCAAAGAAGGAGAATTAGATTTAAAAAATGGTAAAATTAAACGTTACGATTTATCAAATAATGAAGTTAGAGAATGGTGGGTGGATGTTGCAGAAGAAAATATAAGCAATCAGGATATAGATGGTGTTTTCTTTGACGCCTTAATACAAGTATTAGCGCCTTCTAATAAGAGGCTTTGGGGGGAGGAGAAGTACACTGCCATCAAACAAGGTTTAAAAGATTTGATTAAAGAAACAAGAGAGCGCATAGGTAAAGATAAACTTATCGTTTACAATGGTATAAGATCTACGCCAACAAGAAATACTGGTAATAATTTTCCAGAAAATACAGATGCAATAATGATAGAGCATTTTGGTCACTTTAACAGTAGAACCAAAGAAAGCATGCTGCTAGATATTTTGGAAATGGAAAAGGCAGGGAAATCTGGAAAAATTGTTGTTTTTAAAACTTGGCCTGGTTTTGCATGGGTTGATAAAAATGCGATGGCAAAATCTGCTAAGGAAAAACGAAAAATTGCAGAAAATAATATTCAATTTCCACTAGCGTCTTTTTTAGTAGGAGCCCAAGAGCATTCTTATTTTATATATAATTGGGGTTATCGCTTAGAAATGGGATGTTTAGAATGGTATCCAGAGTTAGACAAATCGCTAGGAAAACCTTTAAATGAAATGCAAAGAAATGGATGGGAATTAACAAGAAAATATCAACACGCAGACGTTTGGGTAAATTTGGAAACAAAAGAAGCTAAAATCAGCTGGAAGTAAATTAGCTACTTAGAAAAAATTTTATAAACATAACTGCCTTAGTCTACTCATTCTATTTACTAACTAAGTTAGTTGACTAAACTAATTTTATACTTAGTTGGGAAATTCTTAGGAACAGCATAATAGACAACCCCTCTTGCCAACCATTCTAAAGCTCGGACTAGCGATGTTTGAAAACCGACACACTTAAATCGATCCGGATAAGTCTCACCTTTCCATAAATGCCCAAAAGTAGAGTTATATACACGACCTTTTCCATATTGAACGACCCATTCTACAGTAGCCTTCCCTAAAAATAGGACAGCTTAAAATTAGAATTTTCTAACTTTAAATTTTAACTGTCACATGAAAAAAAGCAAGTTTACCGAGAGCCAGATCATCAAGGCACTGAAAGAGAACGAACAAGGAAGAAGTGTGGGCGATATTTCCCGCGAGATGGGCGTCGACAAGAGCACTTTCTATTATTGGCGCAAGAAGTACGGCGGCATGGAGGTCGCCCATATGAAGCGATTGAAGGAACTGGAAGAGGAGAACCGCAAGCTTAAGGC
>ERZ1740059.1646-NODE-1646-length-11154-cov-3.818542_pt1 | contig 11154 bp, 11 predicted proteins | sample MGYA00581744_ERZ1740059 | MGnify/ENA primary metagenome ERZ1740059 (study PRJEB43018, sample SAMN04849738) | marine metagenome | isolation source: floating plastic debris | place: Pacific Ocean | collected 2008-08-28 | study: EMG produced TPA metagenomics... | reverse complement strand
CACCAGACCTACTTTAGATAGGCATTGCAACATCAAGGTGCTACGGCGCTATGGTACCGGCATAGATATGGGTCTGGATAATGGCTACACGGCGGTCAAATTTCTTAGCGATGCGGACCGAAAGTACTTTTCCACAGATTACATGGAGGACCTGTATCGCCAAGCGGGAAGTCGCTGTTTTCGGGTAGGTTCAGATGAACGTAAGGATGGCCTTGAGGTAGCGAATCAAGAACAGTATTTGATGGTGCTGGGCGGGCCAGGTGTGGGCAAAAGTACGTTTCTGCGAAAACTGGGGTTAGAGTCTTTGAAGGGTGAGCTGACCCATGCACAAATGCCGGTGTTTATCGAGCTGAAATCATTCAAGTCAGCAAAGATGAGTCTGGAGCAGGCAATCGTCCGGGAGTTAGAGATTAGTGGATTTCCCTATGCAGATAATTTAGTGGAATCTATGCTAGCAGAGGGTAAGTTATTCGTTCTGTTGGATGGGTTGGATGAAGTACCTTCTAATCAGGTAGATGACGTCATTGAACAGATTCAGGACTTTTGCGATCAGCACCGAAAAAATCGATTTGTGGCATCCTGCCGAGTAGCGGCCTATAAGGGTGGGTTTAATCAGTTTATTGATGTCACCATGGCCGAGTTTGATGATGACCAGATTCAGGAATTTATCAACGGCTGGTTTAGTTCTGATCTAGACAAAGAATCGGGTACAGCTGACATCTTTTGGGATCTGATACAACAATCAGAAAATGCGTCTACTAAAGACTTGACACAGACTCCGCTCCTGCTAACATTTTTGTGTTTAGTGTACGACTCCTCTCAGATACTACCTACGGTGCGGAGTACATTATATGGTGATGCCCTGGATATTTTGTTAAAAGAATGGGCGGCTGAAAAACGAATTAAACGGGATTCAATTTACCAAGGCTTCCATGCGGACTTAGAAAAAGTTTTGCTTTCAGAAATTGCCTATGAGAGCTTTCAAAAGGATCAGCTATTTTTCTCACAAGAAGAGATGATAGAACGAATAACAAAGTTTCTGGCTGATACCCTTGATGCACCTTCACATCTAGATGGAGCTAAAGTGCTCAATGCAATTGAAGTACAACAGGGAATATTGGTGGAGCGGGCAGCCAATGTTTATTCATTCTCTCATTTGACGCTACAGGAATATCTCACTGCTCGGCATATCAATAGCCAATGGCTTATTGAGAAATTGATTGGTGAGCATTTGACAGATGAGCGTTGGCGAGAGGTATTTCTTCTAGTTTCAGGTTTGGCAGATGGGCGTAGCCATGAGCTTCTACTAGCGATGGAGCAACAGGCGAATGCGTTTATTAGCTCACCAAAGTTACAAAGGTTACTGCAATGGGCAACAGAGCTAAGCAACGGGTCACTTCCTGGTAATCAAATGTTGGCATCAAGGGCGTGGCTTTTGGCATCTACCTTCGACGTCAGCGTCAGGGCTAGAGCCTTCGCCCCTGCCTTTAACAGCCTTAGCGCGTTTGCTAGCGCTAGAGCCTTTGCTAGCGCTAGAGCCAGCTTCTTTGGCAGCTCCTTTACCAGCGCTTTCGACAGAGCTAGTACCAGTGCCTTCGCTTTAGCCAGTGTCCTTGCCAGCGTCATTAACATCGCCAACACTAGTGCCAATGCCATCGCCATCGATATCGCCAGAGACAGCGCCAGAGTCATAGTCATCGCCAGAGACAGTGTCCTTGAAAAAGTCCAAGTCGTCAGTAGAGACAAAATCTCCGCCAGCTACAGGGTCTTCGCCAGTGCCAGTGCCTTTGCCTTCGCCAGTGCCAGTGCCAATACCTTCACCATTGATTGCAAAACACTTTCCAAGAAACTAGAAGACCTAAAAGAACAAATGCCTTCTGGTAAAGCTCCATCTGACGAATGGCAGAGTTTTGCTGATCAACTAACTGAAACATTTCCAACCTTCTTCCACTTAGACAAAGAACTCATAACCTTCTCCAAAGCTGAAGCCCAAGCCTTAAGCAACTACCTCTACGCCACCAAACTCATCATCGACTGCAAGAATTCCGCTGTCCGTGTCTCCCGTAAGGAATGGGAAGCGATTGAGTCTAGGTTGTTGACTGGGATGGGGCCTGACGATAATTAATTTAGCTATTATTTATCGGTGACCTCGCATAGCCAATGCTCACCCTCACTTACGAATTTAAGCTCAAGCCCACCCGCCAGCAGTCGGCCCAAATCGACGGCTACTTGACTGTATGTTGTAAGGTGTGGAACTACGCCCTCAGAGAGCGTAAGGACTGGGTTAATTCTCGTAAGTGCTCAGTAAATGCGTGTTCGCTGCGAAGTGAGTACATTCTTCCAGCGGGTGAGCCGTACCCCAGTTTTAAGGTGCAATGCCAGCGACTCACAGAGGCTAAAAAGACCATTTCTGAACTCAGAGCTGTCAATGCTCAAGTACTGCAACAAACCCTCAGACGATTAGAGCAAGCTTTTGAGCGTCGCAAAAAGTTAGGTGCTGGGTTCCCTCGGTTTAAGAAGCCCAACCGAGTGAGAAGCTTTGTGTTCCCTCAGCTGGGGAAGACAACTTTAGACATAGGCAGGTTGAAACTTCCTAGTCTTGGGTGGATCAAATTCAGGCAATCACGCCCTTATCCTGAAGGGTTCATCCCTAAGCAGGCCAGGATTGTCAGAAAAGCATCAGGGTATTATGTACAACTCGCTTTTCAGGCTGACTTACCCGTCCCAGAACCGCCTTTAACTGGGCATGTGGTGGGTGTAGACGTGGGGCTAGAATACTTTCTTTCGACGTCTGATGGACTTCAGTTAGAACGCCCTAAGTTTTTTGTGGACCTACAACGCAAGCTGAAATTGCTGCAACGTAGGCTAAAGCGGAAACAGATCGGGTCTGCTAACTGGAAGAAAGCTCAATTAAAAGTGGCTAGGCTGCACGAACAGATTGCCAATACTCGCAAAGACTTTCATTACAAAGTTGCTCATCAGCTGTGTGAAGCAGCGGACGTGATAGTCGTCGAAGACTTAAACCTGAATGGGTTGAGTCGCGGGTATCTTGGCAAACATTTGGTAGATGCGGGCCTTGGGTGGTCTGGAAGCGAGGGAAGGCAGTCGTTAAAGAGAAAGCAGCAGGCACTAGTCAGGAGTGTCCTGAGTGTGGTGCTGTTGCCAAAAAACGATTGTCTGATCGGTGGCACAACTGCCAGTGTGGGTGCTCAATGCCGAGAGATGTTGCCAGTGGTTTAGTCTTGCGTAATCGATTTATGAGCCGTGGGGCGCACGGTTCTTCTAAAAATGCTTCTGGAGAGGTTCTAGCGGGGGCGGGGTTCGTTCAGCCTAGCCAAGACTCTGTGAAGGAAGAATCTCTAACCATAATCTATAATTTGGTCAGATGAGCGTCAATATTACGAGTAACTGCAGCATTCCTGAAATCCTATGAAACTAACCACGACAGCTACGGTCGCCAAAGAATCCTCTGTTGAGGTCGAAGAACATTTCTCAATTCAAGACGGAGTTCCCTGCATTGATTACGTTGTAGGTGGATACTTGGTTGCACGCCAAGAGAATCATCAACAGCCCGTAGGTCAAGCGTTTAGACTGATCATCAAAACATATGTCCCTGCTGAACCCATGGAATATACAACGGCTGAGGCTGTTGATGTGTCTGAGATTGAGCCAGACGTTGTTGCGCCTAAGCCATTCATTGGAACGGTGGTCCCCGTGGCAAAAAAGAGAACTAAGTAATATCTGCAATCCCGATATTTGTTGATAGCTATAGGGTTGTTGCCATAGCGTAGAGGCATCCTGAACCGTCTCTACGCTATGGCTCTTGTAAAAGCTTTAACCGATAAGGCCCGTAAGTCCGTGGCCGTAGTCGCAATCAAACAAAATTCAACCGGCAATATCCTAATGACTCCCCTCGCTGCAACAGGGACATTAGACACCGGAATTAATATTGCTGAATTATCTGAAGCGAACTGCCGTGGTGAGCAAGTACGAGCCGCAATTTTCAAATCAGAAGAAAAACCCAAACTTCAGCTAGAATACGGCATCATCACACCGCTACTAAACAGCATCAAACTTGATCGCCAGATGACAGACGTCACGGGCGGTAATGCCGAGTATTACAAGGTTAAATTTCGATTACCTACCACAGGCAACACTCTCCCCGCTAATGCTGTAGGTATTTTTGGTAATGGTCTTGCTGGTGGGGATTTATCCACTACCGTTGGGGTTTCCGCTTTCGGGACCAACCAGTATGGGTTATCAGAGACGTTAACGATTGCGGCTACAGCTGCCACCACAGACACGCTTACTTTAGCTATTGGTGCGGATGGAGCACTAACATTTTCCGACGACCTACAAGGGGCTGACATCAACTTAATGATCCCTTACACAGGCGTTGATTTCGCTGAAACCGGTGCTGTTGGTTATGGTGAGCTATTCGTTAGAGTTAAAGTAATCAATCTCGACTTAAGTGTCACTGAGTGGATCTTCCCCAAAGCACAAGTAGACCCGTCAGGCTCTATCCCATTTGGAGGCGATAACCAGACCTTTGAGTTCTTTGTGAATGGTGACTATTACTATCGCTCCTACGCACTGACTAACGATTGCTAATTACGATAAACAATCAATACTGCTGGCTTGGCAGGGCTCCAGCTTGCGATATTGAAGAACTTGATATTTTACTCAGAGAGCTTGAGGCTAAATGGTTAGCCCATAGCTTTGATACGACAGTGATGCTAGAGACACCCTACTCTCAGCTTGTGAGTAGGGTGTTGCAAATCCTCCCCAGTAGGCCAGGGCTTGAGATTTCGATAGAGACGTTAAAGGCCGATCTACTGTCTTTCGAGAGGCTGTTCTTTCGGTCGCAATCAGGGCAGAGCCTTATCGCCGAACATCACAAGTTTGAGCCAAAACTCAAGAAATTGTCTGTTAAGCAGGGTGAAGCAATCACCCCGCAACATTTGCCATTCCCCACCTCTGGCAATGCGTCTGATGATCAATTGGCAAGTTTACTCACCTCGTTTCACCCCCCTGCATTGTCAACATGGGTGTGGCAAAACCTGTCTCTAGACCGAATTGATCGCATTTTGTATTGCTTAAAAGAGCTGAACGTACACGAGGGAGATCTCGTGGCCGCTTATGTAGCGAAAATAGCCTTAGAAGCCAGCCCAGATTTGATGAACATTGAAGAAGCAGAAAAGGCGTTTACTGAGATTGAAGGATTTATCAACACTGGCGAACTAAAGAATGGCTGGCAAAGTTCGCGGTCATAAACTCTGATGGAATTAGCTTAGCCGGCTCACACTCTAGTGCCATCGCCCATCGCAACATATCTCTGATGTAGAGCCCACGAACCCCGGTTTCAATCTCACTGATCATTCCTTGGCTTAAGAAAAGACGGGAACCGAGTTGGTCTTGATTTAGATGAATGATTTCTCGTTGCTTTTTGATCAGCTCACCTACAGCGATATCATAAGGATTTTTTGAAAGATTCTTTCTAGTTATCTGTAATTCCGATATTGGTTGATTCTCAGGGGTTCCCATAGCTAGGCTTACGGCAGTAACAATCTTGTAGAACTCTGTGGCAGTTCGGCTTATTGAAGCGATTGCGAATATTGAGAACTTTGAGCGACTAGATGGTGGTTCGCTCAAAGTTCATGCAATCGCTCGTACACCAGGGATTCTAACTTATTACGATTCTAACGGCCCTCGACGAGAACTGGTTACGTCTGCATTCCTAAGGTCTACCGATGACACCGGCTTTCCGCTAGCTGGCCAGTTGGCAGAATTACCTGTCACGCTAGAGCATCCACCATCTTTGTTGCGAAATGATGCGACAAAAATCCAGCAGTACAGCGTAGGCAAAACGGCACCAAAAGTAAAAGTTTATGAGGATGGTCGAATTCAAGTAGAGATGGAAGTCTCTGCTGATGAAGCTATTCAAGCGGTAGAGAGCGGAGCAAAGCGTGGCGTAAGCCTTGGCTATCTCTGCGACATCAACCGCACGGATGGTGTTTATAACGGTGCTCGATACGACGCAGAACAATGTGCACCATTTGAAGCTGATCATTTAGCGATTGTTGCTAGTCCACGGGCGACGAATGCCCTTATCCAAAGTTTTGAGCGCACCGACAGCGAAGAAGATTTTGCGGTCGCGCTTTATGAAGAATTTGAGGAATCACCCTCAAATATTGTTGACTCACCCAGGAGCGATTCTATGGGCACTGAAACCGCCGCGACTGTGGCGATCAGCGATACGCTTACAGTCCCTGACACATTTCAGATTGAAATTAATGGAAACCCTCACCGAGTGGATGCCCAGACTTATGCAGACATTCAGGCTGAACGGGCTGACATGAAAAAGAAAGTCACAGAAGCCATGGATGAGGTGACAGAAGATGATGATGAATATGCAGAAGGCAAGCGAAAAGATGCAGCTGAGCAGCTCTCTTTGCTACTTCAACGCTGTGATGCTGACACGCTGCCAGACGCTATTCACAATCTCACTGTTTTAGTAAGCCGATTTGACGGTGTAGAAACAGTTGCAGATGCTGTTGATTCCATCGATCAATTGCAAGGACGTGTTGACGCGCTATCAGATGACACTAGCAGTTCTCGGTTTGACTCTACTGAGGTCGAAGCACTCCTTAAAAAACTAGATGCTGACACCCCAGCCGCAGCACTGTTGCAGCTAGAAGGCAAAGACTTTGTTGATGCTCATGGGCATATGCTGCCAGCGGGGTTTAAGCTGGACGGTCAAACACTCCATGACCTTCGACTGGCGGCCCTGAACAATGTTAAGCCAGGGCTAAAACTACGAAACGATTCAGAGTCTGCAGTTGAGGGGGCATTTAGCGCCATCGCTCAAGACTATCGGCGAGTCGACTCGTCTTCCCAGCTGGATAAGGCTCTGCATTCTGATGGTGTAAACAGCGATCTTCCTACTGGAGCGAATCGCCAAACCAGAACTTCGATAATGCAAAAACCTTCCGATTCGTTGTTCGGCATTTCTAAAGCCGCACGGAGGAATTAAGCTATGACCTACACCGCATACACGGGCCAAAACACTCAAAGTCGAGTCAGAGCGCCGGAGCTTTACGAGCCTGGTCAATCCTTAAACGATCAGCTGGCAGTATCTTTTTTGAATGCAGGTGCTGCCACTCAACAGACTGTTTTGATCGATATTGGCACTCCTGCGGCTGACACTGATTATGTGTTCAACATTGGCGGAGAAACGCTCACTGTTCAGTACGCAACCGCTGATGGAGATCCGTTTAATGAAGTGCCTGCTGGTACAGCGATTTCTGCGGCGATTATCCAGGATCGTCTAGCTAGTTATCTAGAGCGTCATCAAACTCATTTCACAGTTGCCAAGACAGGCTCGGCTCAGCTCACTCTGACAGGTGTTGCCTACAGCCTGAATACGACTGTCGCGGTTAGCGGAGGTGGGACTGGTTTTGCAGTTAATACAAACACTGCTGCCGATCAAGACAGCCACATCGAATACGGCGTTGTTGTTATGGATGCTGGCAGTGATGACGATGGCAAATTAGGCGCATTGCCGTCTGCTACCGGCCAGAAAGTACTCGGGGTCTGTCGACGTGGCCATGGTCGCGCTCGGTATGGCTACGCTGAAGCGCAGTCACTAGGCGTTCCTCAAGATGGCATCCGGCCCGGAGATGACGGTAGTGCCATGAAGCAAGGTTCTATTGCGATGCGGTGTGAAGCTGCATTCACAGGGACCGAAGCTGCTATTTACTTTCGACACACAGCCGACGGCACTTTAACCAAGCTTGGCTATGCGGCCCCTGCCACGGGCACTGGCCTTGATCAACTGACATCGGTTTCGGTCGATGGCCCCTCCGTCACTCTTGAGTCTGGCGTGATGGTGGTTCCGGTCACTATCAACATGCCTTAAAAGGAGGTTCCTGAAATGGTCACAAATTATCAAGAAACAGCTCAATACGCGATGGCCGTGGCTGCAGAAATGCAGCGGCATGACAGCACCAACATCATGCCCATCCTGACAGATGCTCGGCTAGACGCGATGTCCGCAGGGCACCTGCAAGAGCAACTTACTCACTACTCTCCTGAGCTAATCAGGGAAGAGTACCCCGAATATAAATATGCGGCTGGCCTGGTCCCCTTAGACAATCGCGAGTATGTCGGAGTGCAGCGGATAAAGAAAACTCGCATTACTCGCACTGGCAAATGGGGACGCTCTAGCGATGCCAATGTCTCTAGGCAACCGATTGATATTGGTATGGATGATGTGGAATATGGCTCTGCGTCGTTTGATGCCTTCATCACATTCACCGTTGACGAACTAGACTCAATCGACTTTGCCCGTCGTCATCGCACCATGGGCGTAATTGTAGATACGGTTGCAGAAAAAGTAAGAGCGGTTCAGGAATCCTACCAAGAACTAGTCAACCGGATTATGGCATTTGGTAGCTCTCGGCAAGGGGTCTATGGACTGCATACCCACCCTGGCATCACTAAGGTGCGCAGCCCTTACAAGATGGGCCTCAATGCAACGCCTGATCAAAACATTGCCATTTTCTCTGAGATGATGCGAATTGTCTCTCGAAACTCAGGCCAGCGTTCAAGCATCAACGCGATATTACTACCTGATCAGCTAGCAATTGACCTAGATCAACAACAGCGAAATACAGCCAGCGATACCAGTACCTTAAAGTCATTTTTGACCTCTGCTCGCGGTCGAAACGTTGATATGGAATCAACAATCGAGATGGACACCGCCGGTCCTAACCAAACGACCGCCATTCATGCATACCGACTTGATGCGGCTCGTCTGCAAGGATGTGTACCCAAGCGGATGAGACAAGTTACTGATCCTGTCTACACAAATGGAGTGTGGTGCACTGACTTTCATTGTTCTATTAGCGGTGTTCATGTGGTTCGCCCGTATGACCACATCATGTTCTACGACGTCTACGACTTGAACTAATGCCTGAAACTACTGCCAAAGCGCGTTCTGCTAAAACAACTCCTGAGCCTCAACCATTTCGCGGTAAGCGTGTCATCGTATGGAACCCAGAAAACGATTTTCGCTTAGCCGATCAAACCCCGCTACGTGGGTATGAAATGGTCCGTAATTACACGTTTTGCTATGTCGACCCAGTTCGAACAGAACAAGCCAAAGCTACCGCGATGGCAACACTAGCCCATGACAGGCTTGCTCGGCTAGGAGACAACATCCCTTACACTCCAGTCTTCAAAACACTCACTTTAGAGCCTGGGCTGAATTGGGTTGAGGCTAAGCTTTGGGCGAGCGTGGCTGCGGCTTCGACTGAGCGCTATACAGCAGATATCGAGTCTGGGAATAAGCTCTCAGTTGATGAAATTGAAAAGCTTGTTCAATCTCGGGCCATTTTTGTGTTTGAGCCTGGAGAACGTGTCAACGAGTTGCGGCAATTTACCGGCAACTTTGAAGACTATTCGCCTCAAGAACTACGGCGCTTAATGGCTCAGGTCGATGATGTAGCTGCACTCCAAGGGTACGCAAAAGACACTCAAGACTTCGATTTATCTCAGATCATCACGGATCGGATTGAGGCGCTAGAGACTGGGTATTGATATGGACTATCCGACGTTTGCTAGTGATCCTGTGGTTATAGCGTTTGGGCTGGCCGATGAGTCGAAATACTCGTCAGCTCTCGTTGAACAAATTATCACAGAAGTTACTTGTCTTTTGCCTGCTAGTCGATGGGCACGTAAATGTACAGCATGCGAACGCAGAGAATTAGCCATTAAATATCTCACCGCTCATCGATTAACATCGCTTGATGCTGCCGGCGCTTTTAACACCAGCTCCACGACTACTAAGGGGCTTGTTCCTGGCCAGATAGCAAGTATTTCCGCTAGCCAAGGGAGCCAGTCATTAAGCTTCACCCAAGCCCCTAGCGAGACGAGTGGAGCTGGCTGGTTAGCAGAAGGGCAAACCCCGACGTATTGGTGGAATTTGTTTCTAGGCATCATGAATACCCGTCAAGTAGCATTGGGGATGACGTTTTGAAGCAATCACCTCCATTGGGGCGGAAACGCCATAACTGGGCAGGAATTCGACTTGTTGGGTTATGTGCGGCAAATAGCTACAATGTATTTATCCGTATTGGAGCTGGCGGCTAATGGGACAGCAGGTAGAAGCCTCGTTAAAAGCAACTGTTGGGACATCTTTGACAGAAATTGGAATTGTCTCCCTCAAGAACTATCAAGTCCAAGAAAACGTCGTTGATCAAGTCACAGTCTCTGTCCGTGTTTTGGCGGGTGGCAGCGCACTCAATGCTTTTCAGGTATCAGAACGTGCCCATAGAAATGCGTTTTGGGTTGCAACGTATAACACGGGCACTAATTGGACAGCCATCGAGCGAAACACAAAAATTTTGAATGCAGGAAGTGCAACTTCTGTAGACCCAACTACGTTAGCTGCAGGTGCGTCACTCACGTTTGACATGGATCAACTGAGATCAACCGAAGGACTGCGATTTGAGGCCCAAGTCGCAAGCGGAACAGCAATTGTAGAGATCTGAGTTGGGAGTGATACATAACTATGTCACGCATGGAGGTGAGTGAGGATGGTCGTAGTCGCGAGACCTGACGGAGGTAGTGGTGGGACAGCCCTAGACCGCGCCCGAGAGACTTACCCAGTCACGGGCACCCTTAAGCACGCGGGGCTTACTGGGTTTCAGCTGGTAGCAGGTGCTAGTGGACTAACCATCGCAGAACTTGAAGGCCCTGACAACGCTGCTGATTTTGTGGGGCTTGAGTTGTCAGCCAATGAATCGCGAGTGTTTGGCCAGCAAATTACGATGCTTCGTCTCGGTGCTGGCAGTGGGATTGTTTACAATTCTGCTCAACGCCCAGCACAATGGTTTGTGTCTTCCGTTAATGGGGACGATAGCAACACAGGATTTACGTCCTCTCTCCAGCTCAGAACCATCGGGAAATTGATGGAGTTTTTCATCGCTGCTGGAGACGAGGTTGTTTTAGAAGATGACAGCTTTTGGCGTGAAGAATTAATTGTAAGCGACGATATTACCTTAAAACTGTCTAACACAGTAACTAACAGGCCTATCCTGGATGCTTCCGATATAGCTACAGGCTGGACTCTTTCGTCAGGTCAATCCAATA
>ERZ1740059.1645-NODE-1645-length-11156-cov-9.716152_pt1 | contig 11156 bp, 7 predicted proteins | sample MGYA00581744_ERZ1740059 | MGnify/ENA primary metagenome ERZ1740059 (study PRJEB43018, sample SAMN04849738) | marine metagenome | isolation source: floating plastic debris | place: Pacific Ocean | collected 2008-08-28 | study: EMG produced TPA metagenomics... | reverse complement strand
TAGGAGGAGCGGGAGGTTTACTCTTAGGTGTTTTAGCAGCTTTTCTTCTAGAAAATGCTCAGAATGTTTTCCACGATTCCCAAGAAGTTAAGCGAACTGCGAAACTGCCTTTGTTAGTTACAATTCCTTACCTAAAGGAGTTGAAAATGTTACCAGCTGCCGATAAGGAATTAGTTTATGCACTTGAAAAAGACGAGCATTTACTTGTTGAAGGTGGGATTATTAAAGGTGGAGACTACAAAGCTTCTCCCTACATGCAAGCTTTTTACTCCTTGTATACCAAAATTCAAGTTTTAAAAGAAGAAATGGAAGTTTCTTCATTAGTAATTACATCAGCGAATCCAGGAGAAGGTAAATCTACGGTAGCAACGACTTTTGCTAAAACAGCCGCCGAAGCTGGTTTAAGGGTGTTATTGGTGGATGCTAATTTACAAAATCCTCAAGTGCATCAAAGCTTGGGTTTGATAAATACCCAGGGATTAAGCGAAGTACTTTCCAAAGGAATAGAAATGAATGATGTAATTGGGCAATCCCATGATGAAGAAAATTTATTCGTCATCACCGCAGGAGAGGCACCGCGTAATCCTGCAAAGTTGTTTTCTTCACCCAGAATGCAAAATTTTGTTAAGCGTACGCAAGCTGAATTTGATTTAGTTGTTTACGACACACCTCATATTTTAGGACGTTTAGACGCTAGTATTTTGGCTACTCACGCGGATGGAATTTTGATGGTTGTGGGGCTGGGTAAAACTGTTCGTGCAACACTAACAACAGCATTGGATGAATTGCAAGCTGGGCGCAATCGGGTTTTGGGTTTAGTTACCAATACTATTAAGTCTTAGCTAATCGGTTAAAGCCTAGAAATATAGATTATGGGCAGATCAAAATTTAATAACCTCTTAAAGCAGAAGTTGTGAATTTTCTAAACGCAATCAGCAGATATATCAAGAAAAGAGTATCTAGCCAGTTCATTCGTAATCTCGGCTGGTTAGGTATGGCTGAGATATGTTATAGAGTCTTACGCTTAGGATTAGTAGTGATTATAGCCAGGTTTTTAACTCGCTATGATTACGGTTTGGGAGCGATTATTCTCGCCGTGCGCGAGTTTGCGATTACTTTTTCGGATGTAGGTATCGGCGCAAAAATTATTCAAGCCTCGGAAAAAGAGCTTCCCCAGTTATGTAATTCTGCTTTTTGGCTAAACTGGCTGGTTTTTGTCAGTTTATTCATTATTCAGGCTATTGCAGCATTACCTATTTCTTTGATTTATGAAAGTACAGATATTATTTTTCCAATTATTGCTACTGGAATCGCTTATTTAATTTGGCCTATTCAAGGTATTCAAAAAACTTTAATTCAAAGAGAAAATCGTTTTAAAGTTATTGCATTCACTGATACTATTCAATACAGTATTTCCAGTATTTTGACGGCAATATTTGCTGTTATGGGTATGGGAGTATGGGCTTTTGCTCTACCAGTAGTAATAGTTGCACCTTTAGAGGTCGTAATATATCACAAATATCATGATTGGCGACCTAGTAAAGGATTTACAACATTATATTGGAAGGAGATATTAAGTTTTGGCAAAAATATTCTTGGCGTTGGATTGTTAAAAACGTTGAGAAACAACTTAGATTATTTGATAGTTGGACGTTTTGTAGGTATTGAAGAGTTAGGAATTTACTTTTTTGGGTTCAACGCTGGTTTAGGAATTAGTTTAAGTATCATCAATGCAATTAGCGCGGTAATGCTACCTCATTTATGTGCGGCGCGTACAGAATGGGTTGAATTCCAGCATCGTTATCTCCACAGTCTCAGAACTATTGCTTTTATAATTGTTCCTTTTGTTTTATTTCAATCTAGTTTAGCTCCTATTTACGTTCCTATTGTGTTTGGTAAACAGTGGATACCGGCTATACCTATTTTGGTAATAATTTGTTTATCGGCAATTCCACGCCCTTTTGCAAATGCAGCGTCTCAATTATTAGTAGCGATTGGCAAACCTCATTTAGATTTACGTTGGAACGTCATATTTACCAGTTTCTTTGCTCTAGCGTTATTTATGGGGGTTAAAAGTGAAGTTATTGCGAATACTTTACTGAGTGTCGATGCTATTAACAATTTGACATTAATGTTAGGAGAACATTGGAAAGTTATTGGTATAGCCACATCTGTTTTATTCGTTCATATGATTTTTCTACCGTTTTTTACCATATGGGCTACGCGTTTTGTTTTTCCTAATAAATTACAGAAGTTGTGAAGATTGAAGAGATATCACATCCAATTATTTAGCATGTTCATAACATATTTTTCAATCATAGTAACGAAGAAGGAAAGCACAAAGTAACACAGAGTATTTGAATTCATATGTTGAATCATTATGAGGGAAAAGAAAAGGATATCAGTATAAATTAACAAATCATAAATTTATATAATTTCTTCTGTGGGTGACTTTAAAGCCATCTATGGGAGATTTTATTTTTATTAATGAACGTCAATAGAAATTGTCATTAAGGAAAATATCTGTAAATATCCTTTCTTTGCAACGCTCTAACAAAAACAATTACATCATCATAAATTCTTAACCCAATTCTGTAGTCACCAATTCTAATGCGATAATAATCACCGTCGGCTTTCAGTTTTTTTATATTATTAATTTCTCCAATATTTTCTGCATTTTCAACTTCTTCAATTACTGTTTATATTCTTTGCAGCAAAATTTAATCTCTAATTTTACTCAAATATTTTTCAACGCTTTTTCTGAATTCAACATTCATGGGTTATTTCGCAGAATATTAAAAATCGCTTCTCGACTTACTGTTTCCGTATCTTCACCTTCTTTGATAGCTTTTGCCAAAGCTATATCTTCAATAACTTCTGCGAATAAGTCGGAAAATACTTCTTTATTTTCTTGGATTGCTTCAAGCAATGCGGTTTTAAATATTTACTTAATTTTATCTGAGTCAAGATTCAATTCTGTCATATTATTGGCTTGAATACACTTTGAATCGATGTTAGCACGCTCGAATAGATTAAAGGTTCAAGGTTAAAGGTTATAATTATTCTCCTTGTCCCCTTGTCCCTTTGTCTCCCCATCCCCTAATCTTTATTCCCCTAAACTACTCACCGCTTCCATAAACTGTTGAGAAACAAAGGGTAAAATTTCTCGACTTTTAGCGTTTGCTTTCCCTTCTGTAAATACTACTAATAAATAAGGACGCTTATCCGGTATCTCAATATAAGCTGCATCGTGAAATACTGAAGAAGTCCAACCTCCTTTTGACCATATTTTTGCAGACTGTGGAAGAGCACCACCCAAAAAACCGGTAATTTGATCTTCTTCTACATCTTTTGGTAACTCTTCGGGGTTTAAACTCCGCTTCATGGTATTCATCATTTCTTGGGAGCGTGTTGCACTTACTGCAACCCCGCCGACAATAGCGTGCAATAATCTGGCGATCGCATTGGTAGTTACCATATTGCGATTTTCCAATAACTCTCCGTAAAATGCCCGTTCTCTTCCGTAAGGACCATCACCCCAAGTTTTTTGACATACATTTACTGTCTGTAATTCTTCCCATCCCAAAGACTGTAAATAGCGGTTGACGAAATGGCGCTGCTGTTTCCAAGTTTCAAATGGTCCTGCCGGTAATTCTGGTCCCGAAGTGGTGCCTGTTAATACGTCTACAATCAAACTTGTGGCATCATTACTCGAATCCACTATCATATCCCGCATGGCTCGCTCTAACTCAGCAGAACTCTCAACCATTCCTTTTTCTAGCCATTCATGTACCGCCAGCAAATAAAATAATTTAACCACAGAAGCCGGATAAATTCTTTCTACACCGCGATAAGTAAAACCACGTACCGGATGACTCCAAAAAGCATTTGGAGTTAAAGCTCCACCAGTATTTACAGGTACCGGTGGGTCGTAGATAATCCAAGTTAAAGCAATTTGGTTACGAGCTAACCTAGGAAAATCTGCCCAAGTAGCCTCTAAAATACCATTACCCAGTTTTTCAAGTTGTTCGTCGCTTTTAAAGAAAAACATAACCACCGTCCGATTGTGAATTAAATTTCGTTGTCAACACTTACAGATTTTTATGGTTTCTCAAGAGAAATTGCAAGGAAACGTTGAATATGTAACACAAGCCGATCTGAATATCTACGATTCTCCCGAATGTCAGGATTTGTCAACTCAAGGGGAGAAAGGAAGATATTTACGGGTAATGGTGGAAACTTTAAATCAAACTTCTGTACAGGTATGCTTGTGTGAAGATGATTACCCTGGTTGGCTAGCGATCGCCGATTTGAATTTTTTATCCCCAGCGGTTGAACCATTGCAAGTTAAATCATTTTCAGAAGCTGAAATAAAGCAACTTATACCCTCCGTTATCGCCTTTACTCACCAAGCCATGGAACAACCAAATTACTACCTTTGGGGTGGTACTGTGGGACCGAATTATGATTGTTCGGGATTGATGCAAAAGGCGTTTGCTTCGGTAGGAATTCGCATACCTAGAGATGCTTACCAGCAAGAACCTTTTGTGCAAGAAGTTTGTACTGTAGAGAATTTCGATCCACAATCATTACAGATTGGCGATCTAATATTTTTCGGCACTCCTCAAAGAGCAACTCACGTAGCGCTTTATTTGGGAGATGGTAAATACATCCATAGCTCTGGCAAAGATATAGGACGAAATGGTATTGGGATCGATTGTCTTTCGGAACAGGGAGACGAGGTTAGTCAGTCATATTATCAGCAGCTACGAGGCGTAGGAAGGGTGGTAAGCAGTTACATCCCACAAAAAGGCTAAGGATAAAACTAATGATGAGAAATGGGTTTGTTTCTGGAAGATTACTTGGAGAAGAAGGTGCAATGGTTTCTGTTCCCGATGTTTCGGTGGTAGTTCCGGTGCATAACGAAGTAGAAAGTTTACCTCATTTACTAGAGGCTATTTCATCTACTTTGATTGAAAATAATTTAAGTTACGAAATTATTTGCATTGATGATGGTTCTACGGATGGTTCCATAAAACTTCTTAAAGAACAGGCACAATCGCGCCAAGATCTCAAAAGTATAATTTTGCGACGCAATTACGGTCAAACTGCGGCAATGGCTGCCGGTTTTTATCATGCACGGGGCAAATATATTGTATCTTTAGATGCCGATCTACAGAACGACCCTGTTGATATCCCCATGCTATTAGCAAAGTTAGAAGAAGGTTATGACTTAGTCAGTGGTTGGCGGAAAAATCGCCAAGATGCAGCGTTAACCCGCTTACTACCTTCTAAAATTGCTAACTGGTTAATTCGCCGCATTACCAGCGTTAACATTCATGATTATGGTTGTTCTCTAAAAGCATATCGTGCCGAACTTGTAGCGGATATGAATTTATACGGCGAACTACACCGTTTCTTACCCGCCTTAGCCTATATCGAAGGTGCAAGAATTACCGAAATGCCCGTACGCCACCATGCACGTCGTTTTGGTAGCAGTAAATATGGTTTAGGTCGTACTTTCCGAGTAGTAATGGACTTATTCACCATCGCTTTCATGAAGAAATTCCTCAATCGTCCGATGCACGTTTTTGGACTTTGGGGTTTAATCTTCATGGCTTGTGGTGGTGTAATGAGCATTTATCTAACCTGGGCAAAATTAGGATTAGGTGAGAACATTGGCGATCGCCCTTTATTAATCTTGGCTGTATTACTCTTGGTAACTGGAGTACAGCTATTTTGCTTCGGTTTACTCGCTGAGTTGTTAATGCGTACTTACCACGAATCCCAAGGTAGACCAATTTACCGCATCCGGGAAGTTGTGGGGAATAAGGGGCAAATGTCTTTGAAGTAGAAAGTTAATTTAAATTAAATATGTAAATAATTAGACGTAGTATGTAAGAAATGCTGCGTCTTTTTAATGTTTTACTTAGTTGTTTTTTAATCCCAATACAGTTCAGATAAGCAATATTCTCTCCCGCTGCTCCCCCTGCAAGTCTTGCACAGATCAATTTCTTAACTGAACCGTATTGTTTTTATTCCACATTCCGCACCCTAGCTGTTAATGAAGAAATTTTTGCATCCCGTTATTTTAATTCTATTGAGTTTATTGCTAACAATTAGCCCTAGCTTGATAACCTACAAGTTCCAGTGGCAAAATTCAAGAGCTATTGCTATGAATGATCCAAATTATCTAACCCAAGAGTTAGAATGGCAAAATCCACAAATTTTTGGAATTAACAAAGAACCGGATCATGCAACATTAATTCCGTTTAGTAATGAACAGGATGCTTTGACTTTTGATAGAAGCAAATCAAAAAACTTTATCCTCTTAAATGGTGAGTGGGATTTCCAATTCAAAGAAAGTCCACTTCAGGTAAATAAAGATTTTTATAACACTAAAAGCTGGAAAAAAATAGAAGTTCCTTCCAATTGGCAATTAAAAGGATACGGGAAGCCTATTTATACCAATATCAAGCATCCTTTTCCCACTAATCCTCCTTATGTACCAGAGGATAAAAACGAAACTGGCCTTTATCGAAAAGAGTTTTTTTTACCTACAGAGTGGAATAATAAAGAAATATTTATTCACTTTGATGGAGTCCAATCTGCTTTTTATCTCTGGGTAAATGGGAACAAAGTCGGTTACAGCGAAGGTAGTATGACTCCTGCTGAATTTAAACTTAACCCATATCTCCAAGAAGGTAAAAATCAAATTTCTGTGAAAGTAATTCGTTGGTCTGATGCTTCTTATTTAGAAGATCAAGACTTCTGGAGATTAAGTGGCATCTACAGAGATGTATATTTATTTGCGACCCCTCAAGTAGCAATTAGAGACTTTTTTGCTAAATCCACTCTAGATAGTTCTTATCAAAACGGGGTATTAAATTTAGAAATTGATGTTAATAATTATATCCAAAAAACTGCCTCTAAATATGTAGTCAAAGTCAATCTTTACGCACCCAATAACCAGATCGTATTTTCAGAGAGAATAAATTTACCCAAAAAAATCGCTAGTCAAAGTGAAGCTAGAGTCAGCTTAAACAAAATAATTGACTCGGTTAAACCTTGGAGCGATGAACAACCTCACCTATATAAATTAACTTTAACTTTATTAAATAATAAAGGTGAGGAAATCAATGCTATCAGTAGTAAAATTGGTTTTCGGACTACAGAAATTAAAAATGGTCAATTTTTACTCAATGGCGTTCCAGTATTAATCAAAGGGGTAAACCGTCACGAATTCGATCCTGACAATGGTAGAGTTGTCACCAAAGAAGACATGATTCGTGATATTAAACTGTTAAAACAAAATAATTTCAACGCTGTTAGGACTTCTCACTATCCAAATGTACCGCTTTGGTATGAACTTTGCGATGAATATGGTATTTATCTCATGGATGAAGCTAATGTAGAAAGTCACGAATTGTGGAAATGGAAAAATATCATTCTAGCAAATAATCCTGAGTACTATAACTCCTTTATTGATAGAGGGATTTCTATGGTAGAACGAGATAAAAATCATCCCTCTATTATCATTTGGTCATTAGGAAACGAAGCAGGGATTGGGAAAGCTATTAGAAATATGGCAAATGAAATGAAGCAAATTGATGATAGTCGTCCCATCCATTATGAAGGTAGATTTCCTTACAAGATGAGAAGTTTACCTGAATTTGATTTCATTTCTAATATGTATGTAGGGGTTGAAGACATGATCTATCTCACTGAAAAAGATCCAACCAGACCTGTGATTTTGAGTGAATATTCTCACTCTATGGGAAACTCTACAGGAAATTTTTATAAATATTGGGATTTAATTGAAAATCCTAAATATCCAAGAATACAAGGTGGTTTTATCTGGGATTGGGTAGATCAAGGACTAAGAAAAACAACTGAGGATGGAGTGGAATATTTCGCTTATGGCGGTGATTTTGGTGATATTCCTAATGACAAAAACTTTTGTATAAATGGTCTGGTATTACCCGATAGAATTCCTTCTCCTGATTTATTAGAAGTGAAAAAGGTTCAAGATTTTATCGATGTGATACCTAAGGATATTAAGGTAGGAAAAGTCAAAATAAAAAACAAATATCACTTCACTAATTTAAACTTTGTTACTCTCAAGTGGGCTTTAATAGAAAATGGTACAATTCTGCAAACGAGTGAAATTCCAAATCTGAACATTCCGGCTTTATCTGAACAAGCTATTAATATTCCTTTTTCACAACCTACACTAAAGCCTGGTAAAGAGTATTGGTTAAACTTCAGCTTCCAATTAAAAGAAGATACACCTTGGGCAAATAAAGGATTTGAAATTGCCAAAGACCAGTTGAAATTACCTTACAATAAAATTCCCCAGCCACTTGTTAATGTAATGAATTTTGATGAAATTGAAGTCAAAGAAAATAATCAAAATATATCAGTAGAAGGAATCGACTTTGCGATTACCTTAGATAAAGCACAAGGAATCTTTAATTCTTGGGTTTATCAAGGAAAAGAAATGCTCGCAAGAGGACTTAAATTGAACCTTTGGAGAGCACCTATTGATAATGATGGTAGTGAAATCTTCGATGGTATGTATGCTGCTCAATGGTATGATAATGCTCTCGACAAAATGGATTATAAAAACTTAACTTATCAGATTAAGAAGCTGTATGGAAATAGGGCTGTCAAAATAACTGTAAAAGGTACTTTAGGTTCTGATAAACCCATGAAATTCCACTTCTTTACAAATTACACAATTTTTGGTGATGGGGAAGTTTTTGTAGATAATACGGTTATAAATGACAATAATGAATTAATGTCTATCCCTAGAATAGGAATGAATATGATTGTTCCCAAAGAAATGGATAATTTTCAATGGTATGGGAGGGGAATTCACCAGTCTTACCAAGATAAAAAACAAAGTGCTTTTATCGGTGTTTACTCCAACCAAGTTACTGATAACTATTGGGCATACATCAAACCACAAGAAAATGGCAATAAAACTGATGTCAGATGGGCGACTTTAACCAATGATAATAGGGTGGGTTTTTTAACTAATACACAAGAAAAAATCAACGTTAGCGCACATCACTATTCTCTGGAAAATCTGACTAATGCCAAACATACTTACGAAGTCAAAGATTCTGGTAACATCACTTTTAATATTGATTATAAGCAAATGGGAGTTGGGGGAGACGATAGTTGGAGCCCCAGGATTCATCAAGAATTCTTACTGAAAGATAAGTATTACCGATATAGCTTCACTATTAGACCAATTGATTTAAAGAGTCAATCATTAGAAAAATTATTAGAAAAAAATCTTCCTTTCTTGCGTTGAAGTTGATTACTGTAACCAGCGTACCGCTTGCGTGAGTCAAAAGTATTATAGGATAAGCTTTTCAACCTTTTGAAACGGGTGCGCTATAACTGCCTTTGCTGTACTAGTCGATTTCTTTATAAACCAGTAATTTCACCAATACAGTATATCTTCTGATTTTGTTATATAAATTAATGTAACATAGACTTTATAGTTTTTTATTTGTTCGGAATTGTCGAACCATAAGTAAAAAACTATAAATCGCAAACCTCACACAATATTTGCATCTGCCGTGAAAGTTTTATTCTCACTTGATAGTCAAGTACGGCGAAACCTGCTGGCTTTATTTGCAGCAGGTTTATTATTTTGGGCTAGTTTATCGTCATTGTTACCAACTTTACCGCTTTATATCGAAGATATTGGAGCAACAAAGCAGCAAATTGGTGTTATAATGGGGAGCTTTGCTATTGGATTATTGCTATTTCGCCCATTTTTAGGTCAATTAGCAGATAAACGCGGTAGAAAAATCGTATTGATAATCGGTATTTTATCAGCAGCGATCGCTCCTATCGGCTACAATTTTGTCCAATCGATACCGCTGTTAATCACAATCCGCGCCTTCCACGGTATCAGCATTGCGGCTTTTTCCACTGCATTTTTGGCATTAGTTGCAGATATCGCACCCGTAGAAAATCGTGGCGAATTAATTGGCTACATGAGTCTAGTTAATCCAGTTGGTTTAGCAATTGGGCCAGCATTCGGGGGTTATTTAATGGAAGCTTATGGTTACACTCCGTTATTTATATTCTCTACCGCTTTAGGTTGTCTGGGATTGTTATGTACCGTGCCAATTATTAATCCAGTGGTAGATGCACAGGATCAAGTTGTAAATAAGGATATTCCATTTTGGCAAAAGTTAATTAGTCCTAGAGTCAGAATTCCCGCGATTATAATGCTGATAATCGGTTTTACTCTTGGTACCTTACACACTTTCGTACCATTATTTATCAAATCAACCGGAGCAGATTTGAACCCAGGATTATTTTACACGGCAGTGGCGATCGCCAGTTTTTGTTCTCGGTTATTTTCCGGAAAAGCTAGCGATCGATTTGGCCGCGGTTTATTTATTACTCTGGCTTTAGTTTGCTATACTTTGGCAATGATACTATTATGGACTGCCAATCGCTCGGAGGATTTTTTATTGGCAGCAACTGTTGAGGGAATTGGTGGTGGTACGATAATTCCCATGATGGCAGCGATGATAACAGATAGAGCTTATGCTCACGAAAGAGGACGGATATTTAGTTTGTGCATGATCGGTTTTGATATTGGTGTTGCTCTTGCTGGCCCAGTTTTTGGTATAGTTGCTCAAGAAATTGGCTATCGTAATATATTCGGATTTAATTTTTTTATTACCTTCGCAGCGGTGATTATCTTTATTACTTTATCGAGTAAAAATTTACCGGCTTCTTTACGTTTCGCTTTTGGACGTGGTGTTGATGTTTACTCGTTAAATAAGTTAACAGTGAACAGTCAACAGTGAACAGTATTGTGTAGGGTGCTGTTACGGCCCGTTGTATGTATTATTTGAGGTAAAATTTTTGATAATGCCGTAACGCACCATTCTAATAGCAGTATCCTGTAGGGTGCTGTTACGGCTCCTGAGTATATATTATTTGAGGTAAAATTTTTGATAATGCCGTAACGCACCATTCTAATGACAGTACCATGACAGTTAACAGTTAGGAGTTAGGAGTACTGATAACTTGCACCATTGCCAATTCTATCAAGTCCGGCTAATTACTTATTACTCCTTACTTATTACTCCTTACTTATTACTCCTTACTTATTACTC
>ERZ1740059.1644-NODE-1644-length-11166-cov-10.406894_pt1 | contig 11166 bp, 4 predicted proteins | sample MGYA00581744_ERZ1740059 | MGnify/ENA primary metagenome ERZ1740059 (study PRJEB43018, sample SAMN04849738) | marine metagenome | isolation source: floating plastic debris | place: Pacific Ocean | collected 2008-08-28 | study: EMG produced TPA metagenomics... | reverse complement strand
CTATTGTGATGAATGACCTCGAGGAATTGTGAGTATCACTGCTACAGCTCTGTCGAGAATCAGTGTCTGGTATCCAAATTTTTCAACTTAATCCTGACAGAATTGTTCACATTTTTCAGTTTTTCTCCACCCTTGACTAGGCAATAAGGTGAACTTTGGTTTATTTTTGTCATTTTGGGTGCGATCATTCAATGCAAATTAGTGACAGAAATGGAAAGGTGTCATAATGTAATTCTTATCGTCGGCCATGTGAAAAGAGACTTAATTATTAGGTTGTCTGTCACGGATAATTAAGTTGCATAATCCTGCAAAGCCCAGGTGCTTAGCTCTACAGTCTCAGCACTGTAATAGCGTGGCGAAAGTGAAACCTGCCAATTACCAGCTCAGAAAGCTTATCTGCAATTTCTCGAGAATTGATAGTGAAAAGAAGTCATTGATATAATTAAGGCTTGGACAGAATGATGTTTTGTCCCATAATATTAGGCCTTGTGGGTGGCTCAAAACAAAACTCAAGTGTACCAGCATAAGAGGGGGGCATCGGCAATGTCATTTGTGTACTCGCTTGTGGAAAATATGACCAGAATGTGTTAAACGGACCTAAATGGACTGCATAGGAATTATCAGCTGGCCAAGATATTACTATTTTCTTGCATAAATATAGGGTTTCTATCGACAGCACTAAAAAGCTAATTCAAAGCTATTTCGTAGGTTGCACCTAAAAGTGAGTAATAATCTCAAAGAGGATCTATGTATTCAGTGAGTTGGGTATTCAGCCGAGAACAAAGGCTCGGTAACATTGTATCGCTATGAAGGAGGGCTATTGAAAAGATAAAGCGCAGTGATATTATTGTATACACTACAGGCTGTCTATATCAAGTGGTTTTAGATTAGAAAGGATTGCGGCGAACACCTGTGACAGAATTTTCTCTGTGGCTACCCTTGTCACTGAGATGAAGGAAATTAAATCAACATAGCAGCTCGAAATGCTTGAGTTGAATACACATACAAAATTGAGTTTTATACCAGACAAGAATGAATATCTCAAAATGATTTTACACTTGAAGGCTAAATCAAATATCAATTGCCACAGCTAAATAAATACACTGGCAACCTGTTTTTAAATCCTGATAATGCACCTTTTTGAGGGTTGAAAGTGGAATCGGAGCGGAGAGATCTCAATAATTTGAAATCAATTGAATCCTTTTGGATGGGTTTAATAGCTCGGCCAGCTGTGCATCCCAGTAATTTGCTGAGAAAAATAGCTTTCCATTTCTATCTAGGTTCGTCATAAACTGTTCGTTTGATTCAGATGCCAGCAATCTCGTACTTTTGATAACTGTATTTAATTAATTATGGACACCTGCATGCTTCCTTTTTGGCGTTTTTGTCCTTGTTGAAGAATAACAGTGCATCAGATTTGTACCCAATGACTCTCTCAGCGCTCACCGTTTCACTTTGCCTTCTACATGAACAATCCTATCACTCATATTTCGTCCGTTCACTATACTGCGGATTTTATGTGGAGTGCATTCTCAGCTATTTTGTGATCAAATGTTGTTATTATAAGCCAGTTTGAGGTGTCTATTTCCATGGAGTTATGCGTACCCTGCAATTTTGTGATTAGACTCGTGCTATCATTATCGGCTATGTGATGCCTGTATCATGTTATTAGTTTGTCTTTGTAAAATGCCTCTAATGTAATGTGATGTCGACTTCTTTTTTTCCAGGATACTGAGTGAGAACTCCATTCGTAATATCGACACCTCCACATTCTGCCATAAACTACCGAGTCTTAGAGTTCTGTAAGTACATTTATAAGTGCCGGGTCGGGGCACAATACTGCAGCACATCCACCACTGACTTTAACAGTGCCAGGTGATTGGCAACCTACGTGACCACCAATCGATGGTATCCTAAGGGTCAGTCGTACCCTTCTGTAGATTTTGGGGTGAGATTGTCAAATTTCTGTGACCTAAACAGTCATCATGGAAAACAGTCAATTTGGGGAAAAGCATGTTTGAAGAAAGACTACCATCTCTGCATGTTACGACAATTTTGTAATTTTTCACAGAAAACTGACCCGCAACAGGCTGACACAGTTACCTGATTTGAGATTCTGCAGCTCGCTGGAAGAACTCCACAGGTGAGATAAAAAATACATGTATATGTGAATTTTAATTACGACATTTTGTGTTCTGTATTGGTTCGATGATTGTAGTGTACATGTATTTGCATTATACTGTAGTTGAATGGTATTGTGAGGTACTTCGCTGCTATGATAGGCATTGGTATGGGATATGGGTATTATTGCCATGAAAAGTGTGAGTCTGTCGAAATGAATCAATTAATTTTTGAAAAGTGTCAATCATAATTGATGACAGCAAATGCCAACTGCACTCCTAGCATACCCCAAACTTATCTCTCTGTAGGAAATGACTCAGATGCAAACTTGTGTCAAGCTCTATTGTGGGTGGTTCGGGGATATTTTGGTTTTCCATTGTGTGCTTACATGGTTTTCCTATTAAATCAGCTACGGGGTCGATTAATTTATCACACCTCTCAGCCACAGGGTGATAGTGATTGATGAGCTACCGTTAAAAAAACAGAAGTCAAACAAAGCATTTGTCATGATGCTGCCTGTCTGTTATGAATATAGCACAGATGTCAGTCACTAAGTACCCTAAAAAGATAGACAAAACAGATGTCTCACACTAACTGATGGGCTTGTTCAATGAAAAAGTATGCAGACCATTCGAAATCGCTTATCCCGATTTGGCACAGCAGAGCTGTGTTGTGTAGAAAACGTCTGGCTGGTTACCAAGCCAGCTAATTACTTCTGCCAAGATTCCAATTGAAAAGTAATCTGTATTTTAAAAAAACTGTCAGGCTTTGAGTGGGTCTTGTCAAACCAACTGTGAGTTTACCAATACATTGAATAATGCTGGCTTGTCAAGAGACTTTCATACAAACCGCAAAACTCAAGTATGGTCGGGAAAAATTGGAAAGTATTGATGTACTGTTAGATTGGATGATGAATTGGAGGCCAGCTAAATCCCTATCCTATCTCTGCTTGGTGTATCAATGGCTTTCTTGGAAGGTCATCTCTGACGGAGGGAGAGTGTTATGGCAGGTCAATCACCTTGATATAACTCACAGTTTGTGATTCGATAAATGGACAGCCCCGTTATTTGCTCAGCAGAAACTTGTACAGGGGAGATGATTTCGAGTAATTCAAGCCGTCGTCAATGACTGCATACATAGAAATGTTGTATCGGCTGCAGGGGTTGTGATCTGATGCATGGTACAGAAATCAACATTTCATGTATCCCCGATTAATTTGTCTTATTATAGTGGAAGCAATGAGATCACAACTGTGAACAGTACCTCTTTAACTGGACTGGCCAAACTGGAGAAGTTAGATCTATCCAGGAACAATCTTACAAGTCTCTCTGGGTCTACGTTTCCCTCAAACACCTCTCTCAAATTACTGTAAGTATAAACTATTGTGAAAAGTAAATGATCCGAAAAAAAGTGATTTTACTCTGACGACCAAACCGTGTAGCTCAGAAACCAATGAAACACTAAACAAGATATTTATAGTAAAGGAATGGTGTCTATTGATGGTGACCTTCTCCACTGAAGAAGTTTGTTCTCATTTCTGGTGGGCAGAATCTCCGTTCCAGATCCTTCAAATCATAGCTTGCACCTCTCAAATTCTGAATAACTAAATAGTTATATGAATAATAAGATTCATTATGATTTCTCTTTCCCCAGTATTCTGAACAACAATAAGATCAGTGTGATGTCATCGGACAGTTTCACAAACCTGCCTCAGCTGGAACGTCTCAAACTGAGTCGTAACAGAATCACCACCATCAGCAGGGATCTATTCTCACGCCTATACAACCTGCAGAACTTGTGAGTATAGCACGATTGCACTGCAGGCGTTTGCTGTGACTTTTATCCAATTGTAGAACAGATTTTGAATGTTAGTTATGGGGTTGGAAAAACTGTTCCGAGGTTGATGATTTTGATGCTAAAACAACCAATTTTGTTCATAAAATTCGCTTATTTTAAGCTTATTGTACTTTAAATACAGCTCTGGAGAAAAAAAATTAACCCAAGAGTTTGTTGTATGTTAAGTACTACGTTAACTTGAAATATCATGTTCTGGTGTTGAAATTTGAGAGCTCTGGCCCTCTGGATGACATTTCTTCAAAACCGACCCCAGAACATACAGGGATCGACATGTCAACCCATAAATTTTCTCGGGTTTACGACACGTCTTTGCTGAGTACGGCTGTGCTCAGGGCTGTCTTCAGAGTATTCCTAAACCTATCTGAAGGTAGGGTTCAGGGCGACCCATAAATGATCGATAATGTATCATGCGGCAAATTTAAAAGTTTTTGGCAATTGTTGATTAACTTCTGTGAATGGCCCAAGCTGTTGTATATCAAAGTCAGCGCACATGCCTAGGGTCTATGTATTATAGGTTTAGCTGCCCCGAATATCCTGCAAAGCAAACTGGCTGGGTGGCAAAATAAATATGACTGCCAGATTTTTTTTAATGAATAATAACTAATTGTGTTTTGTATGATTTTGGGCAGTTGGTAAGAAAGAATTGCTGCCATTACAGTGGAAACTGTAGGCGTTCTGCCAAAACAGGTGGATGCGGTCTTGTCCAAACATCTGGCGAGTGAAAGGCATAGTTTGCTTCGCTGCAGCGCCTTTCTCACAAAATTATACTAAATTGAAGCCTTTCACCTGGCCGTGCTAACTTGATCTAAGAAATCATTCTCCCAAATATTTGTGGGGCTACATGCAACGGTCTTGCATGAATACGGCAAAGTAAATTTTAAACTATACCGAGGCACACCTGTGGGGTTTCAAGTCAACATGATTACAAATGTGCGCTGTATTGTGCATGTGTAATTGCAGCAATTGTTTTTGAAAGTGAGGTATTAAATATTTTATTTTTGTGTTCACTCAAGAGGGTAGCGCTATGTATGTACCTGACTATATGGTCAGCAACTGACTTGTGTATTGACTTGTGAAATGTGTTTATGTTTCCATTTTACACCATTGGGAATTATGGGTAATCATGCTAACACACAGTTGAAAGTCACACTTGCTTTTGTTTTATAAGCTTGAATTGATTGGCATTTTTTAAAAGCTGAAATTAAGCAAAGCTTTGGTATAAATACATAGTGAGTCTTTTGTTAAAACTTGTGTTTGCTTTTGGCTAGTTGAAGCTATGAGCTGAAAAAATATTGATTAAGGTTTGCAATGAAAAGGTGAAACACTTTTGAGGTTTTGACTCCTTTGTAAAGTAATGGAAAGTAAGCATTGTATTCAATTGAAAAGAGATTGCTTTTGCTATTTTCTAAAGATATTATGATACACCAACTTGAAAGGAGCACTTCACCCCCTTGGTAGTAAATTTCAATCGTTTCAATGAGCATGATGAAAAGAATAGAATCAAATCAAAGCCTCTCACATTTGATTTTTGCTGAGGTGCTGACGCTTTTTATTTATAATCAATAGTAATTAATATACTATCTTCAATACTAGGCTTGCATTTGCATCATATTTGTTTTCTTTCTGATCTAACAAACCCGAATAGTTTACATTACCGATAATCACCACATGCTGTTAGCTGACTTTTTAAAGTGTTTTCAGTCAACGCTTTGTCATCAATACAATGACAGTCATCGGAGGGATGAACTTGGAAGCACCTTGCTGGAATGTCAATGTTTTGGTGTCTGAAAGCTTTTACACTGCTGTCAAGATAAAAATATTATGGCTTTGTTTATGTCATTGCGTGTCACCAGAGATGTTCCCATAATGACTTTTATACTGGTTTGTGTATTTTCAGAGATCTAAGTAAGAATCGATTGTCTCAAGTTGGACATCTTTACTTTACTAATCTAAAGAGGCTGAGACACCTGAACCTTGAGAGAAACAGACTCACCAAGCTGCTAGACGGCTCCTTCTATGACTGCCAAGCCTTGGAGTGGCTGTAAGTTGTCCCCTCCTTCTTGTATGCTCAAGTTGTTTTAGTTCTGTCTGTTTGTACTACAACTTATGATGAATCAAGTCTTGTTGGGAGAAAATTGCTTCATGCTGTGAAGTTGCATTTTAACTGTCAACTGTGTACGTCACCAGCACGTTATGTAACCACTGGCTTGTTTTTATTTCAGAAATCTGGAATCCAATTTATTGACCAATATCACAGCGGGACCATTTTTTGGACTGGTAGCTTTGCAGGAGTTGTAAGTATATTATATAAACGGTGAACACTGATGGTAATTGAGAAAACAATTACAATTCACCAGAGTTGTCAACGCCAATCTAAAGTTATTCATCAATACATGCCCTCTGGCCAAAATAAACTACTCACTGTTGCTACTGGGGAAGTTCAATACACTAGATAAAGTATAATAATACATGACACTTCACTCAAGCTCGGTACAGTTTGAATGTAAAATGTATGCTTAGCCTTATCAGTATGTGTTAAAGTTGTCACCTGCTACCTCTCGATATAAACAGCAATGACTATGCAAAGCTTTCTTATCAGCAAAACCAGATGGTTATTTGTACACTGTCTCAAAAATATGTGACTCAAGTGCGAATAATTCAACAATTTACAAGTCCTTTATCCGCGGGAGCTCCTCTTAGCTGTAGCAATTTTCTGATAGTTAACTTTTGTGCCGTTAGATATGCCACTTGAAGCAATCTTGTTATTGCCAGCCCGTATTGAGTGTGTTGTGACGGCCTACACTAGACTGACACACACATAATATAAAATAAGACACACATAGGCTCGAAAATGTCTTTGAAATGAGCTGAGTAAATGTGATATATCACTGTCGGTCAGATAGCAAATAAAAGAGAATTTATTTCTCCACGATCTCGGACAGTGAACTTGATGTTTTCACTTTGACGAGCACGATTATATCAATGTTATTGCTATATGGCATGTGCAGGTGCTCTAGTCCTCAGTCTGACACTTGTGATTTGTGGTTATGTAACATGTCGCTCTTACTGGCTGTCATCTCTCACTTGCTGAAGAAGACACGCAGGTGGTCCACTTGCTCGCATCAGCTTCTGTGTGTGTTTAATGATGACGTTCTGTCTGACACATTTTTTTCTTGATCCAGATTTTTGGCTCGTAACAACATCAGCGGTATTGGAGACTCTGTCTGGGCCCATGCAACATCTGTTCAATTATTGTAAGTTGTCTCCCTTAATTTATTCATACCCTCACAAGTTAAATTGTAAAATTGTCAGTACTGTATTATTTTAACATTGTTTGATGAATAAATTATGCTTGAATCACCCAAAAAACTCACAAAAAAACTGGTTAATCATCATAAAAAATTCTGCTTATCTCTTGATGGTATCAATAGCATGTCCACCTAGAGATTGACCCGATGACACATGGTTTGGCAACCCGCTGCCATTTTCTAAGAAAACTCCAAACGGCGTCATCTACCGTTGCTGGCAAATTGAGAGATGAAGAGGGTTCAATCTTAGAAAAATAAATATCCTATTCTATAAAGTAATAAAAAAGAATTCTAGAGAATACTTAGCCTAGAATATCCTCATATTGGTAATTTTTCCATGATCTTATTGTTCAAATGTGGCCATGTAAGCCACCAATCATCCATTCAACTTTTCCCACAATACAGAGATTTGTCAGAGAATCGACTGGGTGTCGTTATGAGGAAGCACTTTGCAGGAGCTGACAGTATGAGAACACTGAGACTAGCTAAGAATGACATACACCAGATAGAGCTGGAGTCATTCTCAGACCTACATAACCTTGTCATTCTGTGAGTTGCCCATATGACAATTTTGTCATTGTTGAGATTTGGTTTCAAGAAGCATCGACCAATGATATCATACGTCATGTGATTCGTCTTTGTATAAAGTATAAAGTATAATGTTATGAAGAGTAATATATGGATGGTATAGAGTAGAGAGTTCTCTTACTGACAAGGAGATCAAGTATTTCTAGACAGCTTTGAGTCCCTGTATAATTGTTTCTAATTTTCAATGTCTCATTGATTCCACACCACCTGTGCATCTCAAGGAGTTATCTCTTTGTTCTCCTATATTTAGTCTGGCAAAATGTTATTGCACTTTTTGCAAAACTGAGACTGTAATACCAAGGAGTACTCCTTGGTAATACTGAAACTCAGCTGTTCTCTATTTTTTGCTCACTCTAAATAATGGCGGGAACCCAAAATTGTTATAATTTTCATCATTCTTTCACTCTATTTCTGTTACAGTGATTTGAGTGGTAACGGTCTGTCAGACAGTATACAGTCATCATCGTCCACTGTGTTCAGTGCTCTAAGCAGTCTCACCGCACTCAACCTAAAAGGTAACAGACTACAGAGCATCTCATCTAAGCTACTCAGAGGTATGGAAGAGCTGGAGACACTGGATCTAAGTAACAACCCAGTTACTACAGTCGAGAGTTACGCATTCAGTGCTCTACCTAAACTTCAAAACCTGTAAGTCTTGCCATATTTGCAGTATATTTAACTTGATGTCTTGTGTAGATATGCCCACTACTTTGCGTGACTCAATTTCTTCTGGGGAACTACACAGACTCTAATTCTCTGAAAATAACAAAACAACATAACTTCTTAGTTCTCATCTGTTAAGGAAAAGGTTTTAGACAACAACCGCCCGATGCATGACATTTCAATTTTCACTGTGTGCCCATTTTTTTCCAGACACCGCTTTTAGGTTGTATTATATATAATGGTAACTGCCCGGCATAGAATTTCTAGCAGCCCTTTATTGGTGTTTTGGGATTTCGCTATAACTGATTATTTCTAATTCAAGGATAAACTTTATGATTATTAGGGGCCTCGTTTGGGCTGAAAATGGTAGTTTGTTGCTAAGTTAGAGACTCTGCCTTAGAGAAGGCATCGTTATGCTAGTTGGGATTCAAAAAACTCAATATTATTGAAGTAGGGGTTGATCTTAAACTCTGATGATTTATTTTGCCTTGACAAGATGACTTATATTGCCAGTAATACTCTTAAGTCAGTCACACAGTTTTTCCTTCAACTGTAATAAATTTTACGAAAGGTCAGTAGCCGATGCATGTGTCAAAAAATATAATATAGGTTTTGTTTTAAAATGCACGATTTTAAAACAGAACAGGAAATTTTTGAAAACTGACTGCTCTCTGTTATAGTGGTATGGGGACAGACAGAATGGTATGTGACTGTAAGATTTCATGGCTACCACCATGGCTGCAGGACAAGCGTCTCACCACCACAGTGCAAGCAACCTGTGCCCTGCCAATGTCGCTCAAAGGTCATAGCATCTTCAACATTCAGACCGATCAGTTCATCTGTGATCGTAAGTTTGTAAAAAAGCTTTGTCTGGTTGGTGATGTCACAAAGACAATTTTATCTCATATCTGCAGCGAATACAGCAGACCTGGGAAACACACTTGAAAGTCTAATAACTCCCAAGTGTGTCAGAACACCTTTCAAAATCTTGCCTCCGGCAAGCGCTAATAATAACCAATAAATTTTTATTATAATAAATATAATTTTCATTTGATTATGCCAATACTTGAGGTCTTATGGCGTTATATCCCCACTTGAAAAGGTGTCTGAATTGACATGACTTCCCTTCATTTATTACGGCATCGCTTCTGGGGTGTGATAAAAAGCTGCGTGCGCGACCCAGCCTCGCTGCCTAACTAGGAGTAGGACGGGCTTCAGCAGCTATATTTGAATAAACAAACCACGCTGTCTGACATCATTTCATAGTCAAATAACTACCTCCGTTAACCATTCGGCAACCAATTTACTCCATTAAATACGTGCCTTCACTAGCACAAATTAGGAAACTTAAGCTAATAATGCTAGCGTAATCGTTTGCAGACTGTCCATTCATTGCCCAAAATGAAGCGCAGTCAGTACATGTAATGGATTCCATAAGGCAGGAGGTTGGGATGTATGGACATCATTAGTTTTCTGACGGAACTGTAGATTGCAGAATAAGGATAGGCTTGTTCTATTTTTTTTCACTGACATGATGTTCTGTGTATGTTGAAATCATAATTTGATGCACACTTTGGAATTCAAGGCAATGCAGTTTAAAAGTAAATAGCTGAGCTGGCCTGAGAGCCAAACCTCTGGTGAAAAAAACTGACACACATATTTGTTAAAAAATAAATTTCACGTACCATATCCAATTTTATTTATGTATAGTAAATATGCTGAAAAGGCCATCAAATTTGAGTTACTGAATCATCAATCTGTGGTATTTGTGATTATTCGTGCCCTGTTACTTATTTTTTTATTGTGCAGGGGTATCAATCCTAGATGAATTCAGCTTTCCACAATGTCAGCAAAATGCTATTCCACCAAGCCAATTCCGAACATGCACAAAAAAGCGCCAATATCTACCAATAGGGCATATTAATGCTTAAAGTTGCCTTCTCATTTTTTTCCAATGCCAACCAATCAGCTTGCAGTACTCTTGACTGAGTATTAAACATTCATTCAGATTTTGACTTGGTGTTGTATGAGCATCATCCAATAAAAAGGAAAATAATTCCAATGATAGCATCCCTTATCGTTTTATAGCTGGAGAGATGCCTGTTACACCTTTCATAACACGGGAGGTGCAGCCCACCAATGTATTGAAGGGAGCCAATGTCACCTTGACATGCATAGCCACCACAAGCAGCCAGTCACCTGTAGAAGTTGAATGGATCAAGGACAATAAGGTACGCTTTCCGCAATAAAATCAATTTTTGATGATTGGAGGCAGAACAAAACTCTGTTCCAAATAGTATCATACCCAAGCCATAAATTTCAATTGATATACATTATGGAGAATTAACCTAACTCATCACTCATAGGCCTAATTTTTTTATAACATTCAGTTATACAATTCTAAATTATTTCGAATAAATTTAAATTTATGTCATATTATAAGCCATTATTGAAGTCACCTTGCCCAGAGTGTTATCGACAGGTCAACAGTGCAAGTATTCACATCTACATTTCCATTTCACTGAAATCTAAATGATGTATTTAAATTGAATAAATGCTAATCAAAAATTCACTTTGCTAAGCAATATCACCTTGATACAGTCAATATGCACCCAAAGCAAGAATTTAT
>ERZ1740059.1643-NODE-1643-length-11169-cov-6.870704_pt1 | contig 11169 bp, 7 predicted proteins | sample MGYA00581744_ERZ1740059 | MGnify/ENA primary metagenome ERZ1740059 (study PRJEB43018, sample SAMN04849738) | marine metagenome | isolation source: floating plastic debris | place: Pacific Ocean | collected 2008-08-28 | study: EMG produced TPA metagenomics... | reverse complement strand
CGATACGACCAATCTCGGCATCGATTCGCAGGAGCGCGGCTGCGGCGAGGAGGACGCGCGCCCGCCGACGCGGAGGGCGCGCCGTCAGGGCGGTCCAGACGTCGCGCTCGCGCGCCTCGTCCCAGCCGGGCGCGGCCTCCGGTACGTGCGCCTGGAGCTCGCGCATGCGCATCGAGAGCGCGTCGCGCGGCTCCTTCCGGACGGGCTCATCCATGGCGAGCCTCCTCGAAGCCGAGGCGGGACGCGAGCCGCGTGTGGCCGGCGCGGATGCGACGCTTCACCGTGGCCAGCGAGCATTCGCAGCGGACGGCGCACTCCTCGAGGCGGAGCCCCTCGACGTGCCGGAGCGTCCAGGCGACGCGCTCCGCCGCCGGAAGTCGGTCGAGCTCGCGATAGACCTGAGCGAGGAGCGCCCGCTCTTCGATCGTCGCGCCCGCGCTCGCGACGCGCTCGTAGTCGGCCGGGAGCGGCCCGCCGACGCCGAAGAAACGCTGGGTCCGGCGCCGCCCGAGCTTCTTCGCGACCACGCGCGTGGTCACGGTGGCGAGCCAGCCGCGGAGCGCCGCCGGGTCGCGGACGCGGGCCCAGCTGCGCACGAGCTCGACGAAGACCTCCTGAACGACGTCGTCGACCTCGTCGTCACGGCCGAGGAGCCGGTACGCGACGCCTCCGACGTAGCGCGCGTGGGCGCGGTAAGCCTCCTCCGGCGTACGTGGCGCCGGGTCCGGCGCGCGGCCCTGCCCTTCGCGCACGCCCGGCGCGTCCCCGTCACGCCCGTCTCCATTCCGCACGAGGCGAAGCGCCGGGAGCTCGGGATGGCTCACCATGCCCGCTCCCCGGGCCTCCCGGTGCGCACGCTGGCCTCGGTGCTCACCTGCACAAGGTACGGCAGGCGCCGAGCGACGCGAAGGCGGAGCGAAGGGGAGGGCGACCTCATCGCGCCCCAGGTGCGCCTCCGGCGGAGAAACGGCTCACCGAAAAATCTCGCAGGTCGCGTGAGCCGCTTCCCTCGAGGCTCCGCACTACCGGCCGACCGCGCCCGAGCGACCCTTGCTCCGGCGCCGAAAGGAGAACCCGTGCGCGTTCCTTCGCCGCTCCCACGACTCGTCTTCGCCCTCATGCTCGCGGCCTGTGGCTCCTCCCCCGCGCCAGCGGGACCCGACGGGGGTGGCCCTCCCGGGAGCGCGACGGACGCCGTCTTCGCGACGAATGCCTCGACCTCCCGCTTCCTCACGCAGGCCACCTTCGGGCCTCGCCCGGTGGACGTGGCGGCGCTCACGGGGAGCAGCGCCTCGGCCTGGTTCCGCGCGCAGCTCGACGCCCCGGTGAGCCTTCTCTTGCCCACGCTCGACGAAGCCGCCGAGCTCTACGAGGAGCGCGTCGAAGCTGACCCCGAGTCCGTGGCCGAGGCCTTTCTCTTCGAGGCCACGACGCATGGCTTCTGGCGCCACGCGCTCCGCGGCGAGGACCAGCTCCGTCAGCGCATGGCCTGGGCCCTGGCGCAGATCTTCGTCGTCTCGAACGGCGGAGGTGAGGTGCTCTCCGACGTACCCTCCGCCGTCGCGTACTTCGAGGACGGGCTCATCGCCGGTGCCTTCGGGAACTTCCGCGATCTCCTGACCCACGTCACCTACGCGCCGGCCATGGGCTACTACCTGACCTTCCTCGGAAGCCAGAAGGCCGACCCGGCCACGGGGCGGCAGCCCGACGAGAACTATGCGCGCGAGCTGCTGCAGCTCTTCACCATCGGCGTTCTCGAGCTCGGCCCCGACGGCGTGCCCGTGACCCGCGAGGGCCGCACGGAGACCTACACCAACGATGACATCACGGGCCTCGCGCGGGTCTTCACGGGGTTTCATCTCGACGCGACGGGCATCGAGAACCGCGCCGACGTACGGGAGGACCCGGCAGGCTACCCGGAGCTCTGGCGCATGCCGCTCCGCGTCTATCCGAGCCGGCACTCCGATCGCGAAAAGTCCTTTCTCGGGGCGACCATCCCTCCAGGCACACCCGGGGACGAGAGCGTGCGCCTCGCGCTCGACGCCATCTTCGCGCATCCGAACGTCGCGCCCTTCATCGGGCGGCAGCTCATCCAGCGCTTCGTGACCACGGCGCCCGACCCGGCCTACGTGGCCCGCGTCGCAGCGGCCTTCGAGGCGGGCACGGCTACGCTTGCGGACGGCTCGCAGGTCGGTTCCGGGAGCCGCGGCGACCTCGCGGCGACGCTCGCGGCGGTGCTCTTCGACGACGCGGCGCGCGGCCCCGAAGGCCTCGCGGATACGAGCTTCGGCAAGGTGCGCGAGCCGATGCTCCGCTACGCGGCCTTCGCCCGGGCCTTCATCCCCGAAGACCGGCTCACGCCGCGCTTCTACTTCGAGCTGAACGACACGTCCCAGCCGGAGGCGCTGGCGCAGCACCCCTACCGGGCGCGCTCGGTCTTCAACTTCTACCGGCCGGGCTACGTGGCCCCGGGGACCGAGAGCGGGGCGGCGGGGCTGACCGCTCCCGAGCTCCAGCTCGTCAACGCCACCACGGTGCCGGGCTACGCGAACTTCATGTTCTTCAGCGTGACCCGTGAGGCCTGGGGCCTCGAGCCCGAGGACGAGGAGGGGCTGACCGCCGAGGAACGCGACGCGGCGCGCCAGGCCTTCGTCCCGGACTACGCGGCCGAGCTCGCGCTCGCCGGCGATCCAGCGGCGCTGCTGAGCCACCTCGATGCGCGCCTGACCTACGGCGCCATGCCCGCGGCGCGCCGCGCTGCGCTGGCGGCACTCGTGGCGCAGCTCGACGCCGGCGACGAGCTCGCCCGGGTCCACCTCGCGGTGTGGCTCGTCCTCACCTCCCCCGAGTTCCTGGTCCAGCGCTGACCCGAAAGGAGAACCCACTCATGAAGCGACGCCACTTCCTCTCCCGCGTCGGCGCCGGCGCGACCCTCGCCACGCTCGGCGGCCTCTCGCGCGGGCTCGTGCCCGCGGCCCGGGCCGATGCCGGCAGCGACTACCGTGCCCTCGTCTGCGTCTTCCTCTTCGGCGGCATGGACAACCATGACGTCGTGATCCCTTACGAACGTTCGGCCTACGAAGAGTGGGCGCGTCTTCGCGGCGGCCTCCTGACGGCCATGGCCACTCCCCGGACGCTCGACAATCTCCTCCCGCTCGGCAGCAGCGGGCCCCTGGCGGCGCAGGCGCTCCCCGCGGAGCTCTCGGGGATTCACGGCCTCTTCCAGTCGGGGCAGGCCGCGCTCCTCGGCAACGTCGGGCCTCTCCTCGAGCCGGTGACGCGCCGCACCTTCGAGGACGACTCGGCGCGCCTCCCCTCGCGCCTCTTCTCGCACAACGACCAGCAGTCCACCTGGATGGGTGGCCGCCCCGAGGGCGCTCAGTACGGCTGGGGCGGGCTCTTTCTCGACGCCCTCGGTGACCTCAACGCGGCGCCCGAGCTCGGCGGCATCACCACCGGCGACGCGCAGCTCTTCCTGACCGGTCGCCGCACCGTGCCCTACGCCGTGAGCCCCGGTGGGGCGCCCGCCGTGGAGGCCCTCACGGCCTACGACGACGCGGCGCTCGAGGCCGCGCTCCGCGCGGAGCTTCGCGGCGAGGGCACGACGCGCACGCACCTGCTCGAGCGCGACCTCGCGGGCATGGCGCGAGCGGGGCTCGACGCCAACGCCCGCTACGACGCGGCGACACGGGGCGTGCCGGCGCTGACGACGCTCTTCCCCCCCGACGGCCTCGGTGCCCAGCTTGGTGCCGTTGCGCGCACCATCCAGGCCCGAGAGGCGCTCGGCGCCTGCCGGCAGCTCTTCATCGTGGGCATCGGCGGCTTCGACACCCACTCGAACCAGGCCCGCAGCCTCCCGACGCTGCAGCGCCGCGTCGACCTCGGCATCACCGCCTTCCACCAGGCCATGGTCGAGCTGGGCCTCGACCGGCAGGTCACGCTCTTCACCGCGTCCGACTTCGGGCGCACGCTCGCGCCGAACGACGACGGCACGGACCACGGCTGGGGCGCGCACCACTTCGTCGTCGGTGGCGCCGTGCGCGGCGGCCGTCTCTATGGCGGGCTGCCCGAGGCCACGCTCGGGCACGACCACGATGCCGGCAACGGCCGGCTCATCCCGCAGCTCTCCGTGGAGCAGCTGGCGGCGCCGCTCGGCCGCTGGATGGGCATGGACGACGCGGCGCTCGCCACGGCGCTGCCCCAGCTCTCGGCCTTCCCGGAGCCGCCGCCGGACTTCATCTAGCGGCGCGTGCCACGGTGAGCGTGAGCGTCGCCGTGCGCACGACCTCGTCGCAGGGCGCGTCGTCCGTGGGCCCCTCGCAGGCGAAGGTGCGCACCTCGGCGCGCAGCACGCTCGTCCCGGGCGCGCGGGCGACCAGCGGGATGGGAAAGCGAAGCGGCTCCGCGCCCGGCGCTTCGGCGTCGAGGCGCGTGAGCCGGCCGCGCACGACCTCGATCGCCGTGCCCTCTTCGGCGGTCGTGACCAGCACCGGCAGCTCGGTCTCCACCCCTTCGACGACCAGCACCACCGCGCGCCGGTCGCCCACGCGGAGCGGTTCCGGCGCGTCGAAGCGGGCCTGAATCGCGTCGGGCTGCGCCGCAGCCGTTGCCGCCGAGAGCACGCAGAGCGCGACCCACGCCCGCCGGGCCTCGGGCTCACCGTGCATGCGCGTCAGTCCGCATAGGGGACGATCTCCGTCAGCTGGCGGCGCCCGTACCAGCGCATGAGGCTCGTCCGCGGCTTTCCCTCCGAGTACTCGATGAGCGCGTAGGTGAGCCCGCTGTCCTGCCCGAGGTGCTGAAGATCGAGGTTGATCATCTTCACCCACGTCCCCGTGTTCACGAGGAGCTTCCCGTTGGGGAGCTGGATGTAGCGCGGGCCATGGCTGTGTCCGACGATGAGCGTGTGCGCGCCGCGGGTCCGCTGCAGCGCGCGGATGGCCTGATCGTCGTAGCCGCCGCCCAGGCTGAAGATCTCCTCCTTGAGCAGTCCTGGCAGGCGGCGGATGCGGTCGCGCCACGCTTCGATGCTGAGGACGCGGTGCTTGAGGAAGTACTTCGCCGAGCGCCACAAGAAGCGAAGGGCGAAGCGCGTGTCGAAGAGCATCGCGAGCGCGATGAAGCGACCGAGCGGGAGGATCTTGTCGACGTGGAGTCGCTGCTCCTTCAGCGGGTTCATGACCTCGAGGATCCAGAGGCTCCCCCAGGGCAGCGCCAGCACCTCGCGACCGTCCGGCCGCTTCCGGGTCATGGCGTCGTAGTCGACGCGGTGGATCCGCTCGAGCTGGTGCCCGTGGCGGACCTGGATGCCTTCGGGGAGGTAATAGGTGTCGCTCGACGTGATGAAGCGCACGCGGCCCTCGGCGCCCTCCGGAGCGACGTAGCGGCGGAAGAGCGCCTGAGGACCGGGGAACCAGACGTCGAGATCGTGGTTGCCGGGCAGGTAGGTGATCTGGTTCCGCGGGTTCTCCAGAAAGCGCCGGAGCGCGCGCACGAAGAGCGGATGGCCATCGAGGCACTGGCGGAGCTTCTCCGTGGCGACCTCGTCGGTGATCTCGATGGGCCAGACCCCTCCGACCCGTACTTTCAGGAGATCGAAGATGTCCCCGTTCAGGATCAGCTCGATCCCTCCACCCGGGCCCACTTGCTCCTGATGGTGGGCCAGAAGCTCCGCGAAGCGCTCGTCCTCGAAGAAATCCTCGAAGGCGTTCAGCTCACCGCGGCGGCTCCCGGTCACCAGATGGAGATCGCTCACGACCAATCGAAGCAGCTTCATGAAGCGTGTCTCGAAGCGGGAGACTAGCGCCCATCGTTCCCTTGGGGTGCAAGAGCCCCGTGCTTGACGAATCCCGAGGGCCCCCGATACTTCGAAAAGTACGGGGTGGGCGCGCCCCTCGCACGTCACGGCCAGACGCCCCCTGGGTAGGCCGTAACGTCAGCCCGTACCCAACGCCGAGAGACGAGAAGGACATCCGGTGCCCTTGAGCTTTTCCATGCTTCGTTCCGCCGCGCTCCTCGCGCTCACGGCCTTCGCGCTGGCTTGCAGCGACCCGACCTTCCTGCCGGAGCCTCCCGGCCCGTCGGAGGCCGACATGGCCGCGCCCGAGGTCGACTTGGGCGCGCCCGCGTTCCCCGACTCGGGCGTGAACACCGAGCGCCTGACGCTCGCGTCGATGGCGCCGGACCACGGCCCCTTCAGCGGAGGCACCGTCGCGCTCGTGCGCGGGAGTGGCTTCGCCGAGGGTGTCGAGGTGACCGTCGGGGGCCGGGCCGTGCAGCCGGCCGACACGGAGCTCGTCGACGGCAACACCGTCGCCGTCGTGGTGCCGCCGGGTGACGTCGGACCCGCCGACGTGGTGGTCACGGTGGACGGCCAGGAGGCCGTGCTCCCCGGCGGCTTCTTCTACGACAGCTTCTTCGTGACGCCCACGCGCGCGGCGACCGGTGGTGGTGCACTCGTCGAGATCATCGGCACGGGGCTCGCCTTCGCGGAGGGCGACGTCGTGCTCTTCGGCGGCGTGCCCTGCTCGGACCTCGAGGTGGTGAGCGAGGGCCTCATGCGTTGCGCCGTGCCTCCGGGCACGCCCGGCGTGGTCGACGTGACGCTGCTCCGTCCCGACGGGACCTCCATCGAGCTCGAGAACGCCTTCACTTACATCGACACGTCGGACCCGCGAAACGGCGGCCTCGGCGGCGGTGACTTCGAGGGGACGATCAACATCAGCGTCATCGACGCCGGCTCGGGCGCGCCGGGGGACGAGGCCTTCGTGATCCTCGGCGAGGACCTCGCCACGCCCTTCCAGGGGCTCACCGGGCCCACCGGGCAGATCAGCTTCAGCAGCCCGGACATCGTGGCGCCGGTCACCGTGCACGCCGCGAAGGAGTGCTACGCGAAGACGTCCTTCGTGAGCTTCGACGCCCGCGACGTCACGATCTTCCTCATCTTCAACTGCCCGCCCCCTCCCGGACCTCCGCCCCCCGGCGGCCCCGGCCGGAACGGCAGCTTCGTAAGCGGTCAGCTCGTCTGGGACGGCCCGAACGAGTTCGGACCGAACCCCTGGGACAACATCCCGGAGCCGCGTGACGGCTGGACCCGCCGCGCCTTCGTGACGGCCACCGAGCCCTGCTCGGGCACGGCGAACAACTGCCTCAACGTCGACCCGACCATCGGCGGCGGCGACGTGACCGTCTGCGAGACGCCCCGCGACGGGCCCAACCCCGCCGTGCCCTTCGATCCCGTCTGCGAGACCGGAGACGCAGGCTACGAGTACCGCATCTTCGTCGCGCCGCGCGCCATGGCCGTCTACGCCATCGCCGGTCTCCAGAACATGGAGACGCTCGAGTTCATCCCCTACGTCATGGGCGTCGCGCGCAACGTGCTCGCCGGCCCCGGCGAAGAGGTCACGGACGTCAACGTCCAGATGGACATCCCCCTCGATCACTTCATCGACGTGCGCCTCGACGGTCTCCCGGAGCCCGTGGACGCCGGCCGGCCCGACCGCTTCGTGACGCTCACCGAGCTCGACCTCGGGGGCGAGGGCCTCATCGTGAAGCGCTTCCCGATTCTCACGCCGGGCGCCTTCGGGCCCGTCCCGCTCAACGTCGCCTTCGCTGGCGACCTCGACATCGTGCGCTCCCGCCGCGCCGAGCGGCCCTTCCGCTTCCTCGCGACCCCGGCGCTCCTCGGAAACCTCGCGGATGGCCGCTTCCGTATCCAGTCCACCTGGGCGACGGGCGCGGGCGAAGGCTTCCCCGAGACGAACGTCGTCCGCACCGGCGTCCGCGCGGTCGACACCGAGGTGGTCGTGGACGACTTCCTCGGCATCCCCGAGGCCGACACGCCGCCCGTCGGCGGCACCATCCCGGACGACCGGATCCTCCGCTGGACCCTCACCGACGCCGACGTGGAGCCGGAGTTCCACCTCATCATCCTCGCCGATCGGACGGGCAACGAGCTCTGGCGCATGTTCGTCCCCGGCGCGCAGCGCGAGGTGCTCCTCCCGGACCTCGCGGCCATCCCGGACATCGACGACGTCCCCGAGGGCGGGCTCCTCTGGGCCGTCTTCGCCATCTCGATTCCCGGCTTCGACTTCGACACCGTGAGCTACGGGGACCTGGCCCAGCGCCGCTGGGAGGCCTGGTCCGTGAACCAGTTCGTCATCAACCGCTGAGTCCCCTCGCGGCGCTCGAAGCGGGCTTCGGCTGCGCCGGGGCCCGCTTCCTTATTGCTTTCGTTCTTCCGAGACCTTCATGCGCACGACCCGGCTCCTTCCCCTCGCGCTCGGCCTGCTCGCCTCCGCGTGCGGCGACAACACCACCGGTTTCGAACCGACCGATTTCGGGCCCGGCGGCGACGACGGGGGCATCGACTTCATCTGCATCGAGGCGGACGACCAGGCGTGCGACGGGAACACCTTCCTGACGTGTGAGACGAGCGGCGAGTTCCTGCGCCGCGTCGACACCGACTGCACCGAGGTGTTCCCGAGCGGCACCTGCATCGACGAGATTGGCTGCGTCCTCTGCCGGCCCGGCGACGAGGAGACGGGTCTCCCGCCGGAGCGCACCTGCTGCTCGGCGGCGCTGGCCGCGCAGGGGCTCTGCGAGCCGGGCGAGCGCGTCATCGAATGCGGGGAGGACGGCGCCAGCTACGTGGAGATCGAGGAGTGTGACTCCGACAACGGCTTCGTCTGTCAGGACGCGCAATGCGTGAGCCTCTGCGCCGAAGCCATCCGTGAGCGGAGCTACCAGGGCTGCGAGTTCTTCACCGCGGACCTCGACAACGCGGCGCCGCTCGGCTCGACGCTCGACGCGAGCTTCCAGCAGTACGCGGTGGTCATCTCGAACCCGAGCCCGCTCCCGGCGGACGTCGAGGTCAGCGTCAACGACGCGGGCTACGGCGAAGACCCCGTCCTCCGCGTCGTCGAGACGCGCACGGTGCCGCCGGGCGCCGTGGAGGTGCTCGAGCTCGACCGGCGAGAGGTCGATGGCTCGTCGAGCCGCCAGCGCTGCCTGACCTCGGACCCGCAGTGCCCGGGCAACGAGGAATGCTCCCCCTTCGCCGGCGGTCTCGCCGGGGAGTGCCGGCTTCCGAGCGACAACAACCGCTGCAGCTTTGCCGGCCAGCGCGGCCGGGGCTTCGACGCGGACACTGGCCTCTTCACCGAGTGCCGCTTCGGCCAGGAGTGCGTCAACTTCGGCGACCCCGACGAGCCCGACCTGCGCTGCGTCTCCACGGGCCGCAACGACGGCACGGGCTCGGCGCTCACGAGCCAGGGCTACCGCATCACGTCGGACATCCCCATCATCGCCTACCAGTTCAACCCGCTCACGAACGCCGAGGTTTTCTCGAACGACGCCTCGCTCCTGATGCCGACCTCCGCGCTCGGGCTCAGCTACACGGTGGTCGGGTGGCCGCAGACCATCGCGGATGCGGACTGCACGCCCGGCGATACCTTCTGCGAAGACACGGACTTCCTCTCGGGCCGCAAGGACGAGGACCTGCGCTCGACGCTGACCATCATCGGCACGCAGGACGGGACCACCGTGGATCTCACGCTGGGCAGCCAGGCCCGGCAGGTGCTGCCGCTCCCGGGTGAGCCGACGCTTGGTCGCGGCGACCTGCTGACGGTCACCCTGAACGCCCACGACGTGCTCAACCTGGAGACGGATCTCCTGAACGCCGACTTCACGGGCTCGCGCATCGTGGCGACGGCGCCGGTGACCGTCTTCACCGGGAGTGAGGCGAGCGACGCGCCGCGCTTCAACGTCTATCAGAACCGGCTCTGCTGCGCGGACCACCTGGAAGAGCAGCTCTTCAGCGACCGGACCCTGGGCTCCCGCTTCTTCATCGCGCGCATGCCGCCGCGGACGCGGGCCCTGAACGAGGCGTTCGTGAACCCCGTGGACAGCGTGCCCGAGGTCAACGAGGTCGAGTACATCCGCGTCGTCGCGGCCGGTGAGGGCATGACGACCGTCGACACGACGCTCTTCGGCACCGTCGACGAGTCGTTCACGCTCCAGCAGGGCCAGAACCGCATCCTCCCCGTGGAGCGCGACTTCACGCTCACGAGCCGTGACCGCCAGCCCCTCGCGGTGCTCCAGGTGCTGCCTTCGCAGCAGGCCGTGGGCATCAGCTCGGAGCTCAACGGGACCCAGCTCCCCGGGGGCGATCCCGCCATCCTCGCCGTGCCGCCGACGGAGCAGTTCCGGCAGGACTACGTCTTCCTCACGCCGAGCCTCTACGCCTTCGACTTCGTCGTGGTCACCGGACCGGCCACGGCGGAGATCCTCCTCGACGGCGTCGACGTGCGCGACGAGTCCCTGGGCTGCGAGCGTGCGAACGCCGACGGCGTTCCGCGCATGATGGACGACCCGCCCGACGACGAGGTCATCTACCGCTGCCAGCTCTCCTTCCCGGACGTCGTCGCGACGTGCCAGGGCACCGACGAGTGCGACGCCGACGTCTTCGATGGGCTGCAGCAGGACGGCGTGCACACGGTGACGTCGACGGAGCCGGTCGGCGTGATCGTCTACGGCTTCGATGCGTTCGTGAGCTACGCCTACGCGGCGGGGCTCAACCTCGAAGAGCTTCCGCGCTGAGGCGGGACGGCTCCGCCGCGCCGCTCAACGAAAGTCGTGGGACCCGGAGCCACCGGCGCCTGGGACCTTGCGCACCGGCGTGAAGCGCCGGGCGATGACGTTCACGACGTCGTGGCGCACCTCGAGGAGGCCCTCGATGAGGAGCACGGGGTTCTTCGTGATGACGTCGGCCTCGCGCTCGAAGAGGTCCGGACGGATGACGACGTTGGCCATCCCCGTCTCGTCTTCGAGGGAAAGAAAGACGAAGCCCTTCGCCGTCGCAGGCCGCTGCCGCGAGTTCACGAGGCCCACGATCCGCACCGGGCCCGGACGCCGGTGGCTCAGCTCGGCCAGGGCGGGAATGCCCGCGCGGCGGCGGCGGCGCGCGAGGAAGGCGATGGGATGCGCTTCGGCCGAGGCGCCCACCGTCGCGTAATCCTCGAGCACGCGCGCGGCGGCGCGCGGGGGCGTGAGCGGAGCGGGTCGCGGGTCGTCGGCCACCGCGTCGAGCGGGCCGCCGCGTAGCCGTCCTGCCGCCCGGGCCTGCCAGAGCGCCTGGCGCCGGTCGCCGGCGAGGTCGTCGAGAGCGCC
>ERZ1740059.1642-NODE-1642-length-11173-cov-7.534718_pt1 | contig 11173 bp, 7 predicted proteins | sample MGYA00581744_ERZ1740059 | MGnify/ENA primary metagenome ERZ1740059 (study PRJEB43018, sample SAMN04849738) | marine metagenome | isolation source: floating plastic debris | place: Pacific Ocean | collected 2008-08-28 | study: EMG produced TPA metagenomics... | reverse complement strand
TCCTGTTTGCTTGCATGAACATTACTAAGATATTTATGATCCCAATTTGATTGGGTAAGCATTTTCTGTTTGGCAAACTGCTGTTGATAATTATGTGTTTTGTAGAAAGCTCGATAATGATTATATTATTCTAAAATTACCTTTGCTGAGCGGCCTGCTGTGAGTGAGACCGGAGTTTCATCAAGTAGGCGATCAGTAGGGAGATTATCAGAACACACACCACAGCCCCAACAGATGATATTATTGCTACCTGCACTGTGGATAGGTCTCCAGATTGAGGGTTGGCTGACCTTGAGTTTTCTTTCGCGTCATCTACAAAAAGTCGGTAGAGTGGATGTGGATGTACAGGGAATGTGCGTTAATGTAGATGTATAGTAATCTCTGTCATGATAGCCTACGTCCTGGGCCCAATTTTTTATTGTAGTCTCCTGCATTTTTGTTTATTTTATACCAAAAACGACATACAGATACAGGTGAGGACAACTACAATTAGAGACTGGGACCCAGTCTACCTTTCACGATGATTCATAGAAAAAATACAATTCTCTCTCTTTGCATGGTACATACCTGTGCTAGGACTGGTGGTAGGAGTGGTGATAGTTGTAGTTGAAGGAGTTAAGTCCAGTCTTCCAGTCCAGTACAACATCTCGTGTCCATCAGCTAATGCCAGGTATATGCTGAACTCATACACTTGTTCCTGAGTTATATCTATTGCTATAAGATCAGGAATATTCTCGCTGAACGTAAAGTTTTCCTCGTTGTACGAGATTACTAGTGATGCAGCACAGCTGTCCCCAGTCTGTCAATTGAGGAGAGCGGCGAAGAAGATTTTTTACATCATAGATAAAATAGTAGCTAATCACAATATGTCGTCGACAAAGGTTACATGTTGGCTAAATTTTGTATGGCTATTTTTTTATCCTTCAGAGTAAGCGATTGTTCTTGAGAAAGTACTATACACGACTGCAGACAAGGTATGTACACAGGCGGTCAAAGTTATGTCTGGTATGTGTTATACTCTAGCTGACGCATTGAGGCTGAGGTTATTTTGTATTCAAATACAACGATGAGCAAAAATAGACTGAATTACGATTTAAGTGACGCAGTATTTTCCTAGATGCTTACCATGTTATGGTTACTGAATGAAGCAGACACTGTGCCATTTGTACCCTCAGTTATGTTGATGCTGATGAATGAGCTTTGTGGTCTCGACCTCTCTAAAAGTACATATGAAGTAAATAAGTAAATGACTCATGGTTAGTGGTACTACATTTCATATACATCGTAAGTGCACAGAAACTGAGGAAAGTCCCATCACAAAATCTTATTGATGCCATGATAATGCACCATGTACATTAATAGTTGATAACCTACCATTCAGATTATTCAGGTTTTCAGATCATTTGACTCAAATCCACGTGTACCAATACATGTTTAAAGTATTATACTTATTCAAATTCAATTGTCCTCTCTCAAAAATCAAGAGCACAACTCCTACAGCGCACAACTGTGTTTTTGACCAGGGATTTATTTATTAAAGTCTTTTACATGTTGAAGGGTGGCCAAGGGTTTATCTATAAATTCCAAGATCATAAACTAACCAGCACAGAACACAGCTTCAGTATCTTTGCTGTCCTCAGGATATTCTTCTCCATTAAAGTTCCTCAGCACATGCACTTTAGCATAGAGAGGCATAGTGATGTCCAGATTATCAAGTACCACTTCTGGTGTGCCAACAGGTACAAGATCAGGTTGACAGGGGAATGAGTTATTGAAGTCTTGGGTTGTAGAGCAGAGTATCCTGTAGAACACAGCTCCTTGAGTTTCAGGACTTCCAGGTGATGGTATAACAAGTCGTATCTGTCCAGGATTAACTGAACTGTGAGTAGTTAAGGGTCTCCGAGGTAGTTTGGAGTAACCTTTAAAATAATGTAGCATATTCTACTCGCATTTCGGCTAAAAATGTAGTAACTGGCACAATTGAGACTCAAAGTATTACCACTAACACTGACTCATTGTCATAATAGGTGAGTGTTAGTTGAACACAGATTCCGATACACAGGATATATAAATAATAAAAGTTCAATCAAACTGATTTCTAAAAAGTTTACAAACAATGCAAAATCCATGTTGATACAAAATTGGGCATAATAATCCTACAAAGTGTGCCTTTTGAGGTTCCAACAAAAATGTTAACGCTAGGCTCCATCAAGGAGTACTCCTTGGCTCCATCCATCACGCTTCTATTTTGAAGTGCATTGATGATGTAGTACTGAAAACAATCTCGCCGGAAAATCATTCTCTATTACAGAAACAACAGGAATTGCTGGTGTGTTGAATGTTGATGAAGCATGCAAAAATGGAGTAATTGTTGAATTGAAACACTTAGAAATGTAAGCTGCATTATAATAATGTTGGTAAATCTTACATACCTGCGACAAATGCCTGTAGAGAGACACGAAGTCTTTGGTTGTCAGTAAACGAGTTTATGCTAAGAGCTTCCACTAATGATCTTGTTACTGAAACTATTTTAAAAGTGTGTTTAGGGTCGGTACTGATGCTTTCAGCAGACACAACATGTTTGGCATTACCCCAACAGTTTAAAGTAGACATGCCAATTAGATCATTTCTATGAACTGGAATCAGATCCTTCTGCACAAACTGCATCCTGATGCCGCTTTCAGCTAAACTTTCTGGCTGAAGCAATGTTGATGTTATATGCTTATAATTTTGATTTGACCCACGTTTTCCAAATACAGTTACATGTGAGTTTGTGGTACAAGTTTCATCACTCCTCCTATAATAGTATTTCCATCCGATTAAGTAACCGTCAAGCGTCAATTTAATATTGTTGAACAGACGAAAAGCTCGACCTGAAATACTCCTTTCAATGACTGGGAAACCAGAAGAGATACCTTTAGAATCATCTGCAATAAAAGAATTACAAATTGCTGCTGACTTAATAATATTTCTACACAACAAGGGGGCCTCAGTAGCCTACGGCCACCAACCAAACACCATATCAGTCAACTTATTGAGTGTATTCAAAAATAGTGATATGCCATTTCAAGTTAGAAACTCATTCCCATCCAGATGTTTACTATTTTAAGGTATAAAACGCTACAACATTATACCACAGGTTAGATTACACAGTGGTGAGTCACTCATAACACCACATCCTCCCCTTGTATGTACTGTAATGGAGGTGTTTGAAAAATCCAATTATTCTACTTTAACTCTGAAGTCACACATTCAACATTCATTTTTATCGATAGTAGGCCAAACACCCTCTAGTATTCCACCAAAAACCAATGTTGAACCAATATGCATGACCGAGTTACAGGTTGTTTTCATTCGCGATTAATGCAAATTGATGAGCGACCCCTGCTCGACAGGGTAAGGTTCTCAGAGTCAAAAAGAATTCTGAATACATCTAAAGACTCATGCCTTTAGTTTCGCTCCCTGTTTGAAAAAATTGAAGCACCCGATCATTTAATTAGTTAGATAGAATGGGATAACATTTTGTTTATGTATTGAGATGGGCCATCTAAACCCAACGTGATGTGAAAGCGGCACATCACTGTATTATTATTTTATTTTTTATTCGGTTCCTGCATCAAGTAAAAAATCGAAATTCAAACAAAAAAATACAAACTAAAATTATAGTGCAGCGGTATGGTCAGATAGTCAGGGACTAGTGTGGCGACCATCAGATTAATCTTGTTTGGAACTACTGTCCGCCTGAGTACTCAGGCCGGCCAATCACTCTGTCTTTGGCTTCGGAACATGGTTATACTATGTCTTTGAGAAATTGACGATCAGGAAGATGTTTCATGTTTTTACCTCTGTACCAGGGTGGTTTGTTGAAATACTGTGAAGTCTCACTACTCTCTGAAGTTACGTTATTTTCTCCCACAGCCACATCATGGAGCTGACATCTGTCACTAATCTGAGAATCTCTGTCTATGACTATTGAGTTACAGGCTTTAACTGTAGCATCAGCTGTGGAACATTCACCCATGCATTGCTTGAGTGATGAAGACTCCGTCTGTTTGAAAGCTTCATCGTTGTTCGATGTTCTACCAAGTCTCGTCATCCATGGGAACCATATCCCTATATACAATAAGGAGAGAAAGGGAGTTGAGGGTGTACATGTATGTCAAATGTCTGTCAACATTACAATGCAAATACACCCACACATACGTTAATAACTGGAGACTTAAAAATCTAAGGGTGGGTGGAGGGGGGGGGGACCTGAGAAACCGGGTGATGGTTGAGTGGAAGTCAAGTATTTGACTACTATTTTACAGAATGTATAAAGATTTTTGACAAAAAGAGCAAAAATTACAGAGAAGGAGTAAGTCTAGCTCAGAAATAAGGCAGATGTGCACTCAGTAGGGCCCTAGGCTCACCCTGATAAGTTGGCCCCAGAACACAACAAGTAGGTAACAAAATTGTCCTATTTTATGCCATGGAGATGGTCGACTTTGGAGGCAAATATGAGGTGCCCTTGTGGTGAACTGTGCATGGTGGGAGCACCAGGGTTGCCAAAATCGATTTTTTACCGATTTTCGATGGTGATCGATGGTCATTATCAATAGTATTGCGCAATCAATTATGTAATAGTCAATGAAATTGGCATCCATCATCTTTTCCATAATATTCAATTGTTTTTTAGCCATTAATTATCTATTGTTCATAAAATAAGCTTTGGAAACACCTGGTGAACATGGCGCAGTGGTAGAGCCATTGCTTGACCTGCAGGAAGGCCAAGGTTTGATTCCGAGTGCGGAGACTTTATTTTCAGATTTGATATGCAACAATAAAAAGGGAAGGCAACTCAAAGTTAGTACCAAATGAACCCTCTCATCCAACAATAATTTGGTCAAAATAAAAGTTGTTCAAGGGGTTTTTAGGCATGCTGAGTCCGAATCTGGCCTCTATTTCAGACTATCTCTGTTCCTTAAGAAGGTTTCGGTCATTCTTTGTCTGAACCCATGACAGTTTTTGCCAATTTCTGAAACTTGGCAGTCCGATTTCCCAGAAATCACGCCTTTGTCGCAAACAATTGAAAATGCAATAGATTTTAGATTCTTTTGAAAAAAAGAATCGAAAAAAGAATAGACAGTGGTTTTGGGACCATAATCGCAATCGAAAATACATGTATTCAATTGTTTTGAAACAATCTAGTAGCGAGCCTGGGGAGCACATTAAAACACAAAGAAACACTCTAGTTTTGAGGAGAAATGACGTGTGAATGGGGAAAAACATAAAATTGGGTGAGTTACCTTGTAAAAACCAATGACAAAATTTCAGCTAGATTTTCTGACTTTGGCTATTTGAACCCTTGTCATCTTCAGTATAGTGGTGCTGAGCGCATGCTATTAGTGTTATGAGATAAAGCTGTAACCAGGAGATATTTGATCAAACATACCCTTGAGACAGAAATTTATGCTATGAAAAGTTTCAGCACTCTCTGGATTTCCAGGCGAATCAACTTCTTTTGTGTTAGCTATGTACTATGTTCATAAAATATATGTAAAAATTGAGAAATAAGCTGTTATCAATATTAGCTTACTTCCCGAGTAACAGAAATGGCAAAAAGTATAATTAAATGATGGTTAGCCACTCTTTGTGTATAAGGTATGATGTGGAGCTCAAAACCAACCTGCACAGAGGGGTCGGACAAAGTAACTCCACCCATCTATAATTGTTCTCTCCTCCGTAGCAGTTTTATCGTTCTCTGTCAGTAGTTCGCAGTTATTACTGCCGTCAGGTTTGTAGTTAACAGCAGCACAGATAAATGATGTCTGACTAACACACTGATCTCTACAATCAGATTCTGTACTGACAGTAACTGACAAAGTATCTCCTAATATGAATGGAGTGAGCTTTCCTGTGCTGTTTGTCCAATCACATGGCAGTGATATTGAAGGAACTGAACCTGCAAAATGTTTGAGACAAATTAACATTCACCTTCACCAAGGATTTGAAATTGACGGACAAAGGGAATGTTGTTATGGTTCAATTATAAATCACAATTCAGATCTTATCATTGAAGAACTTCAGCATCACTCATTGCAATCAAAATTACTCTCCGTTCTTGAGCCTCTTTGACTACGGTGACTTACTGCGAGAGATCAGAGATCTGAACAACTTACCTACGAGAATGAAGGTGAAAACTCCATACATGTACTTTATATGAACACCCAATAATCTGCTATTGCTCGCTAGATAAACCATGATAAAATATCCAGAGGTGATAGAATGCATAAATTAAAAAGAGAAGGCAGTTTACTTCCTGGTTTAATTAGAATACCTCCCTAACAACTAAATGCAAGGCAGGTCAGTGTACTAACAATCTACATGTACTTGCAGAACAATAGAATACAAAACTTATTGACATAAATATGTTAATGGAAATATCGCTTGATTCACAGTAAGGGAACTTCCGCATTGCAAACAAAGTGAGTTGGATGGTAACACAATACACCATTATAAACAGAGGGGATTCGATCATATCTCAAAATGTTAGAACACTTTGTCATGCATATATTTCTGCTTTTTTATCAACATGGTTAGCTTGCATTCCCGAACCAGAGCCGCGCTCTTTTGGTGATGGGACATGTTGAGTTACGTTTTACTAGTCTGATGTAACAGCTACTGCCATTACATATGGAGCTTCTGATCCCAAAACCTGCTGTGCTGTGAATATATGCAAATCGCGAAGTCAAATTAGGCGAAGATCATCTCAGGGGCTCAAAAAGTCAGCCGACAGAAGTTTAGACCCCTGGTGGTATACAACAGAATCTTCAGTCTCGACCACCTTGGTTAGCAGTGTTACGGAAATAAGATTTGATTTCATGATGTGAATCTATAATTATTAGGGAATGAAAAAAAAATTATGGAGAGAAAGTACAAAGTATACTCAAACCAAAGTTTCTACATACTAATTCTGTGCTCCACTGTTCTGAGCTTGACTCAAATCAAGTGGAGAATGTGGTTCCCGCTGTTGATCAGCGAGTTGATAGCAGAAACCATAGAGCTAGACTGAATAGAGGAGTACCAATTTAGGTCCAGATCTATGGCGGAAACGGAGCCATTTGCTCCAAGATTTTGAGTCAAACCTGGTCTAACATGGGAGTTATCTTCTTACTTTGTAGGGGAGGATAGCTCCTATGTATATTTTAAATAGGTGTTAAAAAGTCATTGTAGGGCGAATTCAATCCATTAAATTACTGTAAATAGGAAAAACATTGTTTTTAAAACACTCAGCCATAAAGGAATCTTCATTAACATTTATTGGAATGGAATGAATTTTAGATTGATCTGAATGGAATCAAGTCGACTTTGCTGCCTCTCTTATATTAGCACTGGAACTATCATCCTTATTGGCAATGTGGAAAGCTCGCATCAGATAACCGCGTACATCATCGTGTAAATGCAAAGCAAGCCATTTGTATATGGATGTTCAGTAACATACTGTAAGAGCATGATCTGAATGGAATTGAGGGCACTTAACAAACGAAAAATTGTCAAAAGTATTATCCAATCCACAATACACGTCAAGTTCTAGTTCCGCTATATCAGTTTTCTTACTGGTAATCACTTATAGCTGGCTTTACATGCCTGAGTGTATTAGACTAAAATCAGATGAAAAATTTGACATGGTACACTGAGGCTGATTTTTTTTGATAGTTGCTGTGTACATCCTGACTAAACATGAAAAAGCCAAGCCTTTTTATACCTTAAAAAACCTTTGCACTTTGAGACGTATAATGGAAGATTAAATCAAGGTCTAGCTACAGCTCAACTGCATTGTAGTACCAGATTGTTTCTGTTCAATGCTCAGGCTTACTGTATACATGATGATCAGCTGTCTGCTGAGGAGTAACATTCACATATTCAGTCACGTGCTCGTAATGATTCACATGATGATCACCAGGTAAATCACTGAGATCTGTCCCACTAGCTGGTGTGTTGGAGCTAAAAACATAACATTTCTGAGTTAAAACTACAGAGAATATTTTGAGTTTTGATTTCTTCAATTAGAACAAAGAGATTTTTTATTTGATTAGCTTTTGAATGTATAGAAAACCAGGAGTTGAGACATGACCTGGTAGTAATCCTCTCTTGATATAGGGACGGGCAACTCAGTGAGCGTAAATAATAATAATAAATTCATTAAAGAAAATTTCAAGTAGCTAAATTAAACTCGAGCTAAAATTTACCAATACCAATGGCATTGGGCTTCGATGAATTTTATAAGCATAAGGATTTTGCAAATAACATCTCATTTCGTTTGCTCATGGAGATAACACTGATGCTTGCAATGTGAACGTATTGTAATAAGTACAACAGTACTGTAGTCTGAATTCTAATAGCTTCCAGCTTAAATTTCCGAAATACTTTAGTACCCACCTGAGAAACGCACCTCCCTTTTCTAGTCAGTGAAATGTTGAACTTGTGCCTTCTGTGGTTTTTTACCACACTCATAAAAATTGCCATTATGAAAAATAGATAGGCCTATCTGACAAAGTAGTTCATTTTATAATTTGGATATAAAATGAGAATAGCCATCAAATCATTTTATCGTCTATTGAGCGAATTGAAAACAATCTTTTAGTAAAAAAAGCTCGGAATTATGATTTCATCGATTACCTTTGTTGAGCAGCTTGCTGTGATAGAGACCTTCGCCTCATGTATGCAATCAGTACAGAGATTATCAGAACACACAGAACAGCACCAACAGATGATATGATTGTTATATGCACTGTAGATAGGTTTATGGATTCTGTGGATGTTGGGTTTGAGTCATCTAAAAAAATAAAAAGAGGCTCACAGGGTAGGGCCTGTGGTCCACGTTGAATAAATACTAATAGAACCATGATGGCCCACGCATAATGAAGTAGTGACTACTGTGTTTTGGAATATCGATAAAATCATAAGTTTCAATCCCAAATAACTTTATACAGGTCGTTTTGGTCAAGTCATTTTTTAGAGATTCAGTTGCGCAGTATGACTTTAGGTAAAGTATAGCAATGGTAGGAACCATACACTCCACAATATTTATTTATCTAGCATTATTACAATTAAGTCTACGATAGGAACAGATTCAACGTTAACAAATATACTGCATCTACAACAACTTCACACACCTGTCTGTGTACATTGTCTTGTGGCAGATGAAGTAGAATGATTAAATCCTCCAGTCCAGTACAGCATATCATGTCCGTCAGCTAATGTCAGGTATATGGTAAACTCATACAGTTGTGCTTGTATTATGTTCAGGGATATTGAATCTGGGATATTTCCGATAATGGTGTAGTTGGTCTCCTTGTGTGTAATATGTAAATAGGCAACACATCTGTCCCCTGTCTAAACATAATAATCATCATAAAAAACAAAGTATTTAAAATTACATAAATCGGCAGTCCTACCTTTTTTATGAACAAAGCAACAATCCCGCAAAAATATTACGAGCTATATTAAGAAAGGATCATCGGTAACTATTTCACTGAGAAACGGAAGAGATTGAGTTTAACATGGTTGTATGGCTGTCATACACTTACCATTTTATGGTTACTGAAAGTTACCAATACGGTGCTGTTTGAGCTCTCAGCTATGCTGACACACATCTCTGCTCTGGTCCTTTCTGAAAGCATAAAACTAAAAACAATTTCCATGCAATTACAGAAAAGAGACATATATTATCCAGGCTGGGTCATCAACCCCTGTAGATGGGACTTGGGAGATGCTGAACATTGACTTCCTTATGTTTCTGGGTCTTTCAGGTATTGTTCAGTACATTGTTCATAAATGTCATAGGAGATTCATAAAGTACTGTCGATTAATAGTGGGTCAGTAAGAGAATTGTCTTATCAATGAAATTAAGAGCACAACTTTTGCAGACACGTGTTTTTGCATGTAGTACAACTGTGACTTATAACCACAACTTTTGTATAGACTCAAATAATGATGGATGACCCCTAGTCTGACAGGTCACATTGCAAGTTTACCAGCACAGAACACAGCTTCAGTATTTTTGCCGTCCTCAGAGTATTCATCTCCATTAAAGTTCCTCAGCACATGCACTTTAGCATAGAAAGGCGTAGTGATGTCTAGATGATCAAGTACCACTTCTGGTGTGCCAACAGGTACAAGATCAGGGTGACAGGGGAATGAGTTATTGAAGTCTTGGTTTGTAGAGCAGAGTATCCTGTAGAACACAGCTCCTTGAGTTTCAGGACTTCCAGGTGATGGTATAATAAGTCGTATCTGTCCATGGCTCACTGAGTTGTGTGACACAGATGGTCTGTCAGGTAGTTTGGCAAAACCTTTAAAATAGTATACAATGTAGTGCATGTTAGCTGAAAGTACAGAATCAGACAACTACCTCTCCCTGTTTCAGAGTCAATAGTTTTTGACCAATTACACTGACTCTTTGTCATAATGCTGTCAGGCGTAAACTTTTACAGCTTTGTCTGTGAGCCTCTATATTTAAAGGAAAAGCCGATTGCTGCGGGTCTAGGATATTCCATATTACCACTTTTCCTTTGTGAAGTTTGCCTACTAAGTCATCAATCATACTTACCTTGAACGCTATTTGCTGCTTTGCTTAAGGTTTGGTAGTTTGATTTGTTCAATATGGACAAGTTATACCTCATTTGTAAGCTCTTGATAGCAGGGTACATACAAGGCATGATCTAGCAAGGAAACGGTTGGTGCTGCTAACGATTGAGCAACTGGTTGTTATTGCCAAAAGATGTTCTCAAATGAAATCGGTCACAACGAAAATCATGTCTAGCCATCTGTACATGTCTTTTAATGACACAGTAGGAGGTAGCTCAGTTGGTTAGAGCGGCTGCCTGAGGCACAAAAGTGTTGAAGGTTCTGGGTTTGAATCCCGCTGCTGTCTACTGACTACTGGGCCTCTGCGCCACAGGTGTGCTCCGACCTGCCTACTAACCGAGAGCAAACTGGCGCCGTAAATGGCAGCCTTGCCCATAAGGCACCCATATTTCTCAGTCTACGGACAGAGACAGACTTGCGATTTTAACCAACATTTAACCAACATTTTCAGGGAATATTTTCACAACACTTCAATAGAGTAGGGACTAGGGTATTTTTCTCCACCAATTATGAGCCCTCTGAACTCTATCAGTCAAATTTG
>ERZ1740059.1641-NODE-1641-length-11181-cov-3.278627_pt1 | contig 11181 bp, 12 predicted proteins | sample MGYA00581744_ERZ1740059 | MGnify/ENA primary metagenome ERZ1740059 (study PRJEB43018, sample SAMN04849738) | marine metagenome | isolation source: floating plastic debris | place: Pacific Ocean | collected 2008-08-28 | study: EMG produced TPA metagenomics... | reverse complement strand
GCCAAGCATCCGAATTCGCCTGCATGGCTGTTCGCCCCCGAAACCATGACGCCGATGGTGAACAACCCCGCCTGGGTACAGGCCATTCAGGACGTTATGGACTTGATCGAGGCGGGCGCATACCCGGCGGACCAGATCAACGCCGATCCGGGCACAACCGCGTTCCAGCAATTCCTGGCAGGCACCGGCTCGATGCTGATGCGGTGGGGCGATGTGGGCTCGTCCGCGCGCACCTCGGACACCTCCGTTGTGGGTGACGTCGTTGGCTTTGGCATCAACCCGGCCTCCGACCGCGTCTACAACGCCCAAGCCGGCGCATGGGAAGAGACCCGCAACGAGGCGCCGAACATGGCCTATATCGGTTGGGGCGTGTACGTCATGGCGACGGTCGAAGGCGACGAGAAGAAGAAGAAGGCGGCCTGGTCCGCCGCAGCCCATTTGGGTGGCAAGGATCTGTCGCTTTGGGCGTCGGCGTACCCGTCCGGTTTCCAGCCCTACCGCAACTCGCACTTTCAGTTCGAAGAGTGGGAAGAGGCAGGCTACGACCGCGCCTTCATCGAGGATTACCTCGGGTCCAACGCGGACAGCTACAACCACCCCAACGCGGCCATCGAACCCCGCATTCCGGGCATCTTCCAGTACTACTCGGTCGCCGAGGACGAGTTGGCCAAGGGCTATGCGGGACAATACGGATCAGCCCAGGAAACGGCGGATGCTATCGCCGCGGCGTGGGAAGAGATCACGAACCAGATCGGCCGTGACAGCCAGATCGCGATCTACCGGGCCTCGCTCGGGTTGTAACTACGTTCAAACGGTTGGAAAGCGCGGCAACTCTGCCGCGCTTTTCTTTTGACGGTCGGCTTTGCGGACTTTGCCGTCATTCGATTTTGGATCTTTGCTAATGCAGCATCCTCTCGCACCTGCGGCACACTTGCTGCTGCGGCGCGGCGTATGTCGTCAATCCGGCCGTTGGGTATAGCCGATAGCTTAGGCTAAAACGGTGCATGCACTACATCCGCTCGAACGACTACCTTACGTCCTGGGTTATGCGAAACTTCTCAAAAGCTACAAAAGTGCGTCTCGTCATTCGCGCCCGGTGCATGCTCAAAATCATCTGCCTCGGGGATACGCCCGAAAGCGATTTTACCGCCAACGTAGCCGCCGGGGACGGAGTCATGTGTGCCGAGCGACAACGCCTTGCCACCAAATCGCGCCCGCAGTTCATCCATTACGTCGCTGACGTCCTCCCAGTGATCCCGGTCATCGGCGTCGTCCGTCAACGGTGCTAAGAGATCCCCAATTACATCCGCTTCTTCGTCCAGACCGTGCAAAACCACCGAAACTGCATGTGGTGTGAAGGGAACCTGTTGCCGCGCCTTTGACAGGCCTTGCGCAAGGGTGCTGCGAAAGCTGCGATAGTCACGCGATGGCAGGAACTGTCCTTCCCAACTCCACCGTTTCGCCTCAGCCGACTTTGCGCGGGTTGATCGCAAGCGTTGGCTGCGCAGGCTCAGCGTCAGTTTGGAGGCGCGGAAATCTGTCCGCCGCAAGCGGCGTGCAGCACCGGCCAGCAATTGCTTGGCACAGTCTTCAACCTTTTCCGGGCTGCGCCAATCATTCGGCAGCACACGACTGTGGCCAAACATGCGTTTACGTGTTTTGGCACGCGGAGCATGAAAACCATGCAACTCTTGCAGAAAGCGTTCACCTTCCACATTGCCCCAGATCGCGCGGGCCTGCTTTGGCGCGAGGGACCACAATGCGGGAAAGTCATGTACGCCCGCCGCTTCAAGGCGCAAAGCCATACCTTCGCCAATACCGGGAAGTTTGCGCAACGTTAGGTCGGCAAGCGCGTGGGGAAGCGTCGCAGGGTCAAGCAGCACGGCGCCGTTTGGTTTTTGACGTTCTGCCGCGACTTTGGCCAAGAGCTCTGTCGGGGCCATGCCGATCGAACAGGTCAGCACAGGGCTAAACGCATCCAACAATGCGGCCTTAATACGGGTGGCCAGCGCAAGGCCCTGCTTGCCTTCACTTGGCAGCAGGGCGCAGACCACCTCATCAATAGACCGGACAAATTGAATAGTCAGAACGGTTACGATGACGGCCAAAATACGTTCGTGCAGGCGCACGTACACATCAGGGCGCGCGACAACAAAGACCATATCGGGAATGATCTTGCGCGCCTCGCGGGCGGGCATATTAGTTTTGACGCCGCGCGTTTTTGCTTCACGGCTCACTGCGATACAGCCGGTATGCGGGGAATCCAGCGCCACGACACCCAAAGGTTTGCCGCGCAGATCAGGGTTAAAGTGCTGTTCGGCTGAGGCAAAAAAGCTATCGAAGTCGAGATATAGCCTTTCGGGTAGGCGCGGCTCAGTCATCAGACCGGATCACTTGATCGGCCGTGCCGGTTTGGCGATATGCGGGACGGCGTAAGGCACGGCTTTCTGGTAGTCCTCAAATTTCGCGCCGTAGCGCTTTGTGAAGCGCCGTTCTTTCAACACCGGCGCGCCAAGGCAATAGGCCGTCAGCATGATCGCCAATAGCAGTTGATCAGGCGACCATGTTGGGACCGTCCACGTGGTCAACGCGAATGACACGTAAATCGGTTGCCGGATGATGCTGAACAGGCCGCGCGTTGGCATCGCGGGAAAGACCGGCTTTGCCCGTTGCGCCAGTGACATCCACCCCAGCGCACCTGATTGCACCTCTGCGCCCGCGTCATAGCTGGCCCAGATCAAAAGCAGCCAAGACATGCCGTATAGCCCTGTCATGAGGACCAGAGCGATGCCTTCAGCCTGCCACCAGATGATCCCGCTTGGCGTCCACAGTGCAAAAAGCGCCAGCAATTGCAGCGACGCGATAATCGCGTAGGTCGTTGTGGCCAGTACGGATCCATGACGCTTAGGGGCAAGCCGCACAAGACACGCGCCGCCACGTTTTGACAGCAGGAACGAGTGCATAAGCGGGAATTGTAAGATCAACGCCAGGTTCACGAGGATCGACCACGGTGCCGGCACCGTGCCAAAGCTCTCGCTCAGCCCGTAAAACATTGCCACGATCATCGCGATCACGGCGGTGGCAAAGACGCTGTGACACAAGACACCATAAGCCAGCGCAAGCACAAGCTGACGCGGTGGCGCGGGGGTCCGGAAGATCCCAAGGCCAAGGCGCAGCAGCTGACGCAGCGGTTTCATGGTCGAACGTTTCATACAGGACTAAGCTAGCTGTGGCGCGAAACAGGTCCACACCAATTGCCGTCCGCTCCCCTGCGACTAATTCATGCACCTATGGGCAAAAGAGGGCTGAACAGGATGGACATGACAGCACGTGGCACAATCACGCTGACGGATCTGGTGATCGACACCAACATCGGGACATATGGCCCGGGCGATGTGATCCCCGACCATCACAGTCTGGATCTGACGCTGATTGTGCCGCGCACGGCTGTGTTGATCCCATCAGATGATATGGCGCATGTCTTTGATTATGACCCCTTGATCGCAGATATTTTGCAGCTTGCCCAAAGCGGGCACAGGGCAACGCAGGAATGGCTGATGGCACAAATCGCCACCCTTTGCGCAGGCTATTCCCAGATCGAAGGGGTAGAGATCTACCTTCGTAAGACGCCCGTGCATGGCGGTACCGGGACGTTAGGGGTACGGGTGTTTCTCAATCATGAAGACCTACGGCAGCTTGTCGCGATCGCGTGACTTTCTACACGCGGCACTTAGGTTCTCGCGCGAGACACATAGAGAACAGGTGACCCAGCCATGACAACTTTTGCGCTTCTGATGACAGCGATGCTGTTTGGCGGGATGACCTTTTTCAGTTTTGGCTTCGCGCCGGTGCTGTTCAAACAGCTACCGATGGACAAGGTGCGCCCGTTGTTGCGGGGCACTTTCCCATACTACTATCTTGCGGTGATCGGCATGTCCGCAGTTGCAACCGCCGCCGTGTTAGCTGTCTCCGGGCGCGCCACCATCGTCTTGGGCGTGATCCTGATCGCGACAATCTACGTCAGGCAAATCCTGATGCCGCAGATCAACGCCGCCACCGACCGCGATGATCAACCCATGTTCAAACGCCTGCATGGGCTGTCGGTTGTGATCCAAATAATCCAGATCGGGCTGGCGGCTTGGGCCGTTGTGCTTCTCAGCGCCTGACGATCACTCTGCCCCGCGCAACTTACCCCGCCACCGCAGCGATTGTGCATTCAGCGAAGCTAAATCCTCCTCATCATTTATGATCGCATTGCACAACGCGACAGCACGGCTCACTTGCGAGGGGGTCATATGCCGATATGCGGGTCGTTTTAGATGATTGTACCACACACCGCCACAGATTGTGTCCAGAACGATCCGCTGAAAGCAATGATCCGCAGACACCGGCCAATCCTTGCGCGATGTCGCCGCAAGTTTTGGCATCTCTTCCCGTGTCAGCCGCAGGTACGCTGCAATCATCAGATCGGGGAAAAGGGTCAATTGGTCTGGCATTGTGTGACGCGTTTTTGCATGTCGCAAAGCTAGCCCCGGACGGGCATCCGCCAAGCGCCGCTCGACTATTCACCGTTTCTACCTAGCTTTTGTTGCAAGAGATGAAGCGAGCATGGAATGACAATAGACACCCCGATTGCCCCCCTTTTTGCGCCAACACGCGACAGCGGTGAGGCGCAATTGCAGCGATTTATCCCCAAAATGGGCCGCGCCTATACCAATGGCCGCAACTATGATCGCGGCGCGGGGCAGCATCGTGACGTGTCGATGCTGTCACCCTACATCCGCCACCGCCTTGTGCGCGAAGAAGACGCGATTGCCGCCGCTCTTTCCGCCCATGGCCCGGAAGGGGCAGAAAAGTTCGTACAAGAAGTCATCTGGCGCGGGTATTTCAAAGGTTGGCTGGAACGTCGCCCACAAGTCTGGGCCTCCTATTGGTCGGGCCTGCAAGCGGACCTGCAGCACTTGTACCAAGATCGGAAACTGCGGCGCGATGTGGCCAGTGCTGAAGCCGGGCAAACTGGGCTGGATTATTTTGCTACCTGGGCCGAGGAATTGGTAGAGACAGGATATCTGCACAACCATGCGAGGATGTGGTTTGCCTCAATTTGGATATTCACCTTGGGGCTGCCTTGGCGGCTGGGAGCTGACTTCTTCATGCGGCATTTGTTGGATGGCGACCCGGCGTCCAATACCTTGGGCTGGCGATGGGTGGCCGGTTTGCACACGCGCGGCAAACCCTATCACGCACAGGATTGGAACGTCGCGAAGTTCACCAACAATCGTTTCGCACCGCGCAAAGGTGAACTGGCAGAGGTGTTTGATGGGCTTGTCTCCGAAGAACCCAAAGGCTTACCCACCGTCCAACCTTTGCGGCAACCGCTTACGCCGGACCCCGCGGCACCCTCGGTCTTACTGCTGACAGCGGATGATTGCCGGCCAGAAGACTTTGACCTCGCACGTTTCAATATCGTCGCGACAGTGACGCTCACCACCGCACATCTCCGCTCACCTTTGCCAGTGTCGGATACGGTGACCGCCTTTGAGGAAGGCGCGCTCGCCGATACGGCCGCGCGTGCGTGCGGGCCGTCTCAAGCGCTGCGCGCAGGGGTGCCCGCCGATCTGGCGCGGATGACCGAACGGGCGGGTGCGACGCAGATCATCACTCCTTACATTCCAACAGGCTACAACCGTGATTGGATCGGTGAAGCGATCCCGCATCTCGCTGCCAGGTCCATCCAACTGACAGAATGGCGCCGAAACTGGGATGCACTCATCTGGCCCCATGCGACCGCTGGGTTCTTTAAAGTGAAAAAGAATATCCCCGCAGTCCTGCACAAAGCAGGACTAGTATGAGCAAGGGCATAGACCTATCAGAGGCCGACAAAAGCGCCGTCATCGAGATGGCGCTGTCTGACCACATCAGTTTTGCCAATATCCAACGTGAATACGGTTTGCTGGAAAAAGAGGTCAAGGCCCTGATGCGGACGTCCCTCAAACCCGGCAGCTACCGCGCATGGCGCAAACGCGTCCGGGCTTTCGGTGATCGTCGCGTACAGTACAAGTGACACATGTCGAACAAGACACTGAAAAAAACAAACCTACACCCTGATGTCGGAGCGGGCGCCAAAACTGAACGAACTGACCTTAAAAGCACGTAAAATCCTGATTTGCCTCTGATCCGACCAGCTGCCAACTGCGTATAACCTTATAAGGGAACAGCCAAAATGCATGCGATATTTCTGGGGTCAATTGGAACACTGGCAGAGACTTCAACACTTCAGTTGGTGTCGTACAATCAGGCCTTTAGCGAGGCTGGCCTATCTTGGAGGTGGTCCAAGGAAGACTACCAACTCATGTTGAAGAAAGCGGGCGGCCAGAACCGTATTCAACACTTTTCACTATTTGAAGAAATTGAAGTGGATGTTGCGGCACTCCACAGTCGGAAATCAGAGATTTTTCAGCAATTACTTGCGGTGAAACCAATCGACGCCCGACCTGGGGTTAGGAACACGATTGAATTGGCTTCAAAACTTGGCGTTAAACTCGGTTTGGTGACGACAACGTCTTGGGATAACGTGAGCGCCATTCTACGTGCGCTTGATATGTCACCGTCAATTTTTGACGTGGTGACGACGTCCGATACCATCGCTCGAGCAAAGCCTGCACCAGATGCCTATTTAGCAGCATTAGATTACCTTCAGCTTGATCAAGAAAACGTCGTCGCCGTTGAAGACAACCCGGACGGTGCCAGAGCCGCCCAAAGCGCTGGATTAGAGTGTGTTGGTCTTATCGGCGAAATGCACGACCCGGCAGATTTTTCCGGTTTAAGTACCCGTCAAACCTCGCTCGATTTAACAAAATACCTTGTGCTCCAGGCAGCATTATGAGCCATTAAAGAGGGGCGTAATGGCAAGGCCGTTTATTGTAAGCGAAACATAGCTGTCGATAATCTCGTCACAGCCCTAAACAAGATAAGCATACTGAATACCGGCAAAGTCTGGCACCCAAGGTCGTTTGAGAAACCCAGACAATCGACTGAATTGATGTTGAGAAGCCTTGCTTAACTTCTATTCACAGTCAACGCGTACAATAACGTCGACCTAACAGCTATGAGACCTCACATCGTATTGCCCCAACAAACTTAGGCGATGCGTCACAACCATTTGGCGGTACTGAGCCCGACGAAGCCATATGCTGTATGCCGTTCAAACGACCGCTTCAGAAGTGAACTCCTGGTAATTCGATCCAAGATTGACGTCTCCTCCCAATAGCTTATGTCTCACCGTGTCAGGGGCGCCGCGAGGCTGAGATGCACCCTTTGAACCTGAACCGGATAATGCCGGCGGAGGGAGGCAAAATCAGGCTTATAGGGCTTGGCGCGTCTTTCCGCTCGTTGAGAAAAGGAAAGACCGCGTGACACCCAACTCCGATCTAGAAACGCTGCGCGCGAACGCGCCACTCGTTCATTGCATCACAAATTATGTTGCCATGAACATCGCAGCAAACGTGACCCTCGCGGCGGGTGCGTCGCCCGCCATGATCCATGCCCCCGAGGAGGTTGCTGATTTCGTGCCCATTGCTGGCGCACTGACTATCAACATCGGTACTTTGTCCGCCCCATGGGTAGATAGTATGAAGGCAGCCGCAATCGCCGCAAATGCTGCCAATGTACCTTGGGTGCTTGATCCGGTTGCCCATTTCGCCACGCCCTATCGCGCGAAGGCTGTTTTGGATTTGTTGGCGCTTAAACCAACGATTGTCCGGGGAAACGCATCCGAAATTATCGCCCTTGCAGGGGGGGCTGGGTCAGGCAAAGGGGCCGACAGTGGCGACAGCGTCAGTGACGCGCAAAGCTCTGCACTGGCCCTTGCGGACAGCCACCGCTGTATCGTTGCGGTGTCAGGCCCCGTTGACTTCATCACAGACGGCACGCGTAGCGCCAGCATAACTGGTGGGGCTGACCTGATGCCCAAAGTCACCGCTTTGGGATGTTCCTTGACCGCATTGGTGGGGGCCTATGCCGCTGTTGCACCCGGCCTTGACGCGGCGGTCGCTGCTTTCGTTCATTTCGCCGAAGCGGGAGAACAAGCGGCAAAGGGCGCGCAAGGGCCCGGCAGCTTTTCCGTCGCATTCCTCGATGCGCTCCACAAGCTTCAACCGGGGGATTTCAGTGAGGCACGTGTGGAATGGATCTAAATCCCGAAAGCCTGCGCTTGTATCTTGTCACCGACCCGACCCTTTGTCCTGGTCCGGCCTTAGTTGAGACTGTGACGGCAGCGGTGCGCGGGGGTGTAAGTTTCGTGCAAGTGCGCGATAAAGACGCGACGACGCGCAACCGTATCGCTGCAGCATCCGCGCTCAAAGGTGCGTTGTCAGGGACAGGCGTCCCCCTCGTCATCAACGATGATCTCGAAGCGGCGGTCGTCGCCGACGTTGACGGTGTGCATATCGGTCAAGATGACGTGACCCCGGCCATCGCGCGTCAGCGGTTGGGGCAAAACAAGATCATCGGTCTTTCTTGCGAAGCGCTTGACCAGGTAACGGCGGCAGACGCGCACTTGGTTGACTACCTCGGTCTCGGAACGGTGTTTCCAACCTCAACTAAGTCGGATCACAAGCCAACCATCGGGCTCGACGGTTTGTCTGAAATGGTGCGCTTGGCGAAGCTGCCAACTGTCGCCATTGGTGGGCTAAAGAAGGAGCACGCGGCCGATGTGCTCAATACCGGATGCGATGGGATCGCCGTCGTCTCGGCGATTTGTGGTCAGCCCGACCCAGCAAGCGCGGCCCGAGACCTTTATCGCGCTCTACACCCCAAGACCGAGGATCGCTCATGATCAAGAATGTACTCTCTATTGCCGGTTCGGACCCGTCGGGCGGCGCTGGCATCCAGGCCGACCTCAAGGCCTTCGCGGCCAATGAGGTCTATGGCATGGCCGCTCTTACGGCGCTGACGGCGCAAAACACGCAGGGCGTGACCGGCGTTGAACTCGTGCCACCGCAATTTGTTAAAGCGCAGATCGACGCGGTTTTCGCCGACATCCGGGTTGCTGCTGTGAAGATTGGGATGATCGCAACCGCAGAAATTGCCTTGGCAGTGGCCGAAGCACTATCCGATCACCGCGATATCTCCATCATTCTCGACCCGGTGATGATCGCAAAAGGCGGCGCACCCCTCCTGCAAGAAGATGCGATGGAGACGCTGCGCACGGCGCTCGTCCCCTTGGCAACCGTTCTAACGCCTAACCTGCCGGAGGCAGCGCGACTGCTGCAACAGCCGGAGGCGGAGGGCCGCGATGCAATGGCGTCCCAAGCCCACGCGCTGGCAGATTTGGGCCCGCAGATCGTGCTGGTGAAAGGCGGACACCTTGAAGGTGATGAAAGCCCCGATGTCCTGTGGGACGGCACCGCGCTGCATTGGTTCGAGGGCCCGCGTACCACGACGAAGAACACCCACGGCACAGGTTGCACGTTGTCATCGACGATTGCCGCCCAGCTCTCGAAGGGGCTTCCGCCAAGCGCAGCAGTGGGAGAGGCAAAGCGCTACGTCTCTGGCGCGATTGCTGCGGCAGACCAACAGACAGTTGGGCATGGCCACGGGCCAGTTCACCATTTCTATGATCTTTGGAAGGACAGAACATGAGCAAAGCTCTCAACGAACAAACCGTCTTGGTGACGGGGGCGGGCCGTGGATTTGGCGCGGCCATCGCCAGCGCCTTTGCCCGTGAAAGCGCTAAGGTGGTGATCAACTACCGTAACAGTAAAACCGCCGCAGAAGCGCTCGCCGCGAACTTGGGCGATCAGGCGGTCGCCCTGCAGGCAGACGTTCAAAAGGCGGGCGAGGTTGCGCAAATGGTCAACCAGGCCGAAGCGCGGGTCGGGCCGATCACTACTGTAATCCACAACGCATTGTCCGACTACAGCTTCAACGGTGATGCCAGATCTACTCTCGACACTATGACATCCGACGAGATGGCCTCACAGCACAGCACCGCTGTCTTGGGCGCGCTGAACGTCATTCAGGCAACGGCTCCCGCCATGGCGGGAGAAGGCTTTGGGCGTATCGTCACCATCGGCACAAACCTCGTCCAAAACCCGGTTGTCCCATACCATGACTACACCTCGGCCAAGGCCGCATTGCTGGCCTTGACCCGCACGACAGCAGCCGAACTCGGCCCTAAGGGGATTACGGTCAACATGGTCTCGGGCGGCTTGCTGAGAACGACTGACGCCAGCGCCGCGACGCCCGCTGAGGTTTTTGACTACATTGCAGGTGTGACACCGCTCCGTTCTGTCACCACGCCAGAGGAAGCCGCCGACGCTGTTCTCTTCTTCGCAAGCCCGTGGGCGAGGGCTGTCACCGGCCAGAACCTCGTGGTCGATGGAGGGCTCGTGTTTGGTTAGTTTGAGTAAAGCGGCGACGCCATTCCGGCTCGCAAATAGTCGCTTCGTTCCACAACCTCTGAGTTGCCCTGATGATCCTTGCTGCGCCGTTCACGAATAACGGCCTTCTCTGCCGTCCCGAAGTGTTTTGGATTAAGCACCTGCAGCGACTTTCGTGCTGCGAGCGCGCGCAGTAAGAAAAGTCGATGACAGGGTTGGTCTCTTACCGACCAACGCCGCGCAGGGGACAAAGACCCGCATTGAATTGGCGAACGGCAGGACCGTTCGCCAAAATAGCTCAGATGTCGATACGTTCGGCGATGCTCAGGGCGTCTTCGAGCTCAACGCCAAGGTAACGTACTGTACTATCGATCTTCGTGTGACCAAGTAACAGTTGGACCGCGCGAAGGTTGCCGGTCTTTCGGTAAATCTCCGCTGCCTTTGTCCGGCGGAGCGAATGCGTGCCATACCCACTTGGTTCTAGCCCGATCGCCGTGACCCAATCGCGCACCAAGCGCCCATACTGGCGCGTTGAGATGTGGGGCCGGTCATGGAACCGGCTTGGGAACATGAATGGACACGCGAACATTTCGGGTGATTTGACTCAGGCAAAGACAGTTTCACGTGTGTTTTCCGTCAGTTCAAACTGGACAGGCCGCTTGGTCTTGCTCTGGATGATCGCTACGCGCTCTCGCACCCGCTCATCTTTGACGAGGTCGGAAACCGCCAGTTTGACCAGATCACAGCCACGCAGCTTGCTGTCAATTGCGACGTTGAATAACACCAGATCGCGTAGATA
>ERZ1740059.1640-NODE-1640-length-11185-cov-5.881851_pt1 | contig 11185 bp, 9 predicted proteins | sample MGYA00581744_ERZ1740059 | MGnify/ENA primary metagenome ERZ1740059 (study PRJEB43018, sample SAMN04849738) | marine metagenome | isolation source: floating plastic debris | place: Pacific Ocean | collected 2008-08-28 | study: EMG produced TPA metagenomics... | reverse complement strand
AGGACCCCGCGGGCCGTGCGGGCGCCCTCCTTGCGGAGACGCCGAAGCGCCGCCGCGGGAATCTGCGGCGCCTGGCCGAGGGCCTCCGTGCGCACGTCGGCGCTCGACGAGGCTGGCGTCGGGAGCTCCGCCAGCACGGCCTCGAGGGGCCGCTCCTCCCACCCGCGAATCGATGCGCCGCCTTCCGTCGCGTTGATGAAGCGCCCCTCGTAGTGCTGCGCCGCGGCCTCGAACCAGCGGCGGAAGAGCGTCATGTCGTAGGTCGACGGGACCACGCCTGCGCCGCCCCAGGCCGCGACGTCGAGGCAGGGCTGGCTTCGATGGGGCACCTCGAGGCCCTTCGACCGAAAGGCGTCGGCGGTGGCCTCGTCGAAGTCGACGGTGATCACGCCGTCCTCCACCGAGGTGCTCCACCCCTCGCGGCCCGTGCCCGTCGCGTAGGCCTGGCCGCCCGTGTAGGCGAGGTCCTGGCCCACCAGGACGATGGGGTCGGCGCCCCAGGCCCGGGCCAGGGCGAAAGCCGCCGTGGCGACGGTGGCACCGTAGCGTAGCGGCGTCACGCCGAGGGCGTCGGTGACGGGCACGAGCGCCGCGTGCTCCTGGACGAAGAGGGCCTTCTGCGCCGTCTCGAGCGCGAAGGTATCCGCGTCGGCGACGAGATCGAGGGCGAGCACCGCGGTCTTCTCCGCGATGGCCGCGAGCTCGGGGCTCGCCGCCAGGGACTCGATGCGCACGAGCACGTCGAGGGCGTCGAGCTCGCCGGCGAGCGCCTTGGCCGCCGTGTTGACCGCGAAAAGCGCGCCCTTCTGGCGGGCGGCGTTCAGGAGGTGTCGGTTGCGGTCGAGGCTCGGCCCCGCGGAGACGATGAACGCAGCGCGGCCTCGGAGCGGCTGGCCCGCCGCGAGCGCCAGGGGGAGGCCGCTCGCGTGCCGCAGGCTTGCGAGCCCCGAGGTCAGGACCATCGCGCGTCGCCCCTCGGCGCTTCGTTCCCGCATGCGGCGGAAGCCCTGGGCGTCGCGAATCGCCTCCTGCACGCGCGCGTGAAAGGCGGGGTAGGCCTCGGCGTAGCCCGGCGGCGAGAGGAGCACGATGCGGTCGTCCGCGGCGCCGCTCGCCGAGAGCGTGTCGATGAGCGCGTCGATGCTGCGAACGCAGCTCACGCCGTCGAAGGCGTCCGGGAGCAGTTCCCGCGCCGTGACCAGCACCTCTTCGACGGGCTCCACCACGACGAGGCGCTCGGCGCCGAGGCTCTTCAGCCGGAGCGGCCGATAGCCGAGGCCGCTCCCGAAGAGCACGAGCTGGTCGGCGTTGGCGACGACGTCCGGGGACACGAAGGCCTTCGACGCCGCGACGGGGTCCTCCGGGTCTTCGAGCCAGACGTCGTCGACGCGGAGCGTCGGCATGCCGCCCGGCGTGAGCTCCATCTTGAGCACGCTCTCCTCGGAGTCGGACTCGGGCGCGGGGGTGGCGGCGGTGGCGGGGTTCATCGCGTGGCCTCCGGGCGAGAGACGCCCGTGGTTCGTGGGTGCAGGCGCGATGGAGCAAGCCCCGGGCCAGGACGCCGTGCCGGAAGCACCGCGTTCGCTGCGCGGCGCGGCCGCCGCGCTCGGCGCTGGCTCGTCAAGGGCGTGACGCGGCCCGCCGGCGGGCGTCAACGCCCTGGCGAGGGAAGGGCGGGCGCGACCTCGGGGCCGGGGCATGCGCGGCGGAACGGACCTTGCTCCAGCGGCCGCGCATGACCACCCCGCCCCGCTTCGACGCTCCGGCGCACGCGCCCCGTCGCACCTTCCGCCTCGGCGACCGCCTCGTGGCCGAAAGCGAGCCCCCGCTCGTGATCCCCGAGATCGGCATCAACCACGAGGGCAGCGTCGCCAAGGCGCTCCGCATGGTCGACGACGCGGCGAACGCCGGCGCGGAGATCGTGAAGTTCCAGTGCCACGTCATCGAGGACGAGATGATCCCCGCGGCCAAGGACGTGGTCCCGGCCAACGCCGAAGAGGGCATCTGGCAGATCATGGAGCGCTGCGCCCTGAGCGAAGAAGAGACGCGCGAGGTGAAGGCCTACGTCGAAGACAAGGGCCTCATGTACCTGTCGACGCCCTTCAGCCGCGTGGCGGCGGACCGCCTCGAGGCGCTCGGCGTCGACGCCTACAAGATCGGCTCCGGCGAGTGCAACAACACGCCGCTCATCGACCACGTGGCGTCCTTCGGGAAGCCCGTGATCCTCTCGACGGGCATGAACGACATCTCCACGGTGGCGCCCTCCGTGGAGATCCTCGAGCGCCGCGGCGTCGACTACGCGCTTCTGCACTGCACGAGCATGTACCCGACGCCCTACGACAAGGTGCGCCTCGGCGGCATCACGGAGCTCGGGGACGCCTTCCCGAACGCCGTGCTCGGGCTGAGCGACCACTCGCTGGGCAACTGGACCTGCTTCGGCGCCGTGCCCTACGGCGCACGAATCCTCGAGAAGCACTTCACGAGCGACAAGCGCTGGCCGGGTCCCGACGTGCCCATCTCCATCGACCCGCGCGAGCTCCAGGAGCTCATCGTCGGCAGCAGGGCGATCTTCGAGGCCCTCGGCGGTGGCAAGACCATCCTGACCGAGGAGCAGCCGACCATCGACTTCGCCTATGCCTGCGTGGTGAGCACCCGGGACATCCAGCCCGGCGAGACCCTCGACGACGCGAACGTCTGGGTGAAGCGACCCGGCACCGGCGAGATTCACGCGAAGGACTACCCGAACGTGCTCGGCAAGACGGCGCGCACGGCCATCGCCAAGGACACGCAGCTCGCCTGGGCGCAGCTCGGCTGAGGGCACCTCTCGCCTCCCGTCGCGGCCGGGTTCAGGATGCGCGGCGATGTCCTTCATCGACGACGACCTGCCGGCGCACTCCGTCGCCTCCGTGCAGGAGGCCCTCGGCATCCGAGGAGCCGCGCATCCACCCCGCGTACTGGTGCTCTACGGGTCGCTGCGCGAGCGGTCCTTCTCGCGCCTCCTCGCCGAAGAGGCGGAGCGTGTGTTGCGAGCCTTCGGCGCCGAGGTGGAGGTCTTCCGGCCTCATGGGCTGCCGGTCTTCGATCGGACGCAGCACGATCACCCGGAGGTGCAGCGCCTTCGGACGCTCTCCGTCTGGTCCGAGGGCCACGTGTGGATCTCGCCGGAGCAGCACGGCTCGATGACGGCGGCCTTCAAGAATCAGATCGACTGGATTCCGCTCTCCGACGGCGCCGTCCGCCCCACCCAGGGCCGCACGCTGGCCGTGATGCAGGTTTGTGGTGGCTCCCAGTCCTTCAACACCGTGAACCAGCTCCGGGTGCTCGGCCGCTGGATGCGCATGGTGACCATCCCGAACCAGTCGTCGGTGGCGAAGGCCTGGCAGGAGTTCGACGACGCGGGCCGGATGAAGCCGAGCAGCTACCGCGACCGCATCGTCGACGTCCTCGAGGAGCTCTTTCGCTTCACGGTGCTGCTTCGTGACCGGAGCGACGCCCTCACGCTCCGCTACAGCGAGGAGAAGCAGAAGCGAGAGGAGGGCCGGCTCCGGAAGGGGCTCGGCGTCGACTGACCCAGCGGGCGCAGCGCGTCAAAGGTGGCGCGTCATGGCCCCGCTCTGCTCTCCCCGCGCGCGCCGCCCAGCTGAAGACCCACGAGCCGCGCGACCAGGATGGTCAGGTAGAGCTGTCCGAGGAGCGCTTCCGTCGCGGCCAACGCCCGGGCGGTGCGCGTCACCGGCACGACGTCGCCGTAGCCCAGGGTGCTGAGGGTCACGAGGCTGAGGTAGGCGTTCCAGCCCTCGGTCACCGGTGCCGCGCCGCCCTCATGAAAGGAGCCCGGAGCCACGGACTCGAGGGTGAGGAAGGCGACGCCGAAGGCCGTGCCGAGGAGGAGGTAGACGCTGCTGGCGCCGGCCAGCGTGGTGGGGGTGACGTCCCGGGTTCGGAGGACGTCGCGCAGAATCGCGCCCGCGACGAAGACGAGGAGGCCCGCGCCGAGGCCGAGCGCCGCGAGCCGCAGCGCATCGCTCGCGACGCCGCGCGCCCCCAGGAGCGCTGCCGAGGTGCCCAGCGCGAGCACGAGCAGCCCGAGACGCCAGCGCCGTCCTTCGCTGGCGGCCCAGCCGCCGGCCACCAGAACCCCGATGACGAGCAGCGTGTTGATCCAGCCGGCCCAGGAGGCGCGCGGCAGCACCGCGCCGAGGATCAGCTGCGCGCCGAGCATCGCGAGCAGCAGGCCGTAGGGGCGCCGGTCCATCGACCCCGTCGTCGTCGCCGTCGCCACGGCGCCTCAGCCCACGAGATGCGGTTCCCGCGCGTCGCCGGAGTCCCGCATGCGGATGCCGCGGTCGATGCGTAGGGCGGCATTGATGAGACCCAGGTGGCTGAAGGCCTGGGGGAAGTTGCCGAGCGCTTCGCCGCTCTTCGGGTCGACCTCCTCGGCGAGGAGCCCGAGGTGGTTCGAGGCGTCTTCGGCGTGCGCCGTGAAGACGTCCCGCGCTTCGTCGAGGCGACCCTCGAGGGCCAGGGCCTCCGCGAGCCAGAACCCGCAGAGCACGAAGGCGCCCTCCGGGCCGCCGACGCCGTCGTCGACCCGGTAGCGATGAAGGAAGGGCCCCTCGCTCAGCTCCCGGCGCACGAAGTCGACCGTCGCCCGCGTGCGCGGGTCCGAGGGTGGGAGGAAGCCATGGAGCGAGAGCATCAGCAGCGAGGCGTCCGCGTCCGCACTTCCGTAACGCGAGGCGAAGTGCGTGCCGTCCGGGGAAAGGCCGTTGGCGAGCACGTCCGCGTGCACGTCCGCCGCCGCGGCGCGCCAGCGCGCGTCGCAGGGATCGCCGAAGAGCGGCGCGATGCCGGCGCCGCGATCCAGGGCGAGCCAGCACATGACCTTCGAGTAGACGTTGTGGCGCTTGCCGTCCCGTGGCTCCCAGATTCCGTGGTCTGGCTCGCGCCAGCGCGCGGCGACGTCGTCGACGGTGCTTCGAAGCCCGCGCCAGGTGCCCAGCGTCAGAGAGCCGCCGAAGCGTTCGTAGAGGTGCGCCGCGTCCACGAGCGCCCCGGCCACGTCGAGCTGAAGCTGCCCCTTGGCCCCGTTGCCGATGCGGACGGGCTTCGAGCCCCGATGCCCGGCGAGGTGCTCGAGCACCTGCTCCTCGGGAACCGGCCGGCCGTCGAGGTCGTACATCACCTCGAGGGAGTCGGCGCCCTCGAGGGCGCCGCGCATGAAGTGGAAGAAGTCGCGCGACGTGCCCCCGTCGCCGAGCAGGTTCGACGCGCGGACCGCCATGCCCGCGTCGCGCGGCCAGGTGTAGCGGTAATCCCAGTTGCGACCGCCGCCGATCCACTCCGGGAGCGACGTGGTGGGCGCTGCGACCATGGCCCCCGTCGGCGCGTAGCTCAGCAGCTTCAAGAGCAGCGCCGACCGCACCACGTGGTGGCGCCAGGGACCGTCGTAGTCGAGCTGCTCGCACCAGGCGCGCCAGCGCTTGCGCGTCACGCGCAGGAGCTCGTACGAGCGGTAGGCGGCGATACGCTCCGGCCGCGGCGCGTTGCCGCTCAGGACCATCCAGGCGCTCTCCCCGCGGCGGAGCGTGAGCCGGGCCGAGAGACCGCCTCGTGGCCGTGGCTTCCACTCGACGTTGGCGCCGAGCACGGCTGCGAGGCGCTCACCCTCCTTGTCGCCGGTGGCCAGGAGTCCGTGCTCCTCCGGCTCGATGCGCGTCGTCGCCGCGCCGTAACCGAAGCGCGGATCGAAGACGATCTCGAGCGTCATCGTCCCTTCCATGCAGGCGATGCGCCGATGCACCTCCTGGATTCCCGAGCGCGGATCGTCGGTCCAGGGCATGAAGTCGTCGAGGCGGGCGGCGCCGCTCTCGTGGCGGAAGAGCGTCTCGAGGACGTTCGTGCGCGGGTCGTAGCGCTGGAGACTCTCGAAGGGGCCGACGGGGGTGATCGCCGTGAGTCCGCCGCGGTCCGGGTCGAGGAGGGCGCCGAAGACCGAGGGGCCGTCGAAGCGCGGCACGCACATCCAGTCGATGGCGCCGTCCGGGCGCACGAGCGCGCACGTGATCCCGTCGCCGATGATGCCCCGCGCGCCGATGGGAAGCTCCCGCGCGAGCCCGGGGAAGCGGAAGGGCTGACCGAGGCGCTTCGCGGTGCTGTAGATGTCCACGGAGCCGATCTACCAGACCAAGGGCGTTCCCCGCGGCGCCATGCGGAGGCAGCGCGGTTGTTCCCGTCCCCGTGGGAGAGTACCCACGGGGCGTGGAAGGCATCGTCGTCGTCTCGAATCGTGGACCCTTCCGCGTCTCCGGCACCGGGGCGCGGCGCAAGGTAGTCCGCGCCGCAGGTGGGCTCGTCACCGCCCTCTTGCCGGTGCTCCGGGAGCGCGGCGGGACGTGGGTGAGCGCTCAGGAGACCGACCACCCGCTCGTCGTGGAGCAGGGCGACGCGGAGCCCTTCGCCCTCGCCGAGGTCACGATCCCGCGCCGAGTGCGCGACGCCTTCTACGGCCCCTTTTCCAACGGCGTGCTCTGGCCGCTGCTGCACAGCATGCCGGCCACGGTGCCGCTCGGGAGCGCGCCCTGGGAGGCCTACGACGCCGCCAATCGCGCCTTCGCCGACAAGGCGCTCGCCGCGGGCGGCGGCGAAGGCCTCTACTGGGTGCACGACTACCACCTCATGCGCGTACCGGGGATGCTGCGCGAACGCGCGCCCGGGTCGCGCATCGGCTGGTTCTGCCACATCCCCTGGCCGGGCCCGGACCTCTTCAGCGCGCTGCCCTGGCGCGCCGAGATGATCGAAGGGCTCCTCGGGTCCGACGTGCTCGGCTTCCACACGGAGGAGTACGCCGAGCAGTTCCTCGCGTGCGTTCGCCGGCTCAGCGATCACCCGGTCCGCGGGGACGAGATCGACGTCGACGGGCGGCGCGTGCGGGTCGTCGTCGCGCCCATCGGCGTGCCCTGGGACGAGCTGGCGACCATTGCCCGGAGCCCGGAGGTCGAGCGCGAACGGAGCCGCATCCGCCAGCGCATCGATCATCGGGCCATGATCCTCGGCGTCGATCGCCTCGACTACACGAAGGGGGTCCCCGCGCGCCTCGCCGCGTGGGGGCGGCTCTTGGCGCGGCGGCCGACCTTGCGGGAGCGCGCCGTGCTCGTGCAGGTGATGGTCCCCTCCCGGGAAGCGGTGAAGGCCTACCGGGACCTGAAGAACGAGGTCGACAGGCTCGTCGGCGACATCAACGGTCGCTATTCGCTGACCGGGCGCGTGCCCATTCACTACTTCTACCGCTCGATGAACCCCACCGAGCTCTACGCGCACTATCGCGCCGCCGACGTCGGCTTCGTCACGCCGCTGCGCGACGGCATGAACCTGGTCGCACACGAGTACTGCGCGTCGCGGGTCGAGGAGGACGGCGCGCTGGTGCTCAGCGAGTTCGCCGGCGCGGCGCACTACCTGCGGGACGCGCTCATCGTGAACCCCCACGACGTCATCGCGACGGCGGATGCGCTGGAAACGGCGCTGCGCATGCCGCGCATGGACCAGCGCGAGCACATGATGGCGCTTCGCAAGCAGGTCGCGGCCCTCGACGTCCACAAATGGGCGGCCGGCTATCTCGGGAGGCTCGAGGGATGAGCGACCTGGCGACCCGGATTCGCGCGTTGCCGGCGCCGCGGCTCCTCGCTCTCGACGTGGACGGCACGCTCGCGCCCATCGTCGACGACCCCTGGGCCGCCCGCGTACCGCCGCGCACCCTCGCCGCAGTCGCAGCCCTCGCCACGGCCGAGGGCTGGGTGGTGGCTCTCCTCAGCGGGCGCGATGCCGAGGGGCTGGCGCGGGTCGCGCCGCTTCCCGGCCTCTGGCGAGGCGCCGAGCACGGCCGCGTCGTGCTGGCCCCCGGAGAGGCGCCGCGGCCCGAGCGGCTTACGGACGAGGAGAGCGAGGCACTCGACGAGCTCGCCTCCACGGCCACCGCGCGATGGGTTCCGAAGGGCGCGCGCCTCGAGGTCAAGCCCGCGGCCCGCGCCGTGCACGTGCGCGGTCTCGACGAGGCCGTCGGGGAGCCCATCCTCGACGCCGCCGAAGAGCTCGCCATCTCCCTCGGCCTTCACCCGCGGCGCGGGCGCGCGGTGCTCGAGGCGGAGGCGCGGCGCGGATCGAAGCGCGCGGGGCTGGCCCGCCTCGCGACGGTCACCAAGGCCGCGAGCCTGATCTTCGCCGGCGACGACCTGACCGACTTCGAGGCCATCGAGCTCGCCGCGGCGCACGGCGTGGGCATCTTCGTCGAGAGCGCCGAGCGCCCGGGGGGTCCGGAGGGAGCGAGCGGCAGCGTCGCCGGCCCGGAAGGCATGGCGGCGCTCCTCGAGAGCCTGCTCGGCTAAGTTGCCATCGGGCCGCCCGAGCCCCGAGCATGAGGCCATGAAGGTCTTCGGCTTCGAGGCGAAACGCGCGTTCGAGTACGAGAACGGCTTCTACCTCACGAGCGACGTCCGGCGCATGGGCAAGCTCCTGGCCCACTACGACCTCTACAAGCGCATCGTCGGTCTTCCGGGCGCCATCGTGGAGTGCGGCGTCTTCAAGGGGGCGTCCCTCGTGCGCTTCGCGACCTTCCGCGAGCTCCTCGAGAGCCCCTTCTCGCGGGAGATCGTCGGCTTCGACGCCTTCGGCGCGTTTCCGCGCGAAGGGGACGAGGGCGACCGCGAGTTCATCGAGGCCTTCGAGGACGAGGCGGGAACGGGGATTGCTCCCGAGGAGCTGCAGGAGGTGCTGGCCTACAAGGGCATCCGCAACGTCACCCTCGTGCCCGGCGATATCAACGAGACCGTGCCCGACGTCGCGGCTTCGCGGCCCGAGCTGCGCATCGCGCTCCTCCACGTGGATGTGGACGTGTACGTCCCGACCCGGACCATCCTCGAGCACCTCTACCCGCGGCTGGTCCCCGGGGGCCTCCTCGTCCTCGACGACTACGGAAAGGTCGCCGGCGAGACCCGCGCCGTCGACGAGTACTTCGCGGAGCGCGGCGCGCGCCTCGAGAAGCTCCCCATCAGCCACATTCCGGCCTTCATCGTCGCGTCCTGACGCCCGCCGGGCTCAAGGGCGAGCGGCCACCGTCCGAGACTCCCTTCGAGGACGCGATGCAGGTCCAGCCTTCCATGCTCCGTGCGCCCGCCAGGGTGCGCGCGCCGGCGGTGACGCCGCTGACGCCCGTGGCGCCCGTCCGCCGGGGTCAGGGGGAGCGTGTGGTTCTCTCCACGCTCGCCAGCGAGCTGGCGGCGGCCCGGTCCCGGCCGGCGCTGCCCGCCGAGGTCGACGCGGCCGTCATCGACGAAGGGCGCGTGGAGGCCATTCGCGAGGCGATCGAGCAGGCGCGCCTCACGCTAGACCCGCGGCGCATCGCCGGCGCGATGATCGGCGCGCGCTGAGCGCTCAGCTCCGCCGGAGCGTCATGCCCTTGCGAAGAAGCGCCGGCCCCAGCGGCGTCTCGGCGAGGACCTCGGCGATGCGGGGGCCCGCGCCGCCGTCCCCGTAGGGGTTCGGTGCCTCACGGCAGGCCCGGCGGAAGGCCTCGTCGAAGAGCGCCGAGCGCAGGGCCCCTTCGATCGCGTCCGCGTCGTGCGGGACGTGCAGTACGTTGTCGCCGCGCAGGCGCCCCGCCTGCCGCGGGCCGATGTCCACGGCGGGGCACCCGAAGGCCGGCGTCTCCTTGAGCCCGCTCGAGCTGTTGCCCGCGCATACGCCACGGCCCTCGGCGGCGAGGCGGAGCGCGCCGTGGTAGCGGGAGCGCCCGAGGCTTCGTTCGAGGCGGACCGAGGGGTGCTCCCGTGCCCACGCCTCGAGACGCGCCGCCATGGCCTGCCCGCCGGCGTCCTGGTTGGGGTAGGTCGCCAGCACCTGCACGCCCTCCGGGAGCAAGCGCCCCATCGCCTCGAGGGAGGGGACGAGGCGTGCCACCGCGTGCTCGGCGTCGGTGGCCACCGAATGCTGGGTGAAGAGCACGAGCGGCCGCTCCGGGTCGAGGCCATGGGCGGTGGCGACGTCGTTGGGCGCCGCGTGCTCTCCGGCCACGAGAAGGTCGAGCGCCGGCAGGCCCACGTCGTGGATGCGCCAGGGTTCTTCGCCGAGCGCCGCCAGGCGCCACGCGGCGTCCGCGTTCGTGGCGAAGTGGAGGTGCGCGAGCTTCGTCATCGCGTGGCGCAGCGAGTCGTCGAGGCAGCCGCCCTCGGTGACGTCGCCTCCCTCGAGGTGGGCCGTGGGGATGCCCATCTGCGTGGCGGCGACCAGCGCTGCGAAGGCCTCGAAGCGGTCGCCGTAGGCGACGAAGAGGTCGGGTTGGAGCGCAGTGAGAGCCTCGCTCACGGCGAGCACGCCGCGCCCGACGGCGCCGGCCGTGGCCTCCAGGCCATCGTCTTCCGGCGGGGCCGGGGCCTCGGCGTGAATGGCGAAGCCATCGGCGAGGATTTCGGCCTTGGTGCCTCCCGCGGCGTCGAGGTGGGAACCGCCCACGATGAGCCGGAGCGAGAGGCGCGGGTCCACGGCAATGGCGCGGAGCACGGGCACGAGCAGCCCGTACTCGGCGCGGCTGCCCGTGAAGACGGCGATGCGACGGGGCGCCCGCGCCTTCACCTCAGAGCACCTCGGCGAGAGGCGGCGGGGCCTCGCTCGCCGCGGGCGCCGGCGAGGAAGGCGGCCGCGGGGGGAGCGGCGCCGCCACGGGCGGGTGGCTGGAGGGCGGCCGGAGCCGGCCCTCGGCGACGTCGTCCTGGGCCTGCGCGTAGTCGGCGTGCTGACCGATGTCGAGCCAGTACTCGCGCACCGGGAAGGTGACCACCACGCGCGCCTCGCCGAGCAGGGTGTCGACGAGGTCGGTCATGTCGAAGCGCCCCTCGGGCGGGATGTTCCCGAGGGCGCTCGGCTCGACGATGTAGATGCCGGCGTTGACGAAGAAGCGGTGGCGCGGCTTCTCGACGAGGCCCGTCAGGTAGGGACCCTCGCATTGGGCGACGCCATAGGGGACCCGATGCTCGTAGCGCGTCACGGCGAGCGTCAGCTCGGCGCCGTGCTCGCGGTGGAAGGCGTACATGGACGCGAAGTCCACGTCGGTGAGCACGTCCCCGTTCATCACGAGGAGCGGCTCGTCCCGGCGCTCGAGGAGCCTGAGCGCGCCGGCGGTGCCGAGCGGCGTCTC
>ERZ1740059.1639-NODE-1639-length-11192-cov-4.110173_pt1 | contig 11192 bp, 10 predicted proteins | sample MGYA00581744_ERZ1740059 | MGnify/ENA primary metagenome ERZ1740059 (study PRJEB43018, sample SAMN04849738) | marine metagenome | isolation source: floating plastic debris | place: Pacific Ocean | collected 2008-08-28 | study: EMG produced TPA metagenomics... | reverse complement strand
CGATGTCACCCTTCCAAGTGGCAAATCTGGTTGGAAAACGAAGAAAAAGCAGAAAATTATGAATTAGCTACAGAACTTTCTTCTAAGCCCATAGGAGAAGATTTAGACCGCTTGATGATGCAATTGACTAATCCTGAAGGGGAAACTAATCAGGCTTCACCATTAAAGAAAAAGCCCAATTTATTAGGAAATTTACAGAAGTTTTTAAAAGCATTGAGTCAGTAATTATTACTGATTGTTTTTATACTGTTAATAACTAATAATTGTGAGTTGAAAAATAAAGAATATTGTTTTTGGTTTGCTGCTAGTGTTTTAGCAGCTATTTTGTTTAGCTTGTCTGGATTAACATTAGCATTTGATTCGCCATATACGGTGCAAGATGATGCTAGACAGCATGTTTTCTGGTTACAGAGATTAAATGACCCTATACTATTTAATAACGATTTGATTGCGGATTATTTTAGTTCTGTTGTTCCCAACGGCTATAAGTTTTTATACTGGTTGGCTAATATAATAGGAGTAGAGCCTTTTTTATTTAACAAAATACTACCTATTTTTCTGGGCATAGCCACGAGCATATTTACTTTTTTGGTTACTCTGGAAATATTTCCAGTACCTTTTGCAGGGTTTGTTTCTAGTTTATTGCTAAATCAGAATCTTTGGATGCTAGATGATTTAGTTTCTGGTACGCCAAGAGCTTTTTTTTATGTCCTGTTTTTAGGTTTTATCTACTTTTTATTGCGCCGTAATTTATTGTTTTGTTCTGTATTTATAGCTCTACAAGGATTATTTTATCCCCAGGTACTATTAATTTCTTCTATTATTCTTTGTCTTAATTTAATTAGTCAGAAGCAAAAAAGATATTTTTATATTATCGGATTAATTATTGCGATCGCCGTTGTTGCTATTTATAAACTACAAACAGCAGATTCCCATGAGGTAATCAGTTTAGAATTAGCCAAGCAGTTACCTGAATTTCGCCTAGGAGGAAGGAATGAGTTTTTCTTAGATAACTTTTGGTCGTTTTGGCTAGTAGGGCAAAGAAGCGGTTATTTACCTAGAGAATGGCAGTATGTTTTATTGTGTTCCTTTGGTTTGTTGTTACCAGTAATAGTTAAATATTCTCGCATTTTTCCTTTGACAAAAGAGATTAAGCCTAAAATAAATATTATCAAACAAGTATTGATCGCTTCATTAATTTTGTTTTGTTTATCCCATTTATTGCTATTCAAGCTACATTTACCAAGCCGCTATCCTCAACATACCTGGAGCATTGTTATAGATCTTGTTGATGGTATTACTATAGCCATAGTAATTGATAAAATTAGCCAGTATAAAAATAATCTACTGCCTCTTATTATGGTTATGGCGATCGCTTTAGGTGCATTACTTTATCCTACCTATGCGGTGCAGTCTTATCCTTATCGATTAGGTTATGTAACGGGAGAATCACCAAAACTATATCAATTCCTGCAACAGCAACCCAAAGATATATTAATAGCTAGTCTTAGTTCGGAGGCTGATTTTATCCCTAGCCTGGCAAAGCGATCGGTGTTAGTTGCTGAAGAATATAGTATTCCTTATCATTGGAGTTACTATCAACAAATGCGTCAAAGAGCAAAAGATTTAATTCAAGCTCAGTATAGCTCTAGTCAACAAGAAATAAATCGGTTTATTGTCAAATATAAAATTGATTTGTGGTTAGTAGATAAGGACGCTTTTGATATTCAATACCTTAAGAATAATTTTTGGTTAAACCAATTCCAACCAGAAACAAATAATGCAATTAATCACCTGCAAGAAAATAATAAATTGTTGATTCAAAATAAAAGCGATCGCTGTACTATTTTTCAGACAGAAAAACTAAATTTGTTGGATGCTAAATGTATCAGTAAAAATTAATTATTGCTTTTTTGCTGTTTACTGAAGTTGTCTTTTTACTTCATATAGAATTAGTGAAGTTGCAACAGCAACGTTTAAAGACTCTACACCATTCATCAAAGGAATTTTAACCTGTTCGTCAGCTAAAGCAATTAATTCGTCCGATAATCCTGCACCTTCATTACCAAGCAAGATCAAACTAGGACAAGTAAAGTCTATATCCCAGTAGCTCTTTTCGGTTTCAGAAGTAGTAGCAATAACCTGTACGCCATTTTGCTGATGTTGTGCCTCTACCTGAGCCAGATTATGCTTGGGAGCCATCGGTAAACCAAACCATTCCCCCACCGAAGCCCGCAATACCTTCGGGTTATGAATATCTACGCTATCTGTACTCAACCACAAGCTATCTACCCCCGTAGCAACTGCACTACGGATAATTGTACCGAGATTGCCAGGGTCTTGTAATTTCTCTAAAGCAATCCCTAACTGGGTTTGAGCAATAATTGGCTCTTGCTTGGTGCGACGAGGCGCGATCGCAACCACACCATCAGGATTAACAGTAGTTGCGATCGCATTTAATACTTCTGTGCTAACTGGCTGTAATTTTAGATCTTTGTTCGCAATTTTTGAGCATAATGACGGATGATTTTCGCGCCATCGATCTGTGTAAAAAATAATATCTAACTTATAATCGACTTGAAAAGCTGCTTCAATCAAATTCGTTCCTTCTAAAAGCAACAGATTTTGCTTTTGTCTTTCCTTGGCACGGTGTAGCTTTCGGGCTTGTTTGACGAGAGGATTTTGAATACTAGTTAGAATTATATTTTTCACAAGCTATTGACGAATAGCATTATTCAAAGTAATACTTTGGTTGCTAATAGTGATGTGGAACTTATTATTAGCAATTCGAATGTATGAAGCAAATACGCTTAATCTAAGTCAGAGCGCGTCTACCAGTTCCAATCATTCCGCATAAAACTTTATATCCACAGGCTCTTATTATGATTGACTTTTAATATTAATGTCAAATTTCGAGCAATCTTTAATTATTGCCCTTTTAAGAATCTGTTTTGCTACTTTATGTAGACGCTTCAATTAAATTACTATTTTTATTATCAAGAGGAAAAAGCCATTAACTCTATCCCTAACCTAACCCCAACCAAAATCATGACTGACGATCCTCAAGCTGTATTAGAAATTTGGGGAAAAACTTCTTTGAAAGGAGAGGTAAAAATCAGCGGTGCCAAAAATTCAGCCTTAGTATTGATGGCAGGTTCAATACTTTGTCCTGGTAAAATTACTCTCAATAATGTCCCCAACCTAGTCGACATTAAGCGCATGGGACAAATTCTTACTTCTTTGGGAGTTAAACTAAAGCGATTTGCCAGCACTTTAGAAATTGATGCCCAAGATATTAATCCCACTGAAGCACCTTATGATGTTGTATCTCAGTTGAGGGCTAGCTTTTTTGTTATTGGTCCTTTGTTGACTAGATTAGGTACAGCTAGAGTACCTCTTCCTGGTGGATGTGCTATTGGTGCACGTCCTGTAGATCTGCATGTACGAGGTTTGCAGTCAATGGGTGCAAATGTGTCCATTGAAGATGGAGTAGTTCACGCCAACTTGGTTGGTAATGCCCGTCGCTTGCAGGGAGCAAATATATATCTAGACTATCCTAGCGTTGGTGCAACAGAAACCATCTTGATGGCGGCAACTTTGGCAGAAGGGATTACCACTATCGGAAATGCCGCTCAAGAGCCTGAAATTGTAGATTTGGCGGATTTCTGTAATTCAATGGGGGCTAAAGTTAGTGGTGCAGGAACAAATACTATTACGATAGAAGGTGTTCCCCATTTAAATTCTGTAGAATACAATGTAATTCCCGATCGCATTGAAGCAGGAACATTTTTGGTTGCAGGAGCAATTACCCAATCAGAAATTACCTTAACTTCGGTTATTCCCGAACATCTTGCTCCAGTTATCGCCAAGCTAAAAGAAATAGGCTGTCAGATAATTGTAGAAGAGGGAGAAGGCAGAGTATTTGGTAGAGATATCAAAGCTAAGAAGCTGAGAATTATTCCTGGCGAGCTTCGGGGTACAGATATTGAGACTCTACCCTATCCTGGTTTTCCTACAGATATGCAGGCGCAGTTTACTGCTTTGTTGAGTATTAGTAAAGGTAACAGCGTTATCAGCGAAACAGTATTTGAAAATCGCTTGCGCCACGTAGCAGAATTGCAGCGGATGGGAACAAATATTAGGGTTAAAGGACATCATGCTATTGTGCAAGGAGTACCTGTTATTTCAGGTGCGCCAGTTATGGCTACGGATTTAAGAGCGTCTGCTGCTTTAGTATTGGCTGGTTTGGCAGCGGAAGGCAAAACAACCGTCCGTGGTTTGCATCATTTAGATCGTGGTTATGAAAACATCGAAGAAAAATTGCGTGGTTTGGGTGCAAGATTGGAGCGTGTTATTCCCAAATAAAATATAAATATTTTGAATTAGTTAAAGCGATCGCATTTATTAGATTTTTCTTAGTAAAGCGATCGCTTTTTTTAGTTGCTAATAATTACTCAAATTAAAAATATCAGGCTATAACTGAGGTGTTTATAAAGTTTATTGCTAATTAATAAGATTAGTAATTCCACCATGAATACTAATATAGAAAATAATCGAGCTAGAAAAGCTGCATTATTAGCTAAAAAAGACCGTGAAAATATTCTTAAGCATGGTGTTAGTATCTTGGAGCAATATCGTAGTGGTTGGAGCGTTGTTGAAATAGCAGCTTCAAGTAGTAATACCGAAAACAACTCTATTAGAATTTCGGCGATTAGAAACTTTATCAATCAGGTAAATTCGATTATAGGCTTAATTAAATCTAATGTTGAAGGATTATCAACATTGGAAATTGCTCAAAAACTAAACATAGAAATTGACATTGTAATTGAAGAACTAAAATGGTTTCAAAAAAGTCAAATAATCATCCAAAAAGATAAAGTTTGGATCCATAAAAAATACGAATAAATAAAACTCTAAAACATTCGGATAAGTTACGAGTCAAGTCCCTACGGGAATTTTATAGCTCGCTACTTGCTACTTCCGAACCAATTATTATCACCTCATAATCGAACTCAGTACGACTACAAAACAGGATCTTGAGAAAAGTTTAGCCGTATTTGCTCTAGTCTGATGATTTCTTTTTTTGTAGTTTGAATCTCTTCTAAATAATATTTCATCAATTCCAAGTCTGTAGCAGGATTAAGATTTTGCAATTGTTGATTGCAGTAAATCTCGCGCTTTTGATAATTTACCTGTTCTAAAGATGCGATCGCTTCTGCTACTCTAATATCAGCACGAAAAACATCTTCTTGGGTTTTTTCATCCAGGTTAAATAGTTTCGTGACCATCTTCATATCTTGGGGAAAATCTGAACTGCGATTGTACAACTCTCTTAAAAGAGGATTTGTATCTCCCAAAGAAGGTTCGTTCAATTCATCTTCGATCGCAATTATTTGTTGCCACAAAAAACGATGAGAAGCGATGGTAAACAATAAATCTTTGTCTTCTAAAGAATCAACAATGTTTTCTCGATAACGATAATAATGGATATAAATACGTAATAATAATGCTTCTGCTTGCTCTAATAGTTCATTTTCAGGAGTACTAGCAACAATAAACTTTGCTGCCGAAGGAGTAGGTTGTTTCTTTTTATTTTGCTGAAAGTCACCTTGATACCTGCTACGAACAGACTTTGTTTGTGATTTAAGAGTCGCCAAATTTTGTAATAGTAACCTGGCATCTCCTTGAGATAGCAATTCCGCACAATGGGTTAAATAATGATTGCGTTGGTTAGCATCCTGTAGCTTATTTAAAAGCTTAATCATTCCCGCTGCTACTTGTTGAAATTCATCAGCAGCTTTGAGATCTTTGTCTGCTAACAGACTATCAATCAGCCAATCTAGCCACAAAGGAGCATTTTCTAATGCTTGGAAGTATATTACTGCTCCATTTTCACGGCTTTTGATAAATTCATCGGCATCCTTTCCATCAGGAAGATTAAGAATCCTTAACTGTACCACTCCACCATAAACCAAATTTTCTACTTCAGAAATTGCTCTTTCAGTTGCTTTTTTCCCTGCATTATCCGCATCAAAATTAAGTATTACTTTTTTGGAGGGAGTAAATCGCAATAGCTGTTTAAGTTGATTTTGGGTAAATGCAGTACCAAGAGAAGCCACTACATTATCAATACCCGCTTCATGAAGGGCTATTGCATCAAAATAGCCTTCTACCACTACCGCGCAGTCTGCACGGCTAATACTGGTACGAGCCTTGTCTAAAGCAAATAAAGTTTTGCTTTTATCAAACAGGGGCGTTTCAGGAGAGTTTAAATACTTGGGTTGATCTTCATCTCGAAGACTACGACTACCAAAACCAATTACCTTTCCCTTGAGATCCATAATCGGAATGATCAGGCGATCGCGAAATACGTCATAATAACCACTACCGTTCTTTCTGGGTTTAATTAACCCTGCTTGCTCAACAAAATTAACTGGACAGCGTTTTGTTTCGACTAAGTATCGATAGAGAGTTTCCCATCCCGCAGGTGCATAGCCCAGTTGAAAGCTACTAATAGTAGTTTCTTCTAGGTTTCTTTGTTCTCGCAAATAAGTTAAAGCATGTTCCCCTTGAGACTGATGGAGAGCATGTTGATAAAAACTAGCCGTAACTTCCAAGATTCTGTGTAATTCTTCTCTAATGGAAAGCTGACGCTGAATTTCTTTTCTTTGCTCGGGTTCAACTGTTTTAACTTCAACCTGATAGCGACGCGCCAAGTCTAAAACAACTTCGGCAAAAGATTGTTTGCCAATCTCCATCAAAAATGTATAGCTGTTTCCTCCTGCACCACAGCCAAAACAATGGTAAAACTGCTTGTCCTGAATGACACTAAAACTAGGGCTTTTTTCATTGTGGAAAGGACACAAACCCCAAAAATCTTTACCCCGCTTTTTTAAAACAACATGTTCTGAGATGACATCGACAATATCAACTCGCTGTCTTACTTCTTCAATTGTATCTGGATGAATTCGAGGAACTTTCACGCTGGAACTATCTCAAATTTTTTGCTCGCATCATATGAATGTATCACTTGAATGTATTACTTTACTCAAACATTAATTAAGTATGGGTATGGGTATTTGTCTCAACAGATTGGTTAGCATATGACATCGAAGAATTTATTAAGCGATCGCATAATTCCTCGACTATTTAAATTGACTTATAAATTGATCTATGGGAGAAACAATAGCCACTTCAAAATCTGTCCTTGTAAAGTGATATTCTCCAATATATGGCAATAATATTATGTTCTGAGGTGTATTTATCAACTCAGAAAATTAAGAAATTAATTAAGTGGTGTGAGAAAAATGAAAATTAAAAATGCTATTTTAGCAGGGATTTTAGCTGCATGTCTCCCTGTTGCAGTTCAAGCGCAAGACGTAGATAATTATGAAGAATATTCAGTAAGTTGTGAAACAGGCTTTGATTGTAATGATATAAAAGTCAATTATGAGCAACAACCCGAAACTAATGACCAGCTTTCTCAAAGGACTAGACCTCGCCGCACCAGAAGAAGAAGCAGTGACTTCAAGAAATTTTATGTAGGTGGAACTTTAGGTGTATTTTCTCCTGGGGAGCTAGATGATGGATTGAATATCGATCCAGAAACTGGATTTGGTGGAAGTCTATACGGTGGTTACAAGTTCAGCAGCTTTATTGGTGCAGACTTAGAGCTACTTATTTTTGGTGGAGGAGCAGATGTTCCTGATTCAGAAAACTTTGACGATTCAACCTATGCTTCTGTCGGACTATTTGTTAACCCCAGATTCACATATTCTTTCAGCCAAGATAATATCAACAAAAGCCTTTACGTTTTCTTAAGCCCTGGATTGGGGATTAATGCTGTAGGATTCGGTGGGGATATTGAGGATGACTTAGACGACTCAGATGTAGATACATCAGGAGCTGGTTTTGCGCTACAAGCAAAAGCTGGGGTTGGTTATCCTTTGTCTGAAACCTTAGACCTTTTTGGACAGGCGCGCTATTTGAAAACGTTTAATATCTACACCGAATCAGATGATGATTTAGTTGACGATCAAGACTTTGATTCTTTAGGGTTTGAATTGGGATTAAATTTAAAATTCTAATTGTTTCCTCTCAAAATAATTAGCAATAAAGCTCAAGGCAAATAGACATTTTGTATTAGATTGTTTGAGCTATAAATAAATGAGTCAATGTTTTTCTAAATAGAATAATGTTGACTCATTTATATTTTTGTTATTTCTGGATAATATGCGTTACCTCGTCTAACCAACTAAAAATTAATTCCTACTTTTTGCGTTGAGCATCAGGACAAGGAGGTGACTTTAGAGAGCCATCAAGCCATCCTGAAGCTTGGTTGAGACGTTCTAAAGCTTCCTGGGGCTGGTCTTTTAATAAAAATACTAATGCAGAAGCTATCTGTTGTTTAGCTTGCGCCTGGCGATTTCCCTTTAATCGATGCCAGTCTTGATGAGCAATGAGGTTTCTTTCTACTAAAGCCTGAGCAAGTTCTATGTCGGTCAAATCTGCGGGAACTTTACTTTTGTTACTTGATAGGGGCGTTACTTCAAACATAGGTTAATATCGTGTCGGTCTAAAATGCTTTATTTCTAATTTTAACGATGTCTTCCTATAAGTCTGGCGAAACTAAAGAAAATGATCTAGAACAAATTTTAGTTGAGGTCGAGAGATCTCTCCAACAACTTCAAGAACGTCATACCCAAGTAAAACAGGATATTGAAAAGCGATCTCAGGTCAAAGAGCGTCAGCAAGAGTTAAAAGAGCAGCAAACAGACAAATCTCTGCCCAAACCTTTAAAGACAGAGTTGAAAAGCTTACAGGAAGAATTAGATAGTCTAGAGCTTAACCTAGAGAGTGTCCTGCTACCCGATATTTTTTGGCAAGTAGTACGCTTTGTCTTTTTGGGTGTTGCGATTGGCTGGTTTTTACATATTTGGGCGACTTAAAGTTAATCAGGTCAAAATATTTAAAAATGTTTAAGTAGGAATAAAAACTCTTTTTTTGGTGCGAGTTAGAGCAGTATAGAGCATTTTTTGTAAATCTGGGCAATACTGCATGTCCTCTGTATCCAAAAATACATAATCAATGCTAGAACCCTGAGCCTTGTGAACAGTCAGACCATAAGCATAAGTTACATCATCAAACATTCTAGATAAGTCAAAATATCGATTCCACTGTTTTTTTTCTACGTAATACTTGATTTTTTCACTTCTAAACTCTGCACTTTCTTCAGTCAAAACAGAAATATTGAAAGGAGTTCCAGCATCTGTCATTACTGGAACAGATAAACAAGTATATATTTCTTTATCAAACTTAAGCTGCTTGGAGACTGGTATTTCCATAACGGTACATTCTTCGGAGTTATTGATTAGTACGCCCCATTTATTTCGACCCTTTTGACCAGGGCGAGGTCGAAACAACGGCTTCTTGGCAATCAATCTATCTCCTGGTACATAAGATGGCGCATCTTTTCCCCACAAACGCGATCGCACAAATCTGTTTGCCGAAGCAGCAGTTTTGTTTTTCCAAACTAACAATCTGGCATAGTCGGGATTAACTCTATAGCGATCGCATTTAAAATACTCTGCCACCGTTTCTAGCCATTCTTTTCTTGGCTGACAAACAATTGTTCGATCTTTGCTGCTTTGAAAAGGGTAAATAGCTTTTTGATATTTAGCTTCAGTTCTTATTTGTTCGGCTACTATAGCTATCTCCCCATCGTAACGAACAATCTCATCCAAGGTAGCTGTGTCATCGATATATTCGGAAACCGCTACTACTGAATTATCTTCTTGTACTGGCGGCAGTTGCGCGGAGTCTCCAACAAAAATAACTTTAGTATCAATAGTTAGATTAACCGCATCGACTATGGCATCAAAGTTGGCACGATTAATCATGGAAAACTCATCGATGATAATTACCTCATAATCATCAATTTGAGCGTCATTGTTGGTAGTAAATTCTTCTAAGCCTGTCTCTTCGTTAATCTCTGGTTGTTGACCTAGTAATTGGGCTACGGTTTTAACATCTATAGTAATTCCCGCAGTTAGAGCAACCTGCTGCAAATTTTTCGCTGCTTTATTTGTTGGTGCTGCGGCAATAAAATAAAATTCATGGGATTGTAACCATTCCATCAAGTGACAAATCAAAAAGCTTTTTCCCGATCCTGCATATCCATCTAGACAAAAGAAATTTTGCTCGCCTTCAATAAATGACTTTAGTTTTTTTAGGGCTTCTTGTTGAGTGCTGGTTAGCTGTTTGATCGATACGTTATGAGGCTGTGCCATTGAGTATCTTTAAATATGATTGAAAAATATGATTGAAATGTAATTTTAAACAAAAAAATGCAGAGACATTATGCAAAATCTCTACATTTATATCATTAGCAAGAACACTTATTTCAGGTTAATAAGCATCCTGTAGTTCGTAAAAGTCTGGTGATACATAGTCTTTTCGCAAAGGCCAACCAATCCAATCTTCGTTCATTAAAATACGCTTAAGATTGGGATGTCCCTCATAAAGAATGCCAAACATATCGTAGCTTTCTCTTTCTTGCCAGTCTGCCGCTTTCCAAATCCAATAAACAGAAGGCACTGTGGGATTTTCTCTGGGGAGAAATACTTTTAGCCGAACTTCTTCAATCTCTTCCACATCATCTGCCACCTTTACCAAGTGATAGAAGCTTACCAACTCTTTTCCTGGACCTAAATCGTAAGCACCTTGGCATTGGAGATAATTGTAACCATAAGCATACAATGCCGTGGCAATGGGCAGTAGCAACTCTCCATCTACTTTAATCATTTCCACATTGGAAACGTCGGGGGCAAGAGCCTCATTATTAAATCCGTTTTCAGTCAACCAAGCAGAAGTTTGACCTGCAACAACTATGTCAGAGTTAGCTTCTTCGGAGGTTTGATTTTCTTTGTTGTCTTCAACCACGTTTTGCCTCCTCTGTCTCTGCTGACTCGATCGCAGGTAAAGGCATTCCCATTGCTTCGGCTAGTTCTCTTGGCGGTGCTTGGCGCGTTTCTGATTGGATATATTTACCAGTCAAAATCGGCTCTACTGCTTTCATATTGTGTCTAGTGCTGTAGTAGCGATGGGTTTGTTCCAAGACTGCTGCACGTTCTTGAAGAGCTTCGTTTGAAATTTTCTTGCGTAGTTTGATGATGGCATCAAAAATAGCTTCA
>ERZ1740059.1638-NODE-1638-length-11197-cov-3.672141_pt1 | contig 11197 bp, 9 predicted proteins | sample MGYA00581744_ERZ1740059 | MGnify/ENA primary metagenome ERZ1740059 (study PRJEB43018, sample SAMN04849738) | marine metagenome | isolation source: floating plastic debris | place: Pacific Ocean | collected 2008-08-28 | study: EMG produced TPA metagenomics... | reverse complement strand
CACTGAAAAATTACAAGTATGGCAGCCAGATTCGTGCCAAGAATAGCAACAGATTACAATGAACCATCAAGTCAGAAATTTGATGGTTATGGGGGATTAATTCAGTAATACGTCTGTTTATCCTGTCTATACGATGACAATAACAATGACCACTCAACCGTCTGTCATCACCATTAGTGATTTTACGGCAGCAAAACAAAGTCGACTTTTTGGACTACTCAAGCAAAGTCAGTTCAACGGGCAGTTAGAACTAACGGCCGGTAGCACTAAGTGGACATTTGATTTTTATATGGGCCGATTGCTCTATGTCACTGGTGGCAAACAGCCAATGCGTCGTTGGTATCGCTATGTCAGATACTATTGTCCTGACCTTTATGTAGAGTTATCTACACTCAAATCTGAGTTAAGAAAATTATCTGAAGCAGAAAATCATAGAAATCTAATCTGTTGGGAATACCAGCTATTAGGCTTTTGGTATAGTCAGCAAAAAATATCTCGCGAACAAATCAGTAAAATTGTTGAAAATATTTTTTTAGAGGTCTTCTTCGATATTAGTCAAGCACGTGAAGTCGTTTATCAAGTTCACACAGAAAACCAGCTATCTAACCAGCTTTTATTGATCAATGCTGACGCCATAATTCACAAAGCTCAGCATCGTTGGAAATCCTGGCTTAAGGCAAGACTGGGGGAGCGTTCCCCTGATTTAGCACCCATCATTCGCCATCCACTAGAACTTAAAAGACAGTTACCCGAACCCTTATATCGCAGCTTGACGATGATGCTGACAGGCCAGCAAACCCTAAGAGATATCTGCGTTAAGATTGAGCGCGACATTATTTCTCTTTCAGCTTCTTTATTACCTTATGTGCAACAGGGTTCAGTGGAACTCGGTGAAATTGATGATCTAGAAGTTCCAATATCTCTTTCAACGAGAACAAAAGAATCATCCAATGGTCCCTTAATTGCCTGTATAGATGATAGTCCAGCAGTTTGCAGAGCTTTAGAAAAAGTTCTGGACACAGCAAACTATTGCACTCACTGCATTCAAGATCCATTAAGAGCAATCGGCATATTGTTATCTAAAAAGCCTTCTCTTATTTTTTTAGATCTGATCATGCCAGAGACCAATGGTTATGAACTTTGTAGCCAACTACGGAAGATATCTTGTTTCAAGGAAACACCCATTGTGATTTTAACTGGGAACGATGGAGTGATTGATCGAATGCGCGCTAAGATGGCGGGCGCATCTGCCTTTTTAAGTAAGCCTATCAACCCACATCAGGTCTTATCCGTTGTCAAAAGGGAGCTATCCAAACAACCATCTAACGATATTTAGAGACAACGAGACCTAGAGCACTGATAGCTATCACGAGATGGTTCTAGCAATAGCTATTGTAACCACAGGTCAACGCTATAGAGATAAGTTTTCATTTAGACCTTATTGTTGGGAACACTGTTAAGGATAGCTCATAGACACTTAATGTAGGGATTTTTGAAGCTATTTTGATTTACCAACATGGGTTCAATTCATGGGAATAGCGCTAGTTGTAGATGATTCTAAAACTATCTTAGAGATGTTGACCAGGTGTCTAGCTCACGATGGACTAACCGTGATGCAAGCGTCTAGCGGTGCAGACGCACTGACACAGCTAAATATTCAAACACCCGATGTCATCATTCTGGATGTAGTACTCCCCGATCGCAGTGGATTTGAAATCTGTCGCGAACTTAAAGCAGAAGAGTCTACTAGCCGTATACCTATCATTATCTGTTCAACAAAAGATACTGATATGGACAAGTTTTGGGGCAAAAAACAAGGAGCAGATGCTTATCTAACAAAACCCATCGATCAAGACACATTATCAAAGACAGTTAAACAACTAATTGACCGCTGAAACAGTACTATGTTCATTTTTAGTTAAGCTCAATCCTCCCAGCAGGGTTGAGCTCGTGAGTTAGCATTATCGACAATCATGCAACTACCCACACAACTGTTACCATCTCACTCATCAGCCATAGCGCAGTATTTAAAGTTCAGTTTAAAGAGCAACCTAACGGCACTATTACCTGTAAATCAGTTAGCCGCTGCTTTACAGATTGAAGCAGACCAAATTACTGCAATTCCACATTTACCGCCTTGGATCATGGGAGTTTACAACTGGCGTGGCAAGATTCTCTGGACTGTGGATTTAGGACATTTGGTGGGAGGAGCATCGTTGCACCAGCAATCTAAAATGCCAGCACACTATAATGTTCTACTACTCGAACAATCATGTACAGAGACATCTCAACAATATCATCTTGGCCTAGCTGTTCATCAGATAGCGGGAGTTGAGCTGTTGTCAGCCGATTGTATTCAGTCTCCATCAGATATGTCTAAACCGCTAGTGTCATTTTTAAAGGGTTATTGGTTAGGAGCTGACGGTGAGATGTTGATGCTACTTGAGAGCTCATCAATTTTCAATCACATGCCAGCCTAAGCACAATTATCATCCACCTGTTATTCGAGTTCGAGAAGTTTCTATGACGTTAAGCACACCGCAATACCCTGGCAGTCACTCTCCTAGCGAAAAAGCTGCCGTCATGCAGCCCGATGAACAACTTGCTGGATTAATTACTGAGCTCCGCTCAGAAAAATCATCACCCTTTTCAAAACACAGTTCGTCAACATCTCGCCAAGGTAAGCTCAACATCTGGTGGCAGTGCATTGGACTTCGAACTAAAGCATCAGTGTTAGCGGTTTTGTTAGGCATATTACCAGCAGTTGGTGTGGGTACAATTGCTTACAACATTGCCAATCAGGAAAATTTGAATCAACTCAAAGCGCTAGAAAGGCAACGTGTAAGTAATCTACAGCTCGTAGTAGAGTCCTTTATGAGCGAGCGTCACACAGATATTCAATATTTAGCCAACTTAGATATTTTGGCGGATCCTAAACTACGGGGCACAGTTACATCCCAACAAAAAGCTGAGGTCCTAGACCAAATAATGACCTCCCATAGGAACGTATATACAAGCATTGCTTTTTTGGATCTAGCGGGTAATCCAATCGCTCAAACATCCCAAGGTGAGACAGTTTCAAATCATCCTGCACCTTCTCAGATTCAGTCCACTGACAGAGCAATTTTGAGTCAACCATTTCTTTCTAACTCATCGGGTAAATTTAGCATTTATTCAACCTCTGGCGTCAAAGACAACGTCACTGGACAGCCGATCGGATATGTTAGTGCACAAATCCCAGTTGAGGCGATAGAAACACTCTTAAGTGATTTTGACGATAATGTTAGTAAGTTTTATCTGGCTAGCGAATCAGGAGAGATCTTTTTATCTTCTGAAAGTAGCCATGTTATCCCAGTCAACTCAGCTAACCAATCCGTTAGTTTATCTGAATCTATAGATGTACAAGTTTTAACGCTAGCTGATATTTTTCCAGATATTTCTGGCATCGTTCAAAACGACAGAAGAGAGGCTACCACAGTCAGAAACGTACTGGCCGACACCTACGAAGTTATAGCTTTTTCGCCATTTCTACAGACAGAAGGATCACCTGATTTAAACTGGAGTGCAATAACATCAGTTGATTTAGCCTTACTAAAAGCAACTCAACGACGTTTGTTTTTTGAGATCGCACTGGGTACATTAGCTGCCGCAGGTATGGCTACAGGGCTAGCCATATGGATAACTCGAAAATTTACACAACCAATTTTACGCGCTGCCAATGTTGTCAACAAAATCGGCCAGGGAGATCTACGCACTCGTCTGGAAGTGACTGGCCAGGATGAAATTGCGCAGCTTGGTACTAATATCAATCAAATGGCTGAACAACTCAAGCAATTTAACAACGAACAGCAGACCGCTGCACGGCGATCAAAGCTTCTAGCATCAGCCACCTCAATTGCAGACGATCTAAATAACGAACATAATCAGACTCAGCTCAATCTTTTTGTTGAACAAGTACGGACCTTTCTTCATTCGGATCGTGTTGTTTTATATCATCTTAACGAGACACAGATATTAGAACAAAATGAATCAACCACTCCCAATCAATCTAGCATTTTTGACAACACAGTTCCCACTTTATTTATCTCTCAAACAGAGCTTGAAAGGTATACCAATGGTCAGCTTTTGATTGCTGACGATATTGCGATTGCCGAGCTGACCGAAGGATTACGACAGCGATGGCAAGCTCTACAAGTCAAATCTGCTCTAGTAATACCCGTTGTTGGACAGAATAGCCTGTTCGGATTATTGACAATCCATCATGTTCAAGGGTTACATATCTGGACAGAATCAGAAATTAATTTCTGCAGCCAATTAGGCCAACAGTTAGGCATCTTGAAGACAGCAAAACAGTATTCTTTATTAGCTGAAGAACAAAAAGTCTTAAAAGAGAACCTGCAGAAACGTGCTCTAGAACTTATGCTAGAAGTAGATCCAGTCAGTCAAGGTGATCTGACTGTCAGAGCACAAGTAACAGCAGATGAAATCGGCACCATTGCCGATTCATACAATGCGACTATTGCTAGCCTTAAAAAAATTGTTGGGCAAGTACAAACTGCTTCACAGCGAGTTACAGCTACTGCTAGTCAAAATGAGGCTTCTATCCAAGATCTTTCACAAGCAGCACAACAACAAACTCAAGAGATTTCTAATCCACTTAATAAACTAGATAGGATGGTAAATTCCAGTCAGGCAGTGGCCAACAGAGATGCGCTCGATGACTCCATTGTAAAACAAACAACAGCAACTGTGGATTCGTGAAACCGTAGCTGCAACCACTAAAAAAGTCAAACGGTTAGGAGAATCATCTCAAAAAATCTCAGGTGTAGTCAATCTGATTAATGAGTTTGCTGCTCAAACCAACTTATTAGCACTCAATGCATCAATCGAAGCAGCTCGTGCTGGAGAAGAGGGCAGAGGCTTTGCAGTGGTAGCAGATGAGGTTCGCTCACTGGCACAGCAATCAGCAGAAGCCACTATTGAGATTGAGAATCTAGTAGCTGAGATTCAGACCGAGACTAATGACGTAGTAAAAGCAATGGAAATGGGAACAGAGCAGGTCGTTGCCGGGACACAGCTAGTAGACGAAACTCGCGAAAGCCTAAACAGCATTGCCGAAGTAACTACTGAGATCAAATCCTTGGTTAATTCGATTAATCAAGCAACATTTTCCCAGTCTGAAAGTTCAGAAAGTATGACTAAAGTGATGAAAGACGTTGCCGACATTTCTCAGAATACATCATCTGATGCCAATAGCGTATCCACATCTTTTAGAGAGCTGCTAAAAATTTCTCACGCGCTACAAGAAAGTGTGCGTCAGTTTAAGGTGAGCTAGACTTAGCCAATATGTTTCAATCCTTGTTCTCAACGCTCTACAGGTTATGACCATCGATCCCGATATTCGCGATCAGGCCTATCAGTTTTTTATTGAAGAAGCGTCTGAACTGCTAGACATCATTGAAACTAACTTGCTCAGCCTGCAACAAGATGCCAGTATCCAAAAAGTGCATGAACTGATGCGGGCAGCCCACTCTATTAAGGGTGGAGCCGCCAGCGTTGAGTTAGAAACCATTAAAACTATTGCTCATCGACTAGAAGACGCATTCAAGGCGTTGTACAGCGCTCAGATTATTGTAGATGCGGAGCTGGAAACATTATTTTTACGGGCTTATGATTGCTTGAGACATCCACTACAAGCACAAATTGACACAGGAACTTTTAATGAGAAACAAACCTTAGCGGCTTTTGACAACATTTTTAGCATCCTAGAAAAGCGTCTGGGTCCAGCATTAGATATCGCTGAGAGTTTTATGCCCAGTGCTGCTGATTTGGGGGTAGATATCGTAACCTCTATTTTTGAAGTAGATATCGCTGGAATTTTGACACAGCTGCGCAATATCCTCGCCAATCCCGAAGACTATGATTGTACTCAAGAGCTACAAACACAGCTTGGTGTATTGGCTGGATTTGCTGAGCTTTTTAACTTGTCAAGCTTTACCGAAATCATAACCGTAGCCCAAACAGCGGCCAATGGAAATCGCACGCAGCCACTACCTGTTATCGAGCAGATAATCTACGATGTAGACCGTGTACGTACCGCTATCCTCGCCGGAGATAGAGCAACGATTAGTTCACCCTCAGACCAATTACTTGCCCTTGGGACTGAGAAGAACTCTGAACAACTCTGTAATTTTGAGCTTTCCAACCTCAATCCTGATGCACTCGAGCAACCAATTAGCTACAAAATAGAAGACTTGACCGTTACTTCATCAGATAATACTGCCACTCATGTCTCTACCTTAGAAGAGATATGGTCCACAGAAGCTCTAGGATTTCCCTTAGTAGAAGAATTAGACAATGACAACCTTGCATCAGATCCCATACCATCTGATCTAGATGCCCTGGCTGATGTGTGGAGTGATCTTTCACCTACTACAAAAGGATTAGATCTGGAAGTCACAGATTTTGAAGCGGTAATGGCGGACACTCTATTAGAGCCTATGATGGAATCTTGGCTAACCTCATCGCCCTCAGAGATAGAACACTCAAAAGACGAAACAAATATACCTAATGCTCCTAAAATAAAATTACATGAGACTCCAGATATCAGCAATGTTAATGATATCGAGGCTGCTTTAAATCTGGTTAGTGATTTATATGATTCACTGCCAAAGTTAGCTGAACAGAAAAAAACATCTTCTCCCTCTCCTCCTCCCCCCCCAGTTAGATCGAAACCGGCATCTAGATTATCAGCCAAGATTTCACTAGAACGTCTGGAACAAATGAATGATTTAGTAGGAGAGCTCGCTATCAACCGGAACAGTCAGTCGCTCCCCAAAGCTCAATTTCAGCGTACTATTCATCAATTAGGACAAAAATTCTCTTTATTTCGTACTGTCGTTAAGCAGTTACAAACCATTTCCGATCAGCTCTTAGTCTCACCCAATCAACAAGCATCCACAAAAGAGCCTACTAGTGCTCTTGAAACAGTCTTTGACTCGTTGGAGATGGATAGCTATAGCGAAATAAACTCCCTATTGGAAGGAGTCCTAGAAGAGTTTTTTCAACTATCGGAATCTATTGACGACATCGCTTTATTTGCTCGACAATCAAATCAATTATTGGAACGTCAGCGCCATACCCTTAAGCAGCTTCAAAATGAACTGATGTGGTCACGTATGGTGTCCTTAAATCAGGTATTAAAACGCTTTCCTCGGGTGATCCGAGAACTATCTAACACCTATCAAAAGCCAGTCCAGCTTGAACTGACAGGTACAGACGTTTTGGTTGATCGTGTTGTGCTCGAAAAGCTCTATGATCCATTGCTTCATTTATTGCGTAATTCCTTCGATCATGGCATCGAATCTTCTGAAAAAAGACTATTCTTAGGCAAACCTGAACAAGGTACTATCAAGATTCGAGCATACTACCAGGGAAACTATACCGTTATTGAAATTGAAGATGATGGCTGCGGTCTAGATACGGATAAGATTGCGCAGCGGGCAGTAGAAGCCCAGCTGCTTTCACCAGAACAGATAAAGGGCATATCACAACAGGATATCCACCAGCTAATATTTGAGCCAGGTTTCTCTACTGCCAGTAAAGTCAGTGAACTCTCAGGGCGGGGGGTAGGTCTCGATGTTGTCAAAGAGAGTTTGCAAGCTTTCAATGGCAAACTCTCTTTGACAACAAATCAGAGCAAGGGAACTATTTTTTCTCTAAAAATACCACTTACGCTAACTCTGACAAAATTGGTGGTTGGGAATATTGGTACAGTAGCGGTAGCCATTGCCTCTAATAGTATTGAGGCAATTATAAGACCAACGCTACAGCAGCTAAAACAGTTAGGCGACAAGCATTTTCTTTATTGGAAATCGCAACTGATTCCAATGTACCAACTTACCAACCTACTCCACTATCAGTGTCAACCGCCCAAACAGTTATCGCCAATGTTGAAAACATACCGAACGGGCAAAAGCCAACAGGAAACGGTGCTAATTATTCAGCAAGGGCAACGCATGATCGGCTTAGGGTTAGAACAGATTATTACTGAGCAAGAGTTGGTTGTTAAACCCATGGGTAGGGCCGTTGCGGCTCCAGACTATGTCAATGGCTGTACGGTATTGGCCGATGGTAGCTTAGTACCCGTAATTGATGCAGCTGCTTTAGTGGATTTTAAGCCCGCATCAGAACAGCCATTATGCCCTCAACCACAGCGCAGACATCATATTCACAGACTGATGATTATTGATGACTCATCTGCACTACGACGAACTCTAGCCCTAACTTTACGTAAAGCAGGATATCAGGTGCTGCAAGCTAAGGATGGTCGTGATGCGTTAGAACAACTACAGCGAGGAACATTACCAGACTTAATTATCTGTGATGTAGAAATGCCTCGTCTAAACGGATTCGACTTCCTAAGTCATCGTCGGGCTAACTCTGCATGGGCTCAGATTCCGACAATGATGCTGACATCTCGAGGAAGCCACAAACATCACACATTAGCCAAACAATTAGGAGCTAATGACTATTTTACGAAGCCCTATATTGAGAAAGAAATTCTAAATGCGATCGCAACACATCTCCAACAGCAAGCATGAAAAATCGAATACCCATTCACACCACGGACACCCTCAGATTAGTCATAATGAGTCTGGGAAAACTAACCCTTGCGTGTCGTATTGAATCACTATATAAAGTTGTCAATTGCTCTCAGATTCACAGTAGCGGAACAGGATATACCGGCGTTACCTACATAGATAACCATGCTGTTGTAGTTATTGATCTACACCAAAAATTGTTTAATGTGCCACTGCCAACCAAAGCAGGATAATTTGTTGAAGAGTATCAACAAGTGAGTTGGTAGCTATTCCAATAACAACTTCACCTAACCTTGTAGATGTCCAGAGGGAGTATGTCAGGGTCTTACCAGATTTTTATCGTCAATCTGACACCTTAGGTATCACTAGCCATGTAGCTCGTATTGCCTACGAAGATGAGACTCTAACGGCGTTTATCATAGATGAAGATGCTCTGCGCTGAAACACTACAAACTCTACTATAGCTAAGTCTTGGGATGATTTGGACTGAGCAAGTCTAGAGCAACCATACCTTTTCTGGCTAGGTAGATCCTCAAAATTAGCAACAACAACAGTCAAAACTATTGAGCTCAAAGTTTATATATCTTGAGCACTTAGCCAGTCCAATATGCGTTTATTTACAATTTCTGGACGTTCATCGTGGGGACAATGTCCAGTATTCGGAATAGCATGGAATGTAAGATTTTTCTCACGAGTCATATCTTTGTAGAGCTTGGCACCCTCAATAGGCGTCCAAGGATCAGTCTCGCCCCAAAGTACCAAGAGTGGATGTTGAATACGCGGTAGTAAATCACTGGGGCGGGGCCCCGGAGGTGCGGTCAGAATTGAAGCAAAAACCTTTTGAGCACCTGCGTCGCACGAAGGCCTGTGCAGGATATCTATAAGCTCAGGCGTGATCGCATCACGGTTACCGTAAACTTGATTGAGGGCACCACGAATACGAAAACGTTGACGTACCTGACTAAAAATAAGTTCTCCGAGTATTGGAGCACCAACCACCTTGCTAAATGCACCCATCATTACACCAAGAGGACGAGGTAAATCTTCAGGACGATGGTTAAGACTCCCCGCACAGTTAAGCAGTACTCCACCTCTTGCAATATCGGGAGCATTAGCTAACGTCATTAAAACGAGCAGCCCACCGATAGAATTACCGACAAAAACAGCCGGGACCTTAACATGCTGCGACCAAAAGTCCTGCAGTAGCCCTTCCCACAAATCTAAGGAATAGTCCAAGGCAGGCTTTTCAGATCTACCAAACCCTAACAGATCAAGAGCGTAAACTCGATAACCAGCGGCAGCTAAAACGGGAATATTTTTGCGCCAATGGCCAATAGATGCGCCAAAGCCATGAATAAGGACCATGGGGGGACCATACCCCTCAACCCTATATTGAATGTCGTAGCCTCGCCAATTCCAGATTAGATTAGCTGAATGAGCGGGTTGAGCAATAAGTTGGCTGGTCATGCCTACAGATGTGTGCCTTGTTTTCTAGCGTATCTTCATCATATCGGTTTGTGCTGTTGCATGATGGCCTCAAACCAGCTCGTTCTAGTACCATTGATAGCCAAGAATTAGATTCCGAGGGTAACGGCGGAATTGGGGGGCGTTCGTAATCAATTAGTAACTTACATTCGGATTCAATATAGGCTTGATCGAGTGCTGGTTTTAGATCAACGGTGCAATAGGCTTGAGCACCTACATCATCTTGAAAACAGCTTAAAGGAAAGGTCACAGGCGGAATTGGAGTATTGACCTGCCAAGCATATAAATCGGCCTTTGGACGCTGATCGCTACGACTGACCAACACTCGATAATCAACATCACCAGGAGTATAGGCAGAGATAGGTTCCCAACCCCGCAATAAATCTATTTCAACAAAATGGGTGTCACTGCCAAAGATAGCTTCACAGCGTTGTTCATAATTTTTACGACCACGCCCAGGACGTTTTTTCTGTGGAGTCAGAACTTCAAGAATTGTGATCGTTCTACCAATGTGACCATCAACAATTTCAATATAGTAGTCCTGAATTGTTTGAGGCACAGCGATATAAGTGGGAATTGGCTGTTTAGCGGCTAAATGGACGGATTGATTGGCAGTGGGACGATTATGGTCGGACTGACCCACCACAATACTATCTTCACCACTAACGCGATAGACTCGCCTACGGATAACGACACGATATCGATCAGAAACTTCCTTCTGTAAAAGTTTGGCCAATGCAGTGACAAACTGAGGATGAATTGCAGGCCAAAGATCAGGATGTTCCAGGTAAGGGTTCATGCCAGGAAACATATCAGACATTAACTATCCTCTAGATGTTTGATAGCTCAGCGTTATGGCAAACAGATTACACAGTAGTCTAGTCCTGTTGCTAACCTGACTAACCGAGATGACCCCACAAAATTTTAACAAGTGGCTAAACCAGCAGCATCAAACGCTCATAGTTGAGAACACTTTGATAGAAAACCGTCTCGATGGAACCAAAGATACTTGACCAATTTTAAAGATGAATATTTTATAAAGCTAAGAGCAGCCTATCTAAGAAACCTCAAAACAGTGTAGTTAGTCTTGTGATCAAACCAAACCGTAT
>ERZ1740059.1637-NODE-1637-length-11197-cov-5.271136_pt1 | contig 11197 bp, 8 predicted proteins | sample MGYA00581744_ERZ1740059 | MGnify/ENA primary metagenome ERZ1740059 (study PRJEB43018, sample SAMN04849738) | marine metagenome | isolation source: floating plastic debris | place: Pacific Ocean | collected 2008-08-28 | study: EMG produced TPA metagenomics... | reverse complement strand
GCGGCCAGCTCGCAAACGCAGTCGTAATCAGCGAATTGAGACAGAGCCTGCCAAAGGTAGTAGAGCTGATGCTCAGAGGAGATAAAGCCTGCCGGTTTTGATTCCAGGACGACGGCACCGATACATTTACCTTTGACGCGCACCCATTGGCGATCCGCTTTTGGGTGAGTGGGATGACCGTGTTCTCCCCGAATTAAAACAGAACTGGCATGGAGGGGAACGGTGACGGTTTCTTGAAGGGATAATTGCCCCGTCAGATCGCTCAGAATTAAACATTGGGGAACAGGTGGTGGTGCTGACTGGTTGAACTGATACCAGAGATAACTCCAGAGAGCATCGGCATTCATGGGTGAAGCCTGTAAACCCATACGACTATTGAGCTGCTGCTCCCAATGGAGATAGCCATCGGTAAAGGCTTGATTTAATAGCTGTTGATAGTGCTGAGATTCTTTTTCTTGCTTGAGTCCTTTGAAGGTGTCGTACCGGCTGATAATCCAGGCAAGGGCCTGCTCCAGTCGATCTGAACGGGCTTCTTTGCCGGGTTCTAAAACATAGGTGGCAAAGAGATAGAGATGTTTAGGCTGTCGTTGCCCTGCGGCAGTCCGGTCACGGGTTGCTCGCTGTTGAGCCAGCAATAGGAACTGCGATTCCAGCGTTGAGGTGGACTCTATGCGCTCTGAGAGTTCTTGCTGACGTTGGTGATCGGTACCAATGGATCTCAAATGAATCCGCAGTCGGTCACCGGGCCGAAAGCCTTGAAGACCGGATTCTAAACGAACTAAAACAGTTTCTGCTTGGCCGTCTGCTAACAGAGTGTGAATGCCTACAGCCTGAAAGCCAAAGACAAAACTGAGCTGATTGCGATAGTTCAGCAGATAGGCTCCCACATCCCGATCTCTCACCTGGAGACGACAGATACACTCCAGATGAGATTCATCTTCAAAGGGTTTGAATCGGTAGCGTTGTGCCCCGAGGCGTTGTTTGGTTGTGCTCATGGTGTAAGTGCGGTTGATAGACCACATGGCCCCGATTCCAGTCGGGAACCGGCACGAACTTATGGGTAAATTTCCAGGTCTTCTCGCCCACCACTACCCACCAGGTACTCATGCCCCAGGCACTGGTCAAAAGGAATAGGCCAAAGCCAAGCTGCAGAACCACCTGGATCAGCACATAGGAGCCGACAATAATGGCACCGCTGGGGGCAAGAAGATTGGTAGGAATGGGGCCGAGGCTGGGCGTCTGTCCAATACTTTGGTTAATGGGACAGAACAGATTGGAGTCCTCGGCCATGGGCTATACGCCAAAGAACAATTGACTCAAGCCTTCGACGACCACCACAGCGGCGATAATAATGAAGGCATTTTGGAGGAGGGGTTGCCATTGTTCTCCCCGCTGGGCCTGGTAAATGGCGAAGAAGACAAAGCCGACGGAAGAAACCCACACGACAATGCGCAACATGCCGAACAAGAAGTCAATGATGCCCTGGTCAATGTATTGACCAAAGATGGTTTGGGCCTGGTCTTCTGCCGTGCCAAATAGTTGGGCAAAGGCGGGATTGGCCTGGAAGATAATAACGGCAAACAACAAAATACCGCCGAGAATACCGACCAGCCGCCAGCGACTCAGGCGACTAAAGCGAGCATTTAATTGGGCGAGTGGTCTGACAAATGGAAGGTGCCCCAAGACTGGGACATTGAATCGTAATGAACGTTGAATCATGGTCCGACTCCTGTCGATGGAATTGCCTGGAAGTCGGTAGATAGAACCTTGACGAAGTGTGGTGTAGCGTCCGTGAGATGACCATTGATCACCCTGGGACATGAGTGAGTAGCACTAAATAGTAAAAAATACTACTTAGTAATACTGATCGAAATCTACAGAATCAAACCTATCCTTTGGCTTTACTTAAGGATTGTTTATCAAAGGTTACGAAGTGAATCGTGTTGAGGGGAAGTGAGTGTCTATGGCTGTTTAAGGGCAGTGTTTACAGAGAGGCAGGCAGAGCAAGTACTACGTTTAGAAGATTAAGAGAATCTATATCGGCTTTATGGTTACTTTGAGGAACCTTAGTACTTCTATGAAGCTAATTATGGTAATGACGTGCTCAAAGTCCTAAGGGGTAGGATAAAGGTGAATCTTTGGAAACACTTATCTGATGGTAGAGTCTGCCTCGTCTGGAAAACGTGCAAAAGCGAGCGATGATGACGCTCAAGAGGCAGGGTGCCGACCGACGTTCTATATGAGTACTGAGCTGCTGGCTGAGATCAATGCTCAGTGTGAGGCGGAGGGAAACAAGAAGCGGTCTCCGTTTTTGGTGGAATTATTGGAGCTAGTGCTGACATCGCCGATGGGGCAGCAGCTTCGGGAGAATGCTCAGAAGAACCGGCGTGGATTAGTCCATGAACTAGAGGCGAATTTGCTGCTGTTTAATGAGCACATTCCAACGGAGCGGATTGAAGAGTTAGCGGCAGCCAGTCAGCGTAACCCCGATCAGATGCTGGTGCGGTTGGTTTTGCTGGGGCTCAGGGTTTATGAGCGCTCGATTGCGCGGATGGAAGCGGAAATTGATGCCAGCAGTGGTTTGACCTGATAGGAAACTTCTAATTTCTGAGTGCTAGGATCGGGCAATCAGGTCTGAAAAGGGTTGTAGCCCGCTATGACTATCCCTATAAAACCTCTGACCTTGGAAGAGTACCTCAGCTATGACGATGGTACGGACACCCGCTATGAACTGGTGGATGGTCGGTTGACTGCGATCGCACCCGTCAGTGACCTAGCTGATCGCATCGCCTCATTTCTCTATGCCTACTTTTTGAACCTGGGCCTTCCCCACTATCGCTTGAGCATGAAGGTGCAGATTGTGGTCGGCGGAAAGCTTGCCAATGTCCGTCAGCCAGATTTGATGGTGCTGTCTGAGGAGGCGTCTATTGCACTAGAAGGCGTAAACCAGCGATTGATTACCCATGACATGCCACCACCTGCATTAGTGGTTGAAATAGTAAGCTCTCAGCAAGAAGAATGTGCTTATGGCGATAAGCGCACCGAATATGCAGGGCGACATATTCTGGAATTTTGGATCGCGGATCCCATTAATCAGAAAGTGACGATTCTGGAATGGGCTAATGACACCTATGAAGAGCAGGTTTATCAAGGTAATCAGACGATTCTATCGCCATCGTTTACAGATCTGACATTGACCGCTGCCCAGGTGTTAGTTGCAAAGAAATAAATACAAATATCCTTGATTTTCTTTACCGGAGCCACATCCTAATGATGTTATTAGCCTCCGAATAAGGAGAAATCCGGATATGTGGCTTTTGGCAGGCATGAAGAGATAGCCGTAACAGTGTGTGTATCAGCTGAAACTGATATACCGCAATCGTTTTAGCGAGGTCGGGGGAGCAGGTTACGGACATTTTTATGCACTGATTGTCTTGAATAGTCACTTGAAATGGTGAGTGGTTGTCTGAATCATGGGTCTCGATTTCGTCCAGCGATGGACGTTTACCCATGTGAGTGGAGCACCCCGGTTGCTGGATAGAGTCTGGGAGTGCTTATGAAGCGGTATAGAACGCGGCAGTATGTCGCGCTTACTTGGGCGGATGCGTTACGACTGGCAGGGTTGGATGGGACACCTGCCGAAGATATCCTTTATGTGTCTGATGTGGAGCTGATCCACCGTACGGAATGGTGGGCATGGTGGTCTGACCTGAAAATAACGACAGCCTTTGGACTACCTCAGGATTTACAGCCACAGGGGTTGTCACCGGATGCAGTACAGCTAATCTCCGAGGCATGGGAAAGTGATGTGCTTGAGCCGGAATGTGGTTGGCCACTGCTAGCTGAGATCAGGCAAATTTTGAATCGGGTAGAGATCTGGCGAGGTGAGCAGCGAGGCCAATATCAGCCGGAAACCTGGGAGCGATTGAGGGTCGTACTTGAGGCTGATAGGGAAGCCATACTTTATCAGGTTGACCATGGTTATGAGGATGGCTACTACTGTGATTTTACTCGCGATTTACCGTCTGGCTTGATCGATTTGAGGTAGGTCATTTCCCCATAATTTACGGGGTTAGTATGATTAGATATGCCCTTGCAATGGTGTCGCTATGGCTGATGCAATGCAGTACATCACGAATGAGCAGGGGGAACGGGTAGGGGTGATTCTTGATTTGGAAACCTATCAGCGTTTGTCCTGTGCTCAAACTCCTGAGACAAGTGAGCTACTGGTAAGTTTAAGTTTTGAGGAGTTGGAGGCTCTGGCCAATAGTGTATTAACAATTGACAATCAGCGATACCTGGATAGCCTTCTGGCCAAAAATAAAGACTCTCGTTTGTCGGAAGAAGAAAGTCAGAATCTAGACAAGTTGTTGGCTCGGGTTGATCAGCTAAATATTCTCAAAGCGCGTGCTCAATATACTCTCAAGGTCAGCTGAATTGGTAACAAAGGATATGGCGATGCCTAGGAGAACATCCTGCAAGTTTTGATGCATAGTGCATAAGGAGAATGTTCTTTTCTACGTCCAGAAGATTGTCTTGTTGTGGAAGAAATTATCGGTTTCACCTTGGACGTGGTTTAGAACCAAAGGGATCCTTTAAAGAACGTAATTTGCTTGTTCAGGGTTGTAGCATGTGAAAACTAACCGGTCCTGAGTTCTAGCCCCCAGCCTATGACCAAGCGGAAGATCGTAGTCCTTGCAGCGAATCCATTGGATACGAGTCGGCTACGGCTGGGTAAAGAGGTGGCTGAAATTCAGGAGGAGCTGCAACGGGCTAACCTGCGCGATCGCTTTGAGTTTGTATCCCACTGGGCGGTGCGCCCTAAGGATATCCAGCGGGTACTGTTGGATGTAGAGCCCAATATCGTTCACTTTGAGGGGCATGGTGGGGATGGGGATGGCCTAATCTTTGAAAATGAAGCGGGCGAGCATCAGTTTGTCAGTACCCAGGCGCTGAGTCAGCTATTTGAGCTATTTGCCAACCAGATCGAGTGCGTTGTGCTCAATGCCTGCTATTCAGATACCCAGGCAGCGGCGATTTATCAGCACATTGACTATGTGATGGGTATGGGTCAGGCAATTGGGGATAAGGCGGCCATTCAGTTTGCGGCAGGGTTCTATCGAGCCTTGGGGGCAGGGCGTTCCTATGAGGAGGCCTATGGCTTTGGGTGTAATGCTATTGCGTTGGAGAATATTCCAGAGGAGCAGACACCGGTTTTGCGTAAAAAGCCTGCTGCTGGGTCTGCACAGCAGATTTTTATTAGCTATCGCAGTGCAGAACCGGATTTAAGTCTGGCGGGGGAGTTGCACCAAGCTTTGACGGCGGCAGGGCATGCAGTGTTTATGGCGGGGGAGAGTATTGACTGGGGTGAGAACTGGGTTGAGCGCATCGATCAGGAGCTGAAGCGGTGTGATTACTTTTTGCTGCTGCTGTCGGAACAGTCGGTGACCAGTGACATGGTGGCAGGCGAGGTGCAAACGGCTAAGCGACTGCAGAATCGAACGGGTAAACCGGCCATATTGCCCATTCGGATTAACCTGCCCATGGATGATCCGCTAAACACTGAGTTGAGGAGTAGTTTACAGACTATTCAACAAAAGAGCTGGCAAACCCCTGGGGATACGCCCAATCTGGTGCAAGATATTCTGACACTGATTGGTTCTGGGCAAGTGCCTGCAACTGCAAAAGACGATCAACGGTCATTAACACCGCCTACCCACCAGCGACCGCCCTTGCCCGTAGCCGATTTAGAGTATCCCAGTGGGACAGTACTGCTAGATTCAGAGTTTTACATTCGGCGAGAGCCCTGGGATACGCGCTGTCTAAAAGAAATTGAGCGTCGCGGTGGGCTGGTGCGGATCAAGGCTCCGCGACAGATGGGTAAAACCTCATTGCTGGCCCGTCTTCAAGCCAGGGCGGAGGAACTCAGCTATCGAACAGTTATGTGGGAATTTCTAGATACTGATGAAAGTACGTTTGCCAATTCCAGCATATTTTTGAAACGACTCTGTGGGTCAGTTAGCCGAGAATTGGGTTTCTCTCCTCGCCAGGTGACTGAGTTTTGGGATGAGGAGTTGTTTGGCCCCAAAGAAAACTGCACTGAATATTTTGAAAAGTACATTCTCTCCAAGATTGAGACACCCTTATTTTTGGGGCTGGATGAACTGGATGGCCTTTTCCCCTATGAAGCGGTAGCTAAGGAGTTTCTAATGCTGCTGCGGTCCTGGAATGGGAAAAGCAAGGTGAATAAGACATGGTCCAAGTTGAAGCTGGCCATTGCCCATTCGACAGAATCCTACATTGTTTTAGACAGCAATGTGTCGCCGTTTAACGTGGGGTTGGCGGTGGAGCTACCGGAGTTTACGGCAGCACAGGTGCTGGAGCTGGTGGAGAAGCATGGTCTGAGTTGGTCTTCAACAGAGGTGGATGACCTAATGGTGATGGTGGGGGGACATCCTTATCTGGTGCGGCTAGCGCTGTATCATATTGCTCAACAGGATTTGACGTTACAGCAACTGCTGAAAGAAGCGCCCACGGATGCTGGCATTTATCGGGAACACCTGGGACGTCACCTATGGAATTTGCAGCAACATCCGGAGTTGGCCCAGGCATTTGAGCAGGTAATTGTTTCTGAGCATCCGGTGGAGCTGAAGTCGATGCTGGCGTTTAAGCTAAATGGCATGGGGTTGGTGAATTTGCAGAGTGATGGGGTGGTGCTGCGCCATGGACATCTGTATCGGCCTTATTTTCGTTCGCGGTTGAGGAGGACAGTATGAGTAGCCCCTCGTTTTACAGTGTTGGTGGGCCGTTATTGCAGGATGCGCCTTCCTACTTGCCTCGGGACAGTGATACGGAGTTGTATGAAGCGCTGAAAGCGGGGAAGTTTTGCTATGTGCTCAACTCCCGCCAAATGGGAAAGTCCAGCCTGATGGTGAGAACCCTGGCTAAGCTAGAGGCAGATGGATGGGTGGGGAGTATTATTGATTTTTCTGGGAAGGACAGTCAGGTTGATAGGCCAGATCGCTGGTATAACGGCATTATCAATCAGCTGAATAATCAGTTTGAATTACTTGAATGGCAAACGTTTCGGACCTGGCTAAAGGAACGAGACTTTATTGCGCCAGTGGAGCGGTTAACGGAGTTTATTGAAACGGTTCTGTTGCCAGGTATTGAGCAACCGATTGTTATCTTTATTGATGAAATTGATAGCACCCTCGGTTTACCCTTTACAGATGATTTTTTTGCGCTAATTCGGGTTTGTTTCAACAAGCGGCCACAGAATTCTGCTTATCAACGGTTGACGTTTGCGTTGCTGGGGGTGGCGGCTCCATCGGAATTGATTGGAGATGCTAAACGGACTCCGTTTAATGTGGGCGAGAGCATTGATTTGAAGGGATTTACGATTGAGGAAGCGTTACCCTTGACAGCTGGGTTGCAGGAAAAAGCGGAGCAGCCAGAGACGGTTTTACAAGAGATTTTGCGATGGACGGGGGGACAGCCGTTTTTGACCCAGCGGTTATGTCAGTTGGTGGTGGATACAAATGAGGTGATTGCGGTAGGGAGTGAAGCCGTCATCATTGATGAGTTAGTAGAATCGCGGTTGATTGATAATTGGGAGGCACAAGATAATCAGGAGCACCTAAAGACTATTCGTAAGCGATTGCTGGATGATGAGCAGAAAGCGGGATATTTGTTGGAGCTGTATCGGCAAATTCGACAGGCGAAGGAGGTCTCGGCTAACAACCAGCCTGAAGAGCGAGAGCTACAATTGTCGGGTTTGGTTGTTAAGCGAGCCAGTAAGTTACGGGTCTATAACCCGATCTATAAGGCTGTTTTTGATGAAATCTGGATTGATGCTGAGCTAAGAAAGTTAAGGCCCTATGCGGAAAGCTTTAGGGCTTGGGTTAGCTCTGGGAAGGCAGATGATTCTCGTTTGTTGCGGGGAGGAGCACTGACAGAGGCTGAGGAGTGGGCGTCTGAGAAAACTACTCTGAGTGCTGAGGATCGGGAGTTTTTGGCGGCTAGTCGGGCTCAACAGCGAGAGGAAGAGATTTCTGAAAGGGAACGTGAGGCAGAACTTGAACGGGAAAGAACGGCACGGGAGGCGGCAGAGGCAGCAGAGCAGATTCAGGCAGAGGCGACCCAAGATGCTCAACGAAAAATTCGTCGTGGAAATTTGGTGTTGGGAGGTGCTTTGATTTCAGCCCTTGTGTTAGGAGGCTTAGCACTAGGAGCAACAAACCAGTGGCGCGAAGCAAGTCAGAGACGCGACGAGGCTGAAATCCAGGCTCAGGAAGCCAAAGATGACTTTTCCGAGATTCAAGAACAAAAAGAGCAAGCCGATCAACAGCGCAAGCAGGCTCAACAACAAGCCAAGACCGCACAAGAAGAAAGCGATCAGGCCAACAAAAAACTGGAGGAGTCCCAGGAGAAACTAAAAACTCTTGATTCGCAACGTCAGGAGGCAGATGAGCGACTCAAACAAGCCCAACAAGCAGCCCAGGGACAGCAGGCGTTACTGAGTCAGTTGAAGCAAGACTTAGCCAGTGCTGATGCCGCCGTGGCTCAGGCAGAACAGGAAGAACAAGCGGCTCAACGCAAAGCAGAACAAGCGGCAGAAAAACTGGCAGTAGCTCAAGAAGAGCTAGAAAAAGTCAATCAAGAGCAACAAGAAATTGCCGCCTTGAATGAGACGACTAAAGCGCTCTCGGGGTTAATTGATGACCTTTATGCCATTGATAAGCCAGAAGCAGCACGGGATGCCATCGAACAGGTTGGTTTATCGTTTACCGATTTTACAGGTGATAGTCCTGAATTGAAGCAAGCGCTCCTGAATAGTAGTATTGCTCTGGCTCATCTCCATCTTATCCCGTTTCCGTTAGATGATGCCAATGAAGGAACACAAATCTTGCCAGAAGAACCGGCTCCTATTCTTCCGTTGGATAGAACTAATGGAGTAGCACATCAACAAGTTAATGAAGTGCAAAAACGAGTTAATGAAGCGCAAAAATGGGTTGGGCAAAGTGTTCAGTTAATTGAAGCTTATCCTAATATATTTGATTCATCAGAATCTGGAAAAGCTATTGCCTTCTTTACCTATGCGGTTCAAGGTAATTTACAGGAAGAGCAAGCTTATTTACAAACAGAGCAAGAACCAACCGGTTCCTACATGACTGCCAGTTCCTATCCGTCTTACACAAAAGCTTTACGCTATACTTCTGGAATTCCAAACTCCAGTACAGAAACTGTTGAGGGAATATTCATACAATTGCTGTTCTTTTCTAACGAATTGATTGACAATCAATTTCAAGCGTTAATTACAGCAGTCCTTAAAAAACACTATGATGTTCTATCGAAGCGATTGATTCGGGAGCTAGAGTCAGTTTTGGTTGAGCATCAATGGATAGAAGCTGATAGGCTTACGAAAGAAGCGCTCCGTACTTCATCAGCCTCCAGGGATTCTGATTTTTTTGATTTTTCATATTTGAATATTGCCTGCTCTAGTTTGCGAGAGATAGACAGCCTTTGGGTCGAGAATTCTGCGGGTCGTTTTGGCTTCAGAGTTCAGAAAGATATCTTTGTGGCAACAGGGAATACTCCGGGACACTATACTGAATCAGCCTGGCTCCGATTCAACCAAGCGGTAGGATGGCATCATATTGTAGATGGTGAAATATATTCGTCGATCGACGACGAACTAGAATGGTCAGATGGAGTGAGTGGTGATGACTTGATTGTACCTCGGGGACATCTCCCATGGGATGCAGCGTTAGATGAGGGGCTTCGGATCTCGCCTTCCCTTCTGGCGTTGCGAACTGAAAGTTGCGAACTGTAAGCACCATACAAGCGTAGCCAGGTAGGGTGCGATCTCAATGCATTGCTCACAGCGTGAGTAGCCCGGTAGCCAGGTAGGGTTGCACTGCCCACCGACACTTTCGCAAGTCTCCAAAACATCTGATTATCAACCATTTCAGCCAGGTAGTTTTCATTCATTCCACAGCCAGGTAGCGTGACAACGCACCACTTCCAAGAGCTAACGCACCACTTCCAGAACCCTTTGATTGGGTGCGTTACGCTTCGCTCACAGCACCCTACGCTTTATCCCAAACATCATGAGGAATTACCGGACTCTCATCTTGTCCCCAATCAGAACGATAAATTCCCTCTGCAATAAACCGATGCACATTGGAAAACGGGCAATCCTGAGGAGCCTTACACAACCCAAAGCGTACCGGATTGAAATGAATATAATCACAATGTGTCGCAAAATCTCGCTCATCGCGAATCCAATGTTCCCAATACCGACGTTGCCAGAGATTACGTTCTCCTCGCTTTTGTCGTGATGGAGAAACAGGTCGATTAATATTTAATACCGAGCCATAATGCCTTGTGACATGGATTTTAATCAACTTTAATCTAATCGAAAAATCCGCATCATCAGAAGGTAGCGTCAACAAACAGTGAAAGTGTTCCGGCAGTAAAACAATCGCATCTACCGAAAATAGATGACTCTTTTTGACAGTGATAATCGCTTCTCTGAGCGCTTGACGTCCGACATCACCACATAACCAAGGCACCCGTTGATAGGGGACCTGAGTGATAAAGTATGTCCCTCCAGGAATGTGAGGACGACGATAGTTAGGCATCCTGATTTGGATTTATCATTTAGACTAGAATGCCCAACTTTATGGCGAATGCTGTTGTTGGTGCATCGCCACGTACCCTACCTCCTACCTCCACTATTCCATGATTAATAGAAGTGCTGTTATTGTCCGCCCAAAACAACCATACATAAATTGGGCCTCTCAGCTAGACAACTCCAGAATTACGCCTGACCAAAACGATGAACCAACAATATACCTGATACCTGAGTACAACGATGATCCATCCGCCTGGGCAATACTCGAACAGATTTACGATTCCATTTTCGAAGCTGAACTCCACGCATGGCATACACGCACATCAGATTGGCCCGCCAACCGAACATTTGAAATATTTCGCGATTGGTTTGACATAATTTTTGTATCTGAGATCGCAGATCTCGGCTCAGGCCCAATCCTTGATGATGCCACCAACCATCCCACAGACTAACCCCGACGAAAATCATAGGATTACCGAAAGGTGGGGGATAGGTAGAATAAGAACCCACAAACAACAAACAAACAAAGAAAAAAAAAAAAAAAATAAATAAAAATAT
>ERZ1740059.1634-NODE-1634-length-11212-cov-9.870216_pt1 | contig 11212 bp, 6 predicted proteins | sample MGYA00581744_ERZ1740059 | MGnify/ENA primary metagenome ERZ1740059 (study PRJEB43018, sample SAMN04849738) | marine metagenome | isolation source: floating plastic debris | place: Pacific Ocean | collected 2008-08-28 | study: EMG produced TPA metagenomics... | reverse complement strand
GCACAATTACAAACAATGACGGCTTAGAATTCTTAGATTTGGAAGTGTGTAACAAAAATAGATTAGGGTGAAAGCTGGCTAGACACGCAATATATTAGTCTGAATTGATCACACTAGGCCTATACATGTCAAGGTTCACAACCTTGAGCACAGGAACATCAGATACAGATGCATACATGGAGAGAATGAAATTGCAATCCTGCCTCTCAGCATTAAGGACAAAAAACTGGAATATCAACTTGTAGATGTGACTGCGCTGGACATTGCAATACCAAAAATTAACCATGATCCTTTTCTCACGATGTCCTCTTCCTCCCCACATTTATTTGCAGGTTAATGACTCATTCCTTACACTACTATAACAAGAAACTACCTTGTGGCTGTGGGGGCAGTTGAGACATGTCTGTGAAGAGCTGAGGGTTTGCAGGGCGAGCTGATTTCTTTCCGAGTTTCTTGGGTCCTCTGGGTGCACCTTGCGGTGGCGGTCCTAAAAACACAGACAGACAATTTTCGTCAAAGTGAAACTGAACAAGGGAGAAAATCACAACCATCCCAACCTTATGTTAAGGCTCACACAGATGTATCTTAGGCTACTCCACTTGGTCATGTGAAACAAAGGGGCTGCACTGTTGAAGCTTTAGAACAAAGAGTTGAAAGAGTTGGTTCTATTTAATGACCTATGGTTGATGATAGAAAGATAGCAAGATGAGATTGACTCCATAGGAAGTAACATGAAAGGTAAGCTGTATACAGTCACTAGCTAGCCAAACCAATGAGCTTCATTTGCTAGACAGACACTATACAGTGACTGGAGGTGGAATACACTCTACACTGGCTGGCTAGACACTTGAAGTCAATTCATTGTTATGCATTACTCGGTCATGATGGCATAAAGTAGTGTAGCATATATTAGTTTTGGTACAGTACAGCCTGAAGAGAATGACACTGCGATGACACTGAAGTTCTCTATACAAAGAGCTTCGAAGGCAGAATCAATAATATAAAGAAGAAGCATGGGCATTGGTGAAGTGGATCGAAATGCAATGATTGATTGATTGATGATTGAAAATATCATAAATAAAAGTTGAGTTGAAGATAATGATGAAATTCAGCTCTTTTATTCATTATTTTAAGAATGAACTTCTTACCTTGAGAGTAGCCTGAAGGCCCATCCATTGCCACAACCAGTCACTTTACAAATGGTAGAGAGAATGAGCTGTGCTGAAACAATAGGTGAAAGTGAAATCAACCAATTCCTATCTATACTCTTATTTTTTTGTTGTCTAGTTGGATCTGTTTCCGGTTTGTGTAATGTAACTACACAGCAGCAAACCTTTGAGGTGGTACATCACAATTTAGAGAGACAACTCCTTACATTCAAGAAACATCTATAAAAATCGAGAGCACAACTTCATATTATTAAGCTGAGATTCTTTCACGAGTACTTAATTCCTTTATGGGTTTTTTTATGCCTGGGCTGCAATGATAGAGGCACAGGCATGCGTGGTTCAGGTCTTGTGCACAGTATGCTGTTGTCAATCCATGCACCCGGACCATACATGTCTATGAACAAAAGTTCGGGAAAGGTGTGACCAAATACCGATTAGCTCTGCCCTTACTCTAGCCAAACCAGATTTGCAGCCGGCTCGTTAAATAAGGAGAATAACTATGTACGCGGTATTTTCATCATCTCACATTGGATTTGTTGCAGTAATGTATTGAGATAATACAAGTACAACAACCAAAAACTTCATAATTGCGGAAAACTGCCAGTTATGGTGTTATCTCCTGCAGAGCCAGTAACTGGTTCTTCAGAGGTATTGTATGCGGTTGGCTGTTGTTCCAAAAGTAATTGTGTAACGTGCTGATGAATTTTGTAAGACATATGCCCTACATGTCTTCACCCAAGACTCCATGAGATCATCAACTTCATAAGTGAACGAGTCAAAATATGGCAGCCTGTTTGTTGAGTAGAACCTTTAAGTTGTGTTTCTGCCAGTAGAAACTGGTGCATTACCCCATTAAATTTTATGTTTGGAACATTTAAGGGCATAATATTTAGTACTTCCATGATCTGGAATTTAAACTCCCTCTCATCTTGTAAAATCTAGGTATGTAACGTATTATTTTTCATGTAAATACGGGCAAGATCAAAGATTTTTTTTCTTTTTGTCATTCCTTGTTTAGTTCAATGCTACATAAAGCAAATGAAAAGGAGCATTGAATGCCTTAAAAAAAGCAAACGTAACAGTAGAAATAGGATGCATCAAACACCCTATAATAACCTATTATGACATAAAATGAAATAGAAGATTATAAGAATCTTTAAATTTCACAGGGGAAAATGTAGCTAGGAAGATACTATGGAGTTCTGGAGTGAAGTTGATCAAACTCACACTTAATTAAAACCCTTAAAACACATTGAAAGCCATCGCAAGCCTGTAAATTGATATCATATCATAATATTGTAAGTCATCGCATAAATAAAACATAGATTAGAAATTGTTTTTTAAACAACTATACTACACTGTATGGGTCACCATTCTCATCTTCATAAGTGTCGCATTCAAGAAAAGCTAACTCTGAGTGAGTCGAAAGCTGAGATTTTGTGCATACTGTATCACTGCAGCTGTCTGCAGCTGTGCAGTTGTTTGCAAACATCTGAGGGGGTGCGGGACGGGGTACCTCATCCATAGACGAGTTAAGATCGCAGCAACTATCGGACATATCGCTGTTGCTATGCCGGCCAGATCCACCCCTAAAATAAAATGATAAGAAACTCTGTAATGCTGGCATGCTCGGTAAAATAGAAGTTAACATTACTGAAATAAATTAGAGGTAAAAAATTAAACAACGTCTTATTGCGCTCAGAAGCAGTCAGGATGCAAGACTACTGACAATTATAAACGGTACAAAAATTATTGGACATAAAAGATATATAAAATTAGTCTTCATTTATAGTAGCATTTACGAGTGGTAGATCAGTTTGAATTTATACGAACCAAAAGTGTATTTTGATGAATAAAAAATATAACACTGACCTTCTCTTGTTGAAAAATATTCTCAGAGTATCAGTAATAGATCTTTTCTTCATTCTTCTACTGCTGTGGCGACTTCCAGAACCGGACGACTGCTCACACTCATCAGGTAAATTCTTAAAATGCACCTGTAATAATAACAATATATGAGTGAGTATTCACTGCCAGGATCTGAGTTCACTAAATCTAGATATCCTAGTATAATTTGGAGTTGTCTACTGATGACTATGTACGGGATAACCCTAAGTTTATTCAATATTCAGTCAAGGTAATATACAAAATGTAAATATCCATCTCATTATTGCAGTCTGACTGACCTATATGTGACCTGATACAGTCAGGAACACATGATGCAAATACACCAAAATTTGCAAAAATTACGAATGAGGTCAACATCACAGCAAAAATCATCGTCAAGAATCAAGATCACAGCGTCTACGCTAAGTTTCAAACGCCATCTCTTTCAAGGCGTTGCCGTTGATCTTGAAAATAATTTTTGTGAATTATGATTGTATCTTTTATGTAATGGTTTTATCTTTTCAGTTTTTTTTTGCAAAAGTGAAGGAAGAAAGACTCACCTTGTGCTTAGGTTTTTGTTTTAGGGAAGAAGAGGATTGCAGTTTGCCGAAGTTGTTATCAGCGTCGATATCATCCAGCAGGTTAGGTGTGGAGTGTGATAGTGAGGGTTTCAGACTGCTAGTTCTCTTTGGCAGATCATAGTTTGAGCTGTGTAGGCCAGCTGTCGGTGTTTTACTTCTTCTAGGCAATGAGGAGACTGGGGAATGTTCCAGTCTCGTAAAATCGAGCATACTTTTGGGTCTAGGGGGAAGCTCTAAAAATAAAAGCATCAATGCCTATGTATGAACATTTTAGTCTCTGCTATGCAGGGCATATTTGTTCGCTTGAAGCAAAACAATTTCTAGTATTTGCAAGAAGTAATAGTGATTGGTATTTGCCAATTGTAAATTTTCAAATTAATTTGGCCGCTAAAACTATTTTGCATCACTTGGTTCATTAATTCAAACAACAAACAGTTTTACGGCTGTACAAGCACACGCTGCCTGGGTAGGAATTTCAAATATTGATACAAATCCGATTAAATTTACACATTGACACCATTACAGCGCTGTTTGTTGACCAAGTATTGACCTGAAAACGATTAAACCTCCCCACCGATGTTAACAACTTTCCACCTAGAAACCCAACGAAAATACCAAGCATGTAACATAGTTCGAAAGCCACAGGCCTACCTCTCCTTGGATCAGAACTATCAGAATCATGTCCGCAATGTTTATTTCTTCTCTTGTAGTGGAGGGCAGATAGTTCATCGTCATGTGAATCCAGATCACAATTAGAATGAATCCCACTATCTTTAGTTGCAGTTGACATCCTTTGGTCTTCTTCATGACTTGACCAGCTACATGTCTCAACAGATCTGCCAGAAATAAAGGTTTGTTGTTGGTTTTCAAGGATTAACGGATCCGATGGAATATCATTGGGTTAATCTGTAGTACATGATTGTGCACAATGACATTTTCACACCATCACAATAAGATAATGAATTAAACTATAAGCTCGTCATTTTGCATCGGATCATAGCTTTTAACGTTTAAGCACGGCGGCTGTAACATGAATAATTATTCATTATTTAGAGAAAACATATATAAGAAATATAATACTACAATACGGTAAATATACTACACTATACTAAACTATTACATACATGTACATAACGTTGTTAACTTACCTTTTACTACTGCTGCTATCAGATGACGCAGCTATCTGTATCGTTCTCTCCATAGCCTCATTCATAGACAGCAGGTTAGTTCGGAACGTTGTCAGACTAGACTCGAGGAAGAATCGATCAGGATGATCCATGTTTGTATACTTAAGTAATCTCTGCAAAAATTACCATATAAAAGCTCAAAAGATCTTTCATGAGATCAAGGAGTTTTAAAACTTCTTGATGAGATGACAAACTGCATTTTGCTATTACTCTGATGGTATATCTGTATACATGTATGTAACTTAATAAACGTATTATGCTCATTGAATGGGTGATGTATGTACTGGGAAATATGAGCCATTCAGAACCTACAGATCAGTGATGGCATAATTCCCTATTCGATGAATTATTATCATGTCCTCAAGACTAGAATAAAGCCATGGAATTACGAGCCAATCCTTCGGGATTGGATCAAACAAGAGAACATTTTATTTTCTCCTCAAAAGTGAGAGCAACCACTGGGAAACAAATGCAAATGCGTACCTTTATATAGAGGACATAGTTTGGCATTCTTCTGACAGGTGCCAGCAGGTGGTTGACAAGTGACAGTTTATCACCACCTGTCTCCCTCTGACACACCTTTAATGTGCTCCTGAATCTCTCTGATGTCTTATTGAGCTTTCTGATTGATCTCAGAGCTATTGTAAAGTTGTCTATGTAATCTCGGTACTGGGCAAATATATCAACCTGTTGGGAGAGAATAAATATAAATGTAACACGGTTATGGTGCTGGATATACGAAAGGCGCAAACATAGATTCCGATATGGCCTTGGCGCTTCAATCAAATCACATTAACCCCCTCCATTGTAAATACTTGGCCCCAATATTGGTGTATTGTTAGTTTTCTTTACTCCCTATACATTCTTTTCAAGGACCCGGTTCTAATCAAGTGCGAGGAGTAATTGTTTTAGCCATGTTACCACTTTACTAACATCGCTATCGCTATCGTAGCAATGAATGAATGTAGTTTGTTGTTTTTGATCAATCACAACACACCAATAGTTAACCATTACTCATTTCTATTGATAACCAATACGTTTTGTTTCTCTTTGACAAAAGCTCATAGCCGCAAGCTAGGCTGTAGTATCAACAGGATATTTGAAATGAAACTTTCACATCCTGGGTTTCAAGAAGAAAAGCAATTTGGTCCTCAAATCTCTCCTTAATCCCTTCCTGTCCGCCAAACGATCAGGGGATGAGCTTTTAATTATGATAGTCCGAGGCCAAAAGCTAGACATAAAATTGATCCTGATAAAAGCCCCCTACAGTGAGTAAAGAAAGCGAATTTTAGCAATCTCATCCTATATTGAAGTGATTTATTGATCGGGGTAGTTCACTAATTGCTAATTTTGAAGGGCATTGGGGAGGCAAGTTCATATTTAATTTGGAGCTGCTCATCAAGTAAATGAGGTAGCCGTGTTCATCCAGGGACTAGTTAGGTCATGCTGAACTCACTGATCCCAAATGTTATGCAAAACAGACGATTCCGCCACCAGACATCAAATACTGATTCTGACCTTCCGTTCATCGTTGGTATGTGCTTTTGCCTACTATCATTTCTATGCACACAATATGTGGTTGTAGGTGAACAGTAAATTGTCCACTTACATGTTTGGTTTGTGAGAACTTTCCAAAGATGTCGCCTAAGATATCTTGTTGCTTCCAATGCAGAAGTCGACTTTCCAGTTTCTTCAGTACATCACAGTGGTATTCGTAGATGGCCATCAGGCTGGCTGGAAATATGCGACTGTAAAAAAAGATAAAAACATGTCATTACAATATTAAACACATACTACCTTAGTAAGTGGAGGAATGTTTCAATACAAATCACATGATGATATAGAATCTAAGATTAACCAATAAGCCTATAACATGATATTTCTTTTGTTATTGGAGACGCATATGAATATTTCCCAGAATTACACCAACAAGCCTTTCAACCACCCATTTATACTTATTATGGCGTCAGCAGATTGAATAAGAAAGCAGTGCAAAAAACTAATGAGGCTACATTTCCCACCTTGTGTCTCTAGCTGAGATTGCTCCAGAGCTTGTCAGAGCTTTACAGTAATTTTCTTGTATATTATACAGAGTTGTACAGTAATTTCTTTCTTCTTCCACGATATTTGCTGCAATCTTCTGTCTTTGAACTGTTTAGGAAAAGAATATGGAACATTATTTAAATTCTTTGAATCAGCTCAATGACAAACGTCATGAATGAATTTCTTGTTTCATTCGATGGCAGAAAAATTATGGTATAAACTCATAGAAGTAGAGAAAATTGTGTGTGTAGATGGTAGATTAGAGTATTGAAACTAGGGCAATTTACCTTGAGCCCTGCTAAGCTGTACAGGGTGCCCGGTAGTTCTTTGTTCATCACTCTGGTATTCATTCTGGGGCTCCGAGGACTGAAAAAAAAATACAAAAAATACAACCAATTGTGCTTTTGTTGATTAGTAATAAAAGTAAACCTTCAGTACCCTTGAGAATAAATGATGCTATTAGCTACGTGCTTATTATCCCTGTATGCACTCTTATTACTTCCGTTTTCATGCATGATACTTTTGAGTTAATCACTCTGCTGCATATCGAAGCCGGCATCCCTTGGCAGCGATTTGTGACGCATCGAGGGATTAATAAATCACACTTTGAGGTCTTTAACAGAGTGAATGCCCCGGACCTCAATACCGTGATCAGATTGATCTTCAAATGAAGGTAATAAGGCAGTGTTATCTTCGCCTTGGGGTCGGCATGGATGGAATCGACAAGTAAATCTGCTAATCGTGTAGGGGCATGGTGACGTCATGACAGTCAAATTAGTTTAATCCACTAATGACGCTGATTTTCCAACAAGGCCAGTAAAAGCTATGGCAAATAGCTAATATCCTTGGGCACATTGATGCAAAGACCCCATATGGATGTTTCAGAGAAGCGTAGACCAGAGTTAGAGGCATAAAGCCAAAAAAGCGGCAAGTTTGCAACATGGCATGCAGGCCAGAAAGATATCCACTGGCTGTTTACAAGTAATATTCATGTTCTCCTACGCCAATGTAAACTCGGAGTCGGTAACATCAACAAAACATAAGACAAAAATGCTGCTAAGTAAATATAGGAAAACAATAGCCAACAATGACCATCTAGACACTGATTTCATTGCATCACAATACTAACAAAAAAATAAAAGATTACGATGATTAATTGATGCAAGAAAAATACTTGTTCATGCCAAAGGCTAAATTTTATTTTAGTAGTCAACACTATAGCACCTCCTAGGATCTCGTGGGTAAATATCGACGCCGCAGTATTGAACAACAAATTTTCTTTTTATTCAAAAAGAGGAAACATAACCCCTTGATATCAAGGGCTAACACTGTGAACACCTTGCCACCAAATGAGTATAGTATACAAAAGTATGTTGCTATGTAACTGTTCTATCTCAGTAACAAAGACTTACAATGTAGCATGTAAATCGGATATCCCAAAGGTATTTGTCATACCCATGGTACCGCGTCTTCCAAGAAAATTGAATCTTTATACTTAATAACATCAAAGGATGGTAGCAAACTGAATATGCAACACATCGACTATACTTACCAGAATGCTTGATTTGTCAGACTGATTGTTAGCGGCGGCAGCGCTGCTGTTATTGCGGTTAGGATTGGTGAAGGCTTTCTGTGCCAGCATGTCAGAGAGCATAATCGACTTCTGAGTAACAGCAATCAAACTCTCATCTGAATCAGAGTGATGGTCCTCTATGTCTTCCATTTCTATGTAACAAAAGGATATATCGAACACATTGAGATATGGACGGATAAGAATTTGAAAACATCCTGAAGTTTTGGATTAGTCTCCCTCAGGTCAGACCCTAACGATTTGGTGTATTGTCTCCCCGTTGCTACTACATATTGTAGGCATAAGCAAGTGAATGTTTAGTCTGAGATTTAAAACCATGAAAAAACATAAATAATAGGTTTTGAATGGGCCTGATTTAACATGGCCGGTTTTTGTTGCTTGTTATGCGAGTTCTAGGACTCTGTAGGTTCAAATGGATGCCGCTATGCTTTGTATGTGTATATGATTGATGACTTTTCACAACAACTTCCAGGTTCCAGGTATTGACAGATTGACAGCATACCTCTGTATTGTAGGAGTGTAGTGGGGGTAAATTAAGCATCTAAATTTAGCACACAGCAGGTATTTTAATAAGAATTGATTTTTGTTTATCAAACCAGGCATGGTGTAAAAATTAAGCAAGCTTATATAACACCATCAAGCAACGGTAAATTGCAAAGACACAGGCTCTAATAAGCATGATTTTGCGACCACCTAGAAAGGTATAAATATTGAACTGGGTAACCCCTGCATTACTTTAATTAGCAGCAATGTTTTAACATGGCATGCTCTGTCACCATCTACACTAACTGAATCATGCAACCCACGAGATAGTTAGCATGATACCGCCTTCCAGCAAATTGTTTCACGCCTCTATAATCCTTTTACCATCTGCCAAAATTTTGTTCACCACACAGGATAATGCATGCAGATTTTGATCATAAATGGGATTGCATGTTGCAGGTTCAGGCCATACAGCATCTGTAAAGGCATTTACGACTGAAACTGCCAAGATTTTTTAATAAAAAAGTCACTGGGAAAATCATTGCCCATATATAAAATTGTTGCAAAAATAGTTGTGGTTGGGAAAAAGTTGTAGTGTGTATGAACGAAAAAGGCCTTTTTGTGCAGTTGCTACAGTTTCAGTTGTAGTGTCCAAGGACCGGAACTCAAAAATTCTGGAATATGTTTTGCAGACATAATAAGCATCTGTGGTGACAATTTTCCTCAACACTTACCTTCAGGCAGCGGAAGACTAGCGATGAATGATTTGAGCATAGGACTAGTATTATAAGCCGGATTATCCCCCTCCGTCCCTACTGCTGCCGATGTGTGGTGATAGTGAGAGTTACTGTGATTGAGGTTATCCAGAGTCAGCGCCATCTGCTGACCCCTGACCTCTGCAGCAAACCTCTCTGTCTTCAGCTTCTTGAGCTGTTTCTCCATCTTTTTCTGGTTTTTGTTTGAAACCTCAATCTGGTACTGAATGCCGTCGCATTGTTTCTGTAAAAAATTTGAGAAAACAATTAATAATGAATTGTGACTAAGTACTTTAAATGATTAATACTGCAATGGTCAGCTCTTGGTGCACAAATTCAAATTCAAACTCAATTCGAAGTTCAGACTGCAGTGAGCCCCAGAGCCATTGCTGCTTCGGGTATCTGTTGGTGCCTATTATTGTTTGGCAGTGAAGTTCTCACACTCAATGAGGAGATGAACCTAATTGTCATACATCGGACCCCGGAGAGCTTGACTCAGCTATTCGGTCACTGAATCAGCACCCCCATAGAGAGGTCAACACTGGTTCAACTGTCTGACCGTGCACTAAAATCTATTTCCCTGATGAATCTGCATTATAGATATCGTATAAATTTGAATGTTGATGATTGAATTCGAAAGACTTTATCAATATTTATACCATTATTATAGATGTACCAGTATGCTTTACCATTCTGCACCTGAGCAAGTCATTTAAATGTTTGTACCTGTAGCTTTTGCACCAGATCATAGACATCCTTCATTTGAATCTCATGTTGTTTTTTGGAGTTGTCTAGCTTTTCATGAAGTTCGCGGTCTTCGTCTTGTATTTTCGATAATTCTGTCATTGCTGCAGTGAACCCAACTTGTAGGTCCTGCATCATCTCTCGCAACTAAAAAAATAAAAATTTTGCAACATGATACAATAATTATAAAACAAATAAATAATATAAACAGTTTAGTATCGCGATCTAAATATAATATGATGGATAATAATATAACATAGCCTACAGGGTTTCACATTGGCATTTTTATCATTAGTCCTATTACATCCTATTAGTTAGTGTGGCTGACTCTAGACAAAAGAAGTGTAGTTCTAAGATAAAATACTTGTACAAGCTTTAGCAAGTCATAATACCAAACATCCCCAGAGCAACACCGTCCACACAAATGTGTAAAAAGGATTGACTTTGAAATAGTCAACATTACAAAAATGTGTAATCAATATTACTCAGAAAGCAATGAGATTGTAGCAGATGTAGAAACAATGATTTAAATCTGAGCGTGATAAACTGGATTTGAAAACACTTTTTTGAATCTCAAAAGCCAATACTCTCGGAAGCAATCTGGCTTCTAAAATAAAATTATTGAAGCGCTTATCTGCTAAGCAACTAATGGAAATAGAGAAAATCAATTTTTATTTTATTGTCTTAAAAGGTGAACACCATCTGGAAATTGTGTAAAATTCTAACTAACACAAAAATAAACCGCAAGACTACTGATAAAATTATCTCAATC
>ERZ1740059.1633-NODE-1633-length-11218-cov-4.869927_pt1 | contig 11218 bp, 4 predicted proteins | sample MGYA00581744_ERZ1740059 | MGnify/ENA primary metagenome ERZ1740059 (study PRJEB43018, sample SAMN04849738) | marine metagenome | isolation source: floating plastic debris | place: Pacific Ocean | collected 2008-08-28 | study: EMG produced TPA metagenomics... | reverse complement strand
GCAGACCATTTAGAAATGAAATTTTTGATTTTGGAGATGATACCTATTTCAATCAGATCTATGAGGTAGGAGAGCGGGTGTCTAAAATGAAAGAAATTCGAAATTCGAAATCCGCAAGGGGAAATCGGCATGGTTTGTATATAAATCGTACCTATTTCGGTCTGTATAACCTGTTGAATGAATTGAAAGCAGAAATTCAGACAGGGCAGTTAATGACTGTTTAATAGCTCTGATTACTCAGGTTGTTTCGTAGTTGATTCAAATTGGGTTTCCAACGAAATTTTAGCCTCCAAATCAGCGATAAGCTTTGACTCCAGGGGTGTTTCCTGGATAATATTGAAGTTCTCCCAAAACTCTTTGTCATAGTCATAAGATTTACTTGATAAGGATTTGGGTATTCGTATGGCTTCGTCCCGTTCAATTTTTGTCGGAGAATCTATCTCCAGGTTATTGATGATCATGTCTTGCATAATCCTGAAATTGAAGAACTTTTCTTCATGATGAAAATAGTCTTGGTTACTGTCGAATTTTAGGTAGTTGAGATAGTATTTACCTTGATATTCCTTAAAGTCAATGACGACTTCACGCTTTTTTACTACCACATCTATGTCAAGCGTATCATGTTCTAATTTCCATCCTTTAGACTCCTTTTCTGAAAAAATGTAATGTTCTTCTACCCGAACAAAAGCATATGTTTCGGCTTGTACGAAGTACTCCGTACTCCAAAAATTTGACTTTCTGTCCCTCACTATATAGGTGGGATTACCCTTGACAACCGTTTTTCCTATCCTTTCGTAATTTTCCAACCTCATCGCCTTATTTAAGCCTGTGTAACCGTAGGGCACAGGATTTACGTTCCAGCCACGCAAAAGTAAATTTTCCTTATTCCACCAATCTGCGTAGGGATGTTCATACCTCAGACTTCTTCTCAGTTGGTCGACGCGAATTTTTGACCGCAGGGGAGACTTCCTTTTTTTGATGTTATTTTGGTCATACACGGTAATGGCGGCTTCAATGAGAGATACATAGTTGCCATCTACCATCTGCTTTTCGCGATAGAAGGCATTCATGGATATCGGAAAATTGGGATGGTTGTATTTCATCCTTTCCAGGGCTAGCTTCATAATCTCATTGCCATTAAGACTGTCTGTTACTACGACACCTTCCAAGATCGTCTCACTCTGATTCAATTTTACCGTAACTTGATCTGTTTCTTTGAAAGCGCTTACCGGAATACGCTTGACTGTGTAGCCAATGGACGAGACCACCAGGGTATCTGTAATAAATGCTTTTGGCATATTGAAAACAAATTCTCCCTTGAGATTGGTCACGGTTGAAATGGGAGAACCGCTCAAACCTACGGAAGCAAATTCAACGGCATTACCCGTTTTTCGGTCCATGACTCTTCCGGATAACTTTACGCGTTCAGTTGAATCAGTAAAAACTTGCGCCAACATGCCGTTACTTATAGACATAACTGCGACCAAAATAATAAACTTATTCATGGTTAAGAATCTTTGAAGGATTAACTAAGATTGCTCTCACGATGTGGATTGACATGGCTAATAGTGCGGCTAAAATGGTGACGACTCCGGCTACTACGAATACATCAATGGTCATGGGGACACGGTAAACAAAATCTTCTAACCATGCATTAAGGCCAATGGCAGTAAGGGGAACGGAAATTATGAAAGCAATCAATATCAGAGCTATGTAGTTTTTGGATAGTAATAGCCATAATTGCGTTGTCCTTGCTCCGAATACCTTTCTTATGCTTACTTCGCGCATTCTTTGTGAGGTGGAGATGGCGATCAGCCCAAATAGACCTAAACACGCAATGCTTATGGCTACAATTACAAAAAAGTTGAATACTTCCTGCATAGTCAGGTCAGCGCGGTACTGATCTTGAATTGAATTTCTAAGAAATTCAAAACTAAATGGTTGGCCTTTAATCGACGTTCTCCATTGTTGCTCTACCTGATCCAACCCCTTATAACCCGCCTGTGCTTCTAACCGCACCAGTAGCTTAGCCGGATAGCGGTCAGCCGGGAAGATGAGCATCGGCTTAAATTGGTCTTTGACTGAATTAAAATTAAAGTTTTCGATAACCCCAATAACCCGCGATTCGACTCCATTTTCGTAGGCCACCGTTTCTTCTAGCGGATTTTTCCAACCGAGGTGTTCCACCATAGCGCGATTAACCACCACAGTTTCATTCTCACCGTTTACCTCTTCAGGGGTAAAGGATCGACCAGCGATGAACTCAAGACCCAACGCGTCAAAATAAGTGGCATCTACCTCAATATTGTTGAAAGGTTTCGTTTCCCAGTCCTCACCATCGTTCACTTCGTAGGTGTCAATGTCCATATCCGTAGTGGGCCACGAGTTAAAACCGGCGATAGCAGCGGACTTTACAAATGCCAGGCTGGAAAGCTCATTGCGCAATTGCTTTACCTGGCCGGTGATATTTTCATTCCAGGGCACGTCTATCATCATTACAGGGTCTACGGTCATGCCGTGGGACTTGCTTAGTACCAGGTTCATTTGTCTTGAAATGAATATAGTAGAGATAATGAGGGCCAGTGAGATCGTAAATTGGAGGACTACGGACCCTTTAAGCCATAGACCTCGGTTGCCCAGCTTTGAGACTTTATCTTTTAAGGATTCAATAGGCTTGACAGATGCAAGGTAAAAGGCCGGATAACTGCCTGAAACTATTCCTAATAAGAGGACCGAACCCATAAGGTAGACTATCATATTCACCGATAGCGCTTCGGTCCAGATTATGTTTTTATCGGTCAAAGTATTGAGTAAAGGGAGACAATAGAAAATAAGCCCGTAGGATAAAACGAGGGCCATAAAGCAGATTAATATTGATTTTAATAGAAACTGAAATCGCAATTGATCGTTTTGAGCGCCGATGGCCTTTCGAATGCCTACCTCTAACTGCCGGTCAGTTGCGCTTGCCAGTGATAAATTCAAATGGTTCATACCGGCAATGATCAAAATCAAGAAGGCTATCGAAGAAAACAAGTAAATATTCAGCCGGCTACTCTTAGGCGTATCAAATAGCTTTGGACTTCCAAAGTGGACATCCGGCAAAGCTTCAGCATGGTATTGTCCCTTGGTGTTGTAATCGTCAAACTCCAACTGAACTGATTCCGCAAATACCTTATCCAGCTTAGGCTGTAGGTCTTTGTAATCATCTGCGTCTTTTAACAAGATGTAGTTAAACGTCCACCCGGAGACCTCATGTAACTGATCCATACCCAAAATGGCATCTACTTTCAGATCCGTATGAGAAGGAAGGTCTTGTAATACCGCTGTAATCACAAACTCCTTTTTGTCAACTTCAATGACCTGATTGATAGGGTCGTGGTCTCCAAAATACTTGCGTGCAGTACTTTCTATAATAACCGCTTCACCTGGACTGAAATCCTCAACTGACCCCGAGACCAGTGGGTAGGGGAATACATGAAAGTAGTCTGTAGTGGCATAGAAGAATTTCTCTTCGCGAAAGGTCTGAGACCCGGCGTCAGCCACCGACTTTTCGTTCACTAGCGAGGTGGATGCTACTACCTTATCGTACTCCATCAACATGGGGCCTACTGTAGGCTCTGCCCAGGCTGCATGCTCACTAGACGAGGCCGAAGTATAGCTCAAGGTGATTCGGTAAATCCGTTCGGCATTGGGTAAGTACCGGTCATACTTTAACTCATCACCTACGTACAGACTGATCAAGCAAAAGACGGCCAAACCCAGCGCGAGTCCACTAATAGAAACGGCGGTATTTAATTTCTCCCTGCCCATCGACCGCAGGCTTGATTTCAGGTAGCTGGGAAGCATGAAAATAAACGAAGGATTCAAGCTATGCCGGTTTCTTTTAAGCGTATAAGGCCGGATGAACCTGAGTACATCCAGAAAATAAAACAGCCGGGCTCTGAATTGGCCTGACCTGGACATGCGCTGATCGAACCGTTCGTAAAGGTCGCCTTGAAGGTCTTCTAACACGGGCGGATCACAGTACCACTCCAGAATCCGGTCGGCCCATAGCGGTGGAAGTATCTTTTTCTTCTTCATGATTGGTTAAATACAAAGTCAGGGATCATCTCCCAAAGCTGATCACGTTGGTCTTTGGCTTTCAATAGCGCTTCTTTGCCAACCGGGGAAATGCTAAATATGCGCTTTCGTCTGCCCCCACGTGCTTTGGTGGCTCCGCCCATTTCCGACTTGAGGAATCCTTTTTTCTCCAACCTGTCCAGCGCAGAATGAACTACGCCAAAGGTGATATTTCTTTTGGTGATCTTGTTGATCTCTTCGGTAATGGCGAGACTGTAGGCTTCTTCCTGCATCGCGGCCACCGCCAGCAATACCAGCTCTTCAAACTCACCTAAATTAGTGCCTTTCATATATTAGTTAAGTATTTGCATAACTAATATACGACAGATAAATTTATATGTTATGCAAAATGTGAAGTAATTATTTGCGATACAGAATTTTCCGCTAGAATTGGGTTAATTATATCTATTTGATTTGGTGTCAATTTACTTTTCTTATGTTATATGCTTTAATGGTATGATCGTCCTGAAACCCAAAGAGAGTTAATGCATTAAATGAGGTTTATTCTGAAAATAAGATTTTCAGAAATAATGCTGATCCATACTTTGAAAGTAATTGTATTTGGAAGGATTAGGCCATTGATTTAACTCAGTAAGTATAGTGATGTAGACAACTTCATCAAGTTTCTGGGTGAGTGGAGCGGTTCAAAGAGGAGTAAGGTAAACCCTTTTCGAGGTAAATTGTGTCCGTTCATTTGTTATGCTTGAGGCATACGGTCATAATTTGCTTAAATAAAGAAGAATTATTATCTGTAACTAGTAATTCATTAACAAATGATTAGTATATATTATTTTTTTCTTAAAGCATCAATCTTTATTTTGTATTTTCTATTAATATCACATCAAAGCCTTCTTTTCTATTTGATGTAAAAGTTCGCTTAACAGATGCTGATGTATAGGTTGAGAGTAGAATTAAAAATTTGCAGTACTTGATATTCAAGCACGATTTATATAACCCTAGATGTTTAATGAGATCTAAAACCCTACTTTGCTGGTTACTCCTTTCATCAGAATTAACGTTTTCTCAGCAGGAAATAAAACCCAGCTTCATACCACCATCGCCTGAATCTGTGGCGCTGGCTAAATACAGCGAAATACCGGTAAGTAAGTATACGGGAGTGCCTAATATTTCGATACCCTTATACGAGATTGATGGTAAGAAATTGAATCTGCCCATTTCCTTGAGTTACCATGCCTCGGGTATCAAAGTCGCAGAAGAGGCTTCGCGCGTAGGCTTGGGATGGTCCTTGAATGCCGGAGGAGTAGTCAGCCGTGTTGCCAGAGGGCTTTATGATGACCACCCCGGGGGTTTTATGACGGCTACACCTACTGTCGATGAGATTCTAAATATGAGTTTGAGTGCTCAAACAGAGGAGTTTATAGAGGTTTCCGATGGAACTTTGGATGTGGAAGCTGATATTTTTCATTTCAACTTCAACGGTAGGAGTGGTAAGTTTTTTTTCGATCAGTCAGGCAACTATTACATTTCCCCCACGCAGAATATTAAAATAGAAACTCTAAGAACAGATTCATCTAATCCATTGCATATCACAGGGTGGAAATTCACAGATGAAACAGGATCATCTTATTACTTTGGTATTTCAGGTGACGGAAGTCGCAGCAGCGTGGATCGCAGCTATTCAGAAGGTTACTGTGGATTTGGCAACGACTCAGGGAATCCTACCACAGGAATATCAAGCTGGCATCTCCTGTCCATCCATGACGTCAACAAAACTGATAATATTGAGCTGGACTATTCATCATACATCCTGGATACAAAATGTGAGCTTACCTCTGAAACCAAGTATGAACTAATAACAGTGAGCGACGATTGCAGTCAAAAATCGGATGAAAGGTGCTATAGCCAAAGTTGGCTAATTGGTAAAAAATTAAAGACTGTCAATTTTGATAAAGGCTCTGTTGAATTCGTGTATAACAGTACACGTTTAGATTTATTAGGCGATAGCACACTGAATGAAATAAAGATATATGATAAAGGTAATAACCTAAAAAAAAGCTTTGAACTCACGTATGACTATTTCATTTCCTCTGACTATACACCAAATCGCTATTGCAATGTTAGCGGAGAGCCTGGTAAGTACAGGTTAAAATTAATGGCTGTCAATGAAAAGTCTGATACCGGCCAGGCACTGAACCCTTATACATTTACGTATAACAGTAGGAACCTGCCAGAAAAGGCCTCCTATGCCCAGGATAGATATGGCTATTATAATGGAAAAAATGGAAATACAACATTGGTTGAGGCAGGCCTTAACACTTCAGGTGCAGATCGAAGAATCGATTCCGATTATAACCAGGCATGTATGCTTGAGTCTATTGTTTATCCTACAAAAGGAGAGACGCATTTTACTTTTGGTCCAAATATTGCAAATTCGGATCAACTGCCGGTTGACTACGTAGAAGTGAGCAGCGCTGGATTATATCCCCACACGGCAGATATCGATCTTTACGAAACCACAATAACGATTGAAAATGGCATTTTCTATGATTCTTTAAACAGATTAGCAACAAACGCCTATATAAATATTAAAACTCCCTGCGAAAATCTGAATGACGATTCCTGTGGCTACGAATTTCGACTGGAAGGCATTACAGATCCTACATTTGGCATATCTTTCGATCATATTGGCCGCAAAAAATTTATTCTGATTGAAGGGACCTACAAGTTAAAATTGATTGTCAATGATCATACGGATGATAGCAATGTGTTCCTGGGGATGTATTGGGAAGAAGCAGTGATTGATCAACTGCAGACATCCGGATATGTTGGTGGGCTTAGGGTTGAAAAGATTGGGTTCTTCGATCAAGTGAATCCTACCAATGTCTTGACTAAGATATATAAATATAGTAACGAGAACATCCGAAACAAGACTTCAGGAAGAATTACAAGCTACCCGATCTACAATTATCCCCTGACTATTGTTAACAAAGAATATGATCCAAGTGGACTCCCAATAACTTACATCTATACGTGTACGTACATATGTCGGTCATCGGTTAGCCGCGTATTACTCGGGATGACACAGGGGGGCTACCTCGGGTACGGTTTCGTTGAAGAAATAACAGGTGAGTACGGGGAAGGAGGGAAAACAACCTATAAGTATACCACCAATGATGATTTTCCTGACAGTAGCCAATTGGTATTTCCATTCCCTCCGGCTTCTCAACGTGACTGGGGAAGAGGCCTTCTGCTGGAAAAGAAAGTATACAAGAACGAGCTCGGCAGATTTAAATTAGTAAATGCGACCATTAATGAATACACGCCATACGACAATGGAATATCAATAGTAAAGGGCATAACGCTGGCCGAAGATATAATTGGTTTGGACGTTCCATCATTTGTTTATCTGCCCTATGAAACGGAAGCAGGTCTTCGTGTATTGAAAAAAGAGATCAATAGAAGCTATGATACCGTACTTGCCCAAGATTCTATCGAGGTTATAACTGACTTTTTCCATGAAAGCCCTTACAATGTTTTACCTACAAAACAAATCACTTCGGGGAGTGATGAAAAAAGCATAGAAACCATTTCCAAATATCCAGATGCCTACTCAAGTTCGGACTCTACTATTAGTGAGCTGATTACTAACAATCTCATTGCTTATCCTATAGAAAGAATCGTTAAAGTAGATGGCCAGGTCATTTCAGCACAGGCCACGCGTTTCAATGTTACAGCAAATAACAAAATTCACCCTATTGAAGAGTACCAATATGAAAGCGCCATACCCGGCGAAGGGTTTGTGGAATCTTCCTCTGGCGTGGACTTTCCCTCCTATGAGCGAAAAATTACTCGAGGCTATGATTTCAATGGAAATTTGGTGGAGGTGTCCCATGAGGATGGTGTTACCACTTGCTTCCTGTGGGGTTACGGGCAAAGTCTTCCTGTAGCCGAAATTACCAATGCAAAGATATCCGATGTGGAAGCTGTATTTACTCCTATAGAGTTAGAGAATATTAGGGGGAATTATTACCTGGATGATGAGGGTTCCTTTAGAATCTTACTTAATCGCTTAAGAGACGAACAACTTTTACCAGGAGCCCAAATAAATACATATACCTATGATCCTCCGGTTGGCATGACTTCAAGTTCAGACTTCAATGATCAAACCACTTACTATGAATATGATGCTTACCAACGGCTCTGGCGAATAAAAGACCATGAATTGAACCGAATCAACGAATTCAAATATCAGTACAGTGGAAATTAAACACAATCAAAATTATACCGGTGTTTGGATGAAACTGAGTAAGTTTCTGCCCAGGGTAATACTTATTATACTATGTATGTCCCAAGCTTCTTTTACAAAAGCCCAGAATTGCAGTCAATATTATACTCAGGGTGCAAGCAGGTGTGGCAGTGGTTCGGTGACATTGAGAGTTTTAGGTGGTCCGACCTCTGAAAATGATGATATCCAATACCAATGGTATCAGGGTAGTACATTACTTTTAGGTGAAACTAATTCTACATTAAATGTAAATGTCAATACGTCTACTACCTATAAAGTAAGGGTAGACGACTTTATCGATAATTGTACGGTAACAATTAACGCCGTTGCAACCATCAATACTCCTCCTGCTCCACCAAATTTATCGAACGATAGTCGTTGCGGAGAAGGAGAAGTAACACTGAGTGTCATCAGTCCTTCCGGTAGCTATCTCTGGTATTTCGACATCAATGGTACAAACCCGATCCCGACAAACGATGATGCCTATGTGTTTTCAGGAGCCGGTAATTCCTCCATGACCACCTATTTAACCTCCACTCACACGTATTGGGTGAGAAGTAGTTCCAATGGCTGTGTTTCTTCAGGTCTGGGAAGCGTTATGGGGATAATTAATAGTTTCCCTCAAGTAGATGCCGGTTCTACAATTTCTGCCTGTTCTGAAAACGGCGTATTAAATCTGGTCACACCTGGTGTAACGCCTACCTCAGGGGGAACGTGGTCCAGTAGTAATAGTTCAGTCAATACTGCAATCAATAACACGAACCAAACCATTGATGTTAGCACTCTTTCTACTGGCAATTACATATTAACCTATCGGTTTGAAAGCAGTCAAGGTTGTGCCCGAACAGACACCAGACAATTGATTATTAGATCCGCTACGCCAGCACCACGGGTAAATGGTGGGAAAACTACAGAGCGCATCTGTTCACCTGGGGGTACTGTACAATTAATAGTAGATGGTGAGTCTCCCGATACTGACCCGGTGAATGGAACCTATGCCTGGTACAACTCAGCATCGTCTCCCACACCCTTTTCTACCCAGACATCAGTTGATATTACAACGAGCGTGGATAGAACGGTCTGGTTAACGGCCAAAACAGGTTCGAACTGCACCAGCGTGAGAACAGCGATATCAATATTAATTGATCCGGCACCTCCCAATCCTCTTCTGCAAGATGCCGTACGCTGTGGAGAAGGTGAAATAACCTTATCTGTGACTAACCCCTCAGGCACTTGTATATGGTACTTTGATGCAGCCGGGCAAAATCCTGTCCCTACCAATACCGATGACTATGCATTTTCAGGTACGGGGAATTCCAGTATGACCTTCTACCTGACGGGTTCCCAATCATTTTTTGTTAAAATGGTATCAGGTATCGGTTGTGAATCCAGCAGTATAAGCAGTGTCAATGCTGAAGTGAAACCCTTTCCGGATGTCGAAGCAGGTCTTGATCTGTCTTCGTGTCAGGAGTCTGTACCGTTAAATCTACTAACACCAAATGTGCTGCCTGTGGCAGACGGTGTATGGACAAGTGCTAATAGTACAGTCAATGCCGCTATAGATAATGTTAACCAGACGCTCTCAACGAATTCTATTACTCCAGGAACCTACCAAATCACCTACAGTTATACCTCGGTAAATGGCTGTACAAGTACAGACTCCCGGCAACTTATTATCCAGGGAGGCACACCAGCCCCCACGGTAAACGGAGGTAAAACCAATGAAGATGTCTGTGCCGATATTGGATTAATTCAGTTGACAGTGGATGGTGAAGTGCCTGGCTTGGAACCGGTTAACGGAATTTACCAGTGGTACAATAGTTCGACGGCCACCGAGGCCTTGGCTGTTGGCACATCTATTGAGGTTTTTACTACAGATACGACTGTCTGGCTTCTAAAGACAGATGCTGCCGGTTGTCCCAGCAGTAGGGTGCCCATCACCATAAGTGAGCTTCCTTCCGCGCCAATGCCGAATGATCCGGAGATGAACATTAGCCTAGATCCATACAGTACAACGCTCAATAAAAACAATGTATCCACAGCAGCTATCACCTACTATTGGCAACGGCTGGCAACGGGTGAAGATGAATCAGACACCGGAGAAACATTAATCAACCCTATTTCGGGGTTTTATATGGTTAGAGGCAAAAACGTAAACGGGTGTTGGGGGCCATCAAGTGGAGCGGTAGAAGTCATTAATCATCGTATGCCGGATTATAACCTTGTTCCGGACAATTTAAACTTCGTTAGATCATACCAGTTTTTGCTGCCGTCCAACGTGTATAACTACAATGCAATCCTGGATATGGAAAATGATCCTGCAGTATTAATTACTGAAACGCAGTACCTCGATGGGTTGGGCAGACAGATTCAACAGGTATCTAAAAAAGCCTCTCCATTACAATACGATGTAAAGGTTCCGATTGTATATGATGTAGCTGGTAAAGTTCCTCGTGAATATCTTCCATATCGCAGTTCTTCAAGTGATGGCAGCGTCTCTATGAGCCCATTGGTTGACCAATCTGATTTTTATAAGGGTACTTATGAACATATTGCAAAAGACAGTTTTCCATTCGCTTATTACCATCACGAGAAGTCGTCACGAAATTTTGCCCCCAAAACAAGTTCGCCAGGTTCTGACTGGATTTCATGGACCATCGATCCTTTACTTGACCGATCCAACCGTTACATAAGACGTTATAATAAATCTAGTCAGGATGGGGAAATATTCTTTTGGGATGTTGATGTTAATAACGGACTACCTCATGCCTCAGGTGAATACGAGGATGCAACACTATATACTAATGTTAGCGTTGATGAAGAAGACCACGCAGTAATCGAATTTGTCGACAA
>ERZ1740059.1632-NODE-1632-length-11218-cov-6.630386_pt1 | contig 11218 bp, 10 predicted proteins | sample MGYA00581744_ERZ1740059 | MGnify/ENA primary metagenome ERZ1740059 (study PRJEB43018, sample SAMN04849738) | marine metagenome | isolation source: floating plastic debris | place: Pacific Ocean | collected 2008-08-28 | study: EMG produced TPA metagenomics... | reverse complement strand
CGTGCCTGCTTCGACGCAGACCATATTGGTCGGGCCGGCTCCGTGCCCGTCGGCCATAGCGGCAGCCCCTGAAAGCATGAGTGCAGATGCGGCGTAAAAAGATCGAACCATGAATACGGTCCTCCAAACTGTTGGTTTGCAGCGCTCATATCGCGCGCGCCCGCCTCTGAATAGGCCTCTCACGCGTCTGTGAAGCAAGTGTGAGCGACATAAAAAAGCGCCGCCGCGGAATCGCGACGACGCTCTTTGAATATGGATTTGAACCCGCCTTAGGCGAGCGCAGGCTCGAGTTTCTTACAGTCTTCGACCAGGCCTTTGACCGCATCAACGGACGCCATGAACATGTCGCGCTCGGCATCGTTGAAGTCGAACTCAACAATTTTCTCAGCGCCATTCGCGCCGATCAGAGTCGGCACGCCGACATAAAGGCCGCCGAGCCCATATTGGCCGTCACACCAAGCCGCAGACGGCAAGACGCGCTTTTGATCTTTGAGGTAAGACTTCGCCATCGCGATCGCAGACTCAGCCGGTGCATAGTAAGCAGAACCAGTTTTCAGAAGCGCCACAATCTCGCCGCCGCCTTTGCGCGTGCGGTCAACGATTGCGTCGAGTTTCTCTTGGCTCATCCAACCTTGCTTGACGAGCTCAGTCAGCGGCAGACCGCCAACGGTCGAGTGACGTACCATTGGCACCATAGAGTCGCCATGTCCGGCGAGCGTCCAGGCGTGGATATCGGCAACAGAAACGCCAGTTGCCTCTGACAAGAAGTAAGCAAAACGGCTGGAATCCAACACGCCCGCCATGCCGACGACTTTATTGGTCGGCAGACCAGAGAATTGCTGCAGCGCCCAAACCATCGCGTCGAGCGGGTTGGTGATGCAGATGACAAAGGCGTTCGGCGCATGCTGCTTGATGCCTTCGCCGACGGACTTCATCACTTTGAGGTTGATGCCGAGCAAGTCATCGCGGCTCATGCCGGGCTTACGCGGCACGCCCGCTGTCACGATGCAGACGTCAGCGCCGGCGATCAGCGAGTAATCATTGGTCGAGCCCGACATCGCGGCGTCAAACCCGTCGACAGGAGAGCTTTCCGCCAGGTCCAGCGCCTTGCCTTGGGGCACGCCCTCGGCAATATCGAACAGGACCACATCGCCCAATTCCTTCAGGCCGGCGAGATGGGCGAGGGTGCCGCCGATCTGGCCGGCCCCGATCAGCGCGATTTTTGGTCTCGGCATAGCTGAGAACTCCCCTTTTTAGAGCGGCGACGCGCATCTGTCGCAGCGCACAATTTTTTTGATGACGTCGGGGTAGCGGGAAAGATTCGCAATCGCAAGGGCATGCGGGTATCGGCCGCATCAACTCTTTCGCTCATTCAGCTGTAAGAGACAGTTTTATCGCGGGAAGATAAGCATGCTGGGCGATCCCACATTTCTGGTCGCTGCTGTGGCGGCGATTGCGATCGCAGGACTCTCAAAGGGCGGCTTCGGGTCGGGAGCCGCATTCGCGGCGACGCCGATCCTGGCCCTCGCCGTTTCTCCAGCGCAGGCGGCCGCGATCCTGTTGCCGATCTTGATGCTGATGGATCTGACGGGGCTCTACGCATATCGAAAGAACCTCAACCTGCGCGCGGCATGGCCTTTAATGGCCGCTTGCGTGGTTGGCGTCGGCGCTGGATGGATCTTCTTCCGGTCGGTGGATGAAAACACTCTGCGCTTGATGTTGGGCGCGCTCGCCCTTGGTTTCCTGGCCCATCAACTGCTCAAGGACCGAACGCCGCAACCGCCCAAAGCCGCCAAAACGGCGAGCGCTGCGCTTTGGGGCGGCTTGGCGGGCTTCACCAGCTTTGTCGCGCATGCGGGCGGCCCCCTTGTCGCCATGCATCTCATTCCGCAAAAGCTCGAGAAGACGGCGTATCAGGGTGCGACCGTCTTGTTCTTCTGGTGGGTGAACCTCATCAAGCTAGGCCCCTACGCCGCCTTGGGATTGTTGAGTTCAGAGAACCTCACGACCTCGCTGGCGCTGGCTCCGCTGGCTCCAGTGGCGATGCTTCTTGGCGTCTGGGCGCATCACCGCGTCTCCGAGATTTGGTTCTACAGGACCATTTACGCGCTCTTGGCCGTTACCGGCGTCAAACTGATCTGGGATGGTCTCGGCTTGTGACTTCGGTCCGGGTCGGAGAGCCCTGTCGGGGCTCGATTTTCCGAGAGCCGTCGCAGTGACGGAACTGCGGTTTTTCGAACGCGCCGGACGAGGAACGGACGCGTTCACACAGTTGCGCCTTGCCCTGAATCGCGCGCCGCCCGTTTATCGTGTTAGGTTGATTGTAGAGTCAGCAGCGGGTGGGGACCATGGGCGAAGCTGCCGAAACGAACGTTCATCGCAAAGACGCGAAGACGCCGAAGCGCATTAAGGCGATTCTGGTTCACGGGACCTTTGCGACCAACGCAAGTTGGGACGACGACCCAGAGGACGAGATCTCACGCGACGGCGGCGACCCGAGCAATCGCAAGCACATGCGCGAGTTGGAGAACAAGTCGACTGGAGTGTTTGTTCCGGCGCTGAGAGCGCAGCTGACGGAAGTGGCCAACGGCGCGCAGCTGACAACCGAAAGGTTCCTTTGGAGCGGCGACAATCGACATCAGGCGCGACGTGCGGCGGCCGTCGCCTTGGTGGACCGGCTGAAACGCGGATTTCCAACCCGATACGACCCATCTGAAGAAGCTTACACGGAGGAGCGGCTGGTCCGACCCAACGGCTCCGCGGCTCCGGACGACAAGGAGTTCGACGAGATCTTCGTGATCGGCCACAGCCACGGCGGCACGATCGCGCGTCTGGCGATGGGACTCGTCTCGGAAAACGAAGCCCCGACCGGCGTCATCACCTTTGGCTCTCCATTCGTGCGGTTCAAACCGCGCGAGCTCGACACCGTCTGCAACGTCCTGCGTTGGCTTGTTCGGGTGATCGCCTTCCTTTCGCTCGTCTTGATCGTCGGTCTGGCCATGGCGGACGCGTTGCCCTTCAACGACTTTTTCAATGATCAAGCGAAGACAGGCGCTGTCTACGCCGTGTTGGTCTTGCTCGTGGGATTTCTGCTGGACTGGGGCATCAAGCGGGTCAGGGACGCTTTGCGCGCGACCCAGGAGATGCTGCACCGGGACTACGACCCCACCCCGACTGCAAAGGTCGGGTTCCTCTCCTATCATGCGATTTTTGACGAGGCCGGCGTCTGGCTGCGCATTCTGAGCTTCATCACCTGGATCTTTCAGACGATCGTCGTGACAACGCTCAACAGCGCGTACTTCATCACCTTCATGGTGATCTTCGGGATGATCTACGGGGGGTTCGCCTGGTTCGGCTACCCGAGCCCGGAATGGACCAACCGGATCTTCAGCCCCCTTGTCGTGAGTTATCGGGAAGTCGCGCCTTTCTTCGGCTTGCAGACACAAGCCACGTTGGAGACGTTCTGCGTCGCCAAGTGGCTTCCCGGGGGCGTGATCATCTCCGGGTTCGTCACTTTCGTCGTGCTGGTCGCGCTGACCATGATCGCCGCGCCGATCGCTCTGCTTCTCCCGACGCTTTTGCGCTCTTCGGGCATTGGTTTCGGGGGAGAGCCGTTTCGGTGGAGCCTGGCCAGCGAGATCGACGTCGACCGCACGGCGAATCCTGCTTCGGAGCTTCGGGTGCTGTTCCTGCCGCAAGCGTGGCTGAGCGGTCGCCTTCAACACAACTACTACTACGACGCGCCCAAGCTGCATCAGGAGATCGCAGCCAGGATGCGCCATTGGAGCATCACGCCAAGACAGGCCGATTGGTCCGTGTTCGAACGGTATCCGCTATGGACCCTTCGGGCGCTGTTTCAGGCGGGCGTCATTCTGCTGATGATGAGCGGCGCCATGTTCTTCAGCGCCGATCTCGCCCGAGATTTCGATCCGATCTATCAGCAGACCGGGGCTTTCTGCGACCCCAAACAGGAGAATGCGCCCACGCCGTTCCTCCAGTCGGAGTAACCGGCGCAGTGGATCCTGACGAGCCGATGGGCTCAGGCGTTGGGCGCATCGTCGTTGTCCGAGAGGATGCGATGCGCCGCCCCGTCGAGATCGTCGTATTGCCCGGAGCGCAAGGACCAAAGAAACGCGCCCAAGCCCAACATTCCCAGCAGTAATGCGATGGGTATCAACACCAGCAGTCCGTTCATCTCGAATGACCCTCTGCGTTCAGGGAGCGCAAGCGCACCGCGTTCAACGTCACGACGATCGACGATCCCGACATCGCAAGCGCCGCAATCAGAGGAGTCACGAAACCGAACATCGCCAACGGAATGGCCATGGCGTTGTAGCCCGCCGCGATCGCAAAGTTCTGAAGCGCGCGCGTTCGAGCGGTGCGACTGACTTTGTGAGCGAAGGCGACCGGCGCCAACGCGTCGCCGGTGAACACCATCCCGGCTGCAGCGCGCGACACATCAGCGGCAGCCGCCGGCGACATCGACACATGCGCCGCTGCGAGCGCCGGGGCGTCGTTGATGCCGTCCCCGACCATCAGAACCTTTCGCCCTTCGTCGGCAAGAGCCTTGAGCGCGGCGAGTTTGTTCGCTGGCGTCAACTCGGCTCTCCAAGCATCGACGCCGAGACGTGCTGCGGCCACGGAGACCACGCTCTCGCGATCGCCCGACAACAGCAAGGTATTCAACCCAAGTTCTTTGAGCGACGCCATGACGCTGGCCGCGTCCGCACGCATTTCATCTTCAAAAGCGAAGGCGACCGGGTCGCGACCCTCGACGTGCAGCCACACGCGGGTCAGCGCGTCCCCGCTCAATTCGGGGGCGCCGCACCAGTCGCCCCGGCCAAGTCGAACGCGCGACCCGGCGTCAGCTCCGACGCGGGTCGCTTCGACCCCTGCCCCGGGATGCTCGGATGCGTTCTCGACGCGCTCTGGTTGAACCCCACGATCCGTCGCCGCGGCCAACAGCGCGCGAGACAACGGATGCCTGCTTGCTTCGGCGAGGCCGGCGGCAAGGCACCAGGTCTTTGGATCAGATGGTCCATCGACCAGCCGTGGCCGCCCCAGGGTGAGCGTTCCCGTCTTGTCGAAAACGACTGTGTCGATCTCGCCCAGCTTTTCCAACGCGGCGCCGTCCTTGACCAGCACACCGTTGCGGAACAAGACGCCGCCGGCAGTCGCCTGAACGGCGGGAACGGCCAGCCCCAACGCGCATGGGCAGGTGATGATCAACAGCGCGCTGGCGATCATCACCGAGACGCGCCAATCGCCGCCCGTCCAGACCATCCAGCCGATGAAGGCCGTCAACGCGATCAAATGAACGCCTGGCGCGTAGATGCGCGCCGCGCGATCCGCAAGCCGCGTGTAGCGATTGGCGCCGCGTTCGGCCGCCTCGATCATCCGAGCAATCTCTGCGAGCAGGGTGCCGTCTTCGGTCGCGCTGACGCGCAATCGCAGAAGGCCCGTCAGGTTCATCATGCCCGCATGCGCGATCGTTCCAGGTCGAGCGGTCTCAGGCGTCGTCTCACCGGTCACCATCGATCGATCCATATCGCTGACGCCGTCGAGCACCTCGCCGTCGGCTGGTATGCGCTCTCCTGGCGCAACTTCGATGAGATCGCCGGGCGACAGCTCTTCGATGGCGACAAGCCGCTTCGTCCCGCCCGGCGTCACGAGGGCCGCCGCCGAGGCGGCGAGCGCGGACAGCTCCGCCGCCGCCGATCGCGCCATTCCTCGGGTGCGATGATCGAGGTATCGGCCGATCAGCAAGAAAAACAGGAGCGACACCGACGCGTCGAAGTAAGCGTGATGGCCGCTATGCGCGGTCTCAAACAGGCTGACGCCAGCCGCAAGAAGAACTGCGAGGGTGATCGGCACGTCCATGTTCAAGCGGCCGACCCGCAACGCGTTCCACGCTGAGCGATAGAAGGGACGTCCGGCGAAAGCGACCGCCGGCAAAGCGATCAGCGCCGACAACCAGTGCATCAGGTCGCGCGTGGCGTCGACGGCGCCGGACCACACCGAGACGGACAGCAACATCACGTTGGCGGCCGCAAATCCCGCCACCGCCAGGCACGCGAGCAGGGCGCGCCCCACTGCGTCTGTCTCGAGGCTCTGGAAGGCGGTCGCGTCGAACGGCTTCACGCCGTAGCCCATGCCTTCCAAGCGTCGCGCGATCTCATCGACGCTGGTTTCGCCCGAACGGTAGGTCACGCCGACGCGCTTCATCGACAGGTTCACACGCGCGCTCTCGACGCCAGGGGCGGCCTGCAACCCCTTCTCGATGGCTGAGATACAGGCGGCGCAGGAAACCTCCGGCGCCAGGAAGTCGACGCGCATCACTCCGTCGCCAGCGTCGCGCGCCCAGCGTTCAGCCGCCATGGACGGCGCTCGCGGCGTCAGCTCCGGCGTCGGGGCCGGACAACATGCGCCTCGCAGCAACGGTTCTTGAGCGATTACGGCCCCATCCGCCATGAGGATCTCCCGAGAAATGCGCGTCGTTGGACGGCTTAGTTGGTTGAAGAGCTCACCCAGACCTTGGCCGAGGCTTGGTGGGTCTGACCCTTTGGATCCGACCAGGTCAGCGCGACGCGCCACACGCCTTCCTCGAGTGGGGCGAACGCGACGTAGCGATCGCGATCCGCGCTCAAGGACAGCGCTCGGTCGCTTGCCGCGTCCGACGGCCGCCCGATTTGCGCCGTCAGGTCGACGCCTCTGACGGCGGCTCCGGCCGCGTCTGTGACCGTGACGATCACCGCCCCATCGGCGTAGGTGACTTCAGGACGCCAGCCGAGTTCAGTCATCGCCGCCGTATTCCGGTTGAAGTCTTGGCTGGCGACGTACGAGTTCTTGGCGACGAGCCCCGGAAAGCTGTGGGTCGCAGCGATGACCATCGCGATGTTCGCGCACAGGATCACGGCAAAGGCGCCCAGCGCGATGAATAGAACGTGCCGTCCAGTGAGTTCGCGCGGCTTCGAAGCGCTCGTTTTCGCATGCATTCTGGGGTCTCTCTTCTACTATTCAGGGGCGACGAAAGTGCTGCCGACGGATGTTCGCTCGCGCGTGCTCAGGTCTTCGAGCCAAAAGCGCAGTTCGGTGCGTTCCTCTTCGATGCCGAAGCCGGCGCGCCAGTTCGGCGGAGCGGTGATGAAGGCTTTCACCGAGCGGACCTGATCGGTCTTCACCAGCACGGCGCTCGGATCGCCGTTTTGAAGACGCAGACGAACGCTCGCTGGACCCTTGATCGAGATCCGGAACGTGCGTGGCTCTGGGTTCTTGTTCAGCAGCTTGAGCGTATAGCCGTTGCGGATCGAGCCGTCCGACAAGGTGACGAAGGTTGGGTTACGGTCCTTCGCGACGGTGATGTCGATCGTGTCTCGAATGAAAAGCATCACCACCATCGCAATGCCGATCGCCGACCAGAGACCAAAGTAGAGCAGCGTGCGAGGGCGAATGATCCGCCGCCAGGCGTCCCAAGGCTTCTCGTTGCGTTTTTCGATTTCCGCGTCGGCGATGGTGCAATAGTCGATCAGTCCGCGCGGCTTTCCGACCTTGGCCATCATCTCGTCGCAGGCGTCGATGCAGAGCGCGCAGGTGATGCAGCCAAGCTGCTGGCCCTCTCGGATGTCGACCCCGGTCGGGCACACCGCGACGCAGGCGTTGCAGTCGATGCAGTCGCCTAACTGATCGGCTCCTTCCGCTTTACGGTGCTTGCCTCGCGGCTCTCCGCGCCAGTCCTTGTAGGTCACCAGCAAAGACTGGTCGTCGAGCATCGCCGCCTGGATGCGCGGCCACGGGCACATGTAGATGCAGACCTGTTCCCGCGCGAAACCGCCGAAGACGAAAGTGAAACCTGTGAGAATGGCGACGGTGATGTAGGCGACCGCCGCCGCTTCGCCGGTAAAGAAGGCCACCGCCAGGGTCGGCGCATCCGCGAAGTAGAAGATCCACGCCCCTCCCGTCAGGAACGCGATCAACAGCCAGATCGACCACTTCGTCATTCGCAGGCGCAGCTTCCTGCCTGTCCACTTCATGCGGTGAAGACGGATCTGGTTGTTGCGGTCGCCCTCAACCCAGCGCTCGACATACATGTAAAGGTCGGTCCAGACCGTCTGCGGGCAGGCGTAGCCGCACCAAACGCGTCCCAATGTCGAGGTGAACAGGAAGAGGCCGATCCCAGCCATCACCAGAAGGCCGATGACGTAGTAGAATTCCTGCGGCCAGATCTCGATCCAGAAGAAGAAGAACCGGCGGTTCGCCAGGTCGACCAGGACAGCCTGATCCGGCATGAACGCGCCACGGTCCCAGCGAACCCACGGCGTGACGTAGTAGATCGTGAGCGTGACGGCCATGATCCACCATTTCAGGGTCCGAAACGTCCCTTTAACGGCTTTTGGGAAGATCGGTTCTCGGCCAACGTAGAGAGGTTGGTTCTCTTCCACCGAGACTGCCTGGTCGGCCATGACGTCGCGCTCCTAACGCGGGGGTTAAATTCCGCATTGAAGCTACGTGTTTCCGGCGGCCCGGCTTTGACGAAGATCAACTCGGCTCGGGAACTCGACCATGCGGGCGGTTTGTCGCGCATCGCTCAGGCCAGGCGCCCCCAATGAACACTCCGGCGGCATGCTGTGCAGGGGCCGTCAAAAACAGACCCGCCCGGCGTCTCAGGCCAGGCGGGTCGTCGGTTCGCGCTGGAACGCTGTTACTCGCCGCCCCCAAGCGAGTGCACGTAGAGCGCCACCGCCTTCACGGTCGCATCGTCGAGACGCGGCGACCAGGCCGGCATCATCCCTGCGCGGGCGTTGACGACCGAGTAGGTCACCGCGTTCCGATCGCCGCCATAGAGCCAGATCGCATCCGCCAGATTGGGCGCGCCGAGATCCTGGATCCCCTCGCCAGCGTCGCCGTGGCAAGCCGCGCAGTTTTCCTCGAAGATGACAGCGCCCGTGTCGAGTTGCGCCGCGTCGTGCTCCTGCCCGGAAAGCGACAGCACATACTCGACCACAGCGGCGATTTCGGCTTCTTCAAGCAGCTCGTCGCGACCGTAAGCCGGCATCGCATTGTCCCGCGTGTCGTCGGTCGCGTAGCCTTCCTCGTCCGTCTGGCGAATGCCGTGCGCGATCGTCAGATAGATCGCGTCTTGCGTCCCGCCCCAGAGCCAGTCGTCATCGTTCAGGTTCGGATATCCGATCCCGCCCGCGGCGCCAGAGCCATGACATTGCGAGCAATAGGTCCGGAACGTCGATGCGCCGCTCGCCTGCGCGAACTGCAGCAGTTCCGCGTCATCGGCCACGTCCTCGATCGGCAGCGCGGCGATCCGGTCCTTGAACGGCGCCTGGGCCGCTTCGGCTTCAGCCACGATCTCGGCGAGTTCGCCGCGGGTGGTATAGCCGAGAAGACCCTTGGTGGCGCCTTCGACAAAGGGCCAGGCCGGGAAAGCGATGGTGAAACCGATCGTCCAGATGATCGTCACGTAGAAGGTATAGCGCCACCACTTCGGCAACGGGTTGTTCAGCTCCTTGCTGCCGTCCCACTGGTGCCCGGTGGTTTCGACGCCCGAGACCTGGTCGACGTCTTTGTTCTGTTCATCAGCCATGCTGGTCTCCATTGGCTTGCGCCCGCTCCACCGCATCATTCGCGGCGGGCGTTTTCTCATGCCGGAACGGGATGTCTGCGATGTCTTCATGGGTTGAGCGACTGCCGGGGCGCAGCGTGTAGACCACCACGCCGAGGAAGAAGATAACGAGGAACAGCAGTCCCCAGCTGTCCGCGAAGTGCCGAAGCGTTTCGTAGGTGCTCATATCGACCTCACCGTGCGTTGGCCGTGGCGTCATAGGTCGAGAAATCGACCAATGTGCCCAGCATCTGCATGTAAGCGATCAGCGCATCGAGTTCGGTGATCTTGCCGCTATCGCCGTCAAAGACCCGCGCCTGCGCTTTTGGATAGCGTGCGAGCAAGCCTTCAATATCGCTCTCGTCGCCCTCTGGGTTGGCCTGGGTCTCCAGATCCTGGATCGCCAGGTCGATCATCTCTTCGGTGTAGGGCACTCCGACCATGGTGTTGGCCCAGAGGTCGTCCGCGATGAACTCGTAGCTCAGCGTGGCGGTCTCGAGGGCCGGATAGCCAGGCATGATCGACTCCGGAACCACGTCGCGCGGGTTCCGCATGTGATCCACGTGCCAATCATCCGAATAGCGCCCGCCGATCCGAGCCAGGTCCGGCCCGGTTCGCTTCGACCCCCATTGGAAGGGGTGATCATACATCGACTCCGCAGCGAGGCTGTAATGGCCGTAGCGTTCAACCTCGTCCCGCATGGGGCGGATCATCTGGCTATGGCAAACGTAGCAGCCTTCACGGATGTAGATGTTTCGCCCCGCGAGCTCGAGCGGCGAGTAGGGACGCACCCCCTCCACCTTCTCGATCGTGTTGTTCAGATAGAACAGCGGGACGATCTCCACCAGGCCGCCGACGGTGACGACGGCCAGGGACAAGGCGGCGAGCAGGGTGACGTTCCGCTCGATCTTGCCGTGTTGCTTTAAGATGCTCATGGCTCGATCTCCTTATTCAGCGGGAACGGCGCGTGGCGACACAGACTGTTCAGCCTGCAGAGGCTCGGCTGTTCGAATGTCCCCGCGGATCGTCCGCCAGACGTTGTAGGCCATGATCACAGCGCCAGCGACGTAGAGAGCGCCACCGAAGGCCCGGATCAGGTAGGACGGGTGCTTCGCTGCGACCGTGTCCGCGAAGGAGTAGACCAGGAAGCCCTGGGCGTCGTACTCGCGCCACATCAGACCTTCCATGATCCCCGTCACCCACATCGACGCCGCGTAGAGCACGATGCCGATGGTCGCGAGCCAGAAGTGCCAGCTCACCATGTCGAGGCTGTAGAGCCGCTGACGGTTCCACAAACGCGGGGTCAGGAAATAGATCGCGCCGTAGGTGATCATGCCCACCAACCCAAGCGCGACAGAGTGCACGTGGCCGATCGTCCAGTCGGTGTAGTGGCTGAGCGAGTTGACCGCGCGGATCGACATCAACGGGCCTTCGAAGGTCGACATGCCGTAAAAGCCGATCGCGACGACCATGGTCCGGATGACGGGATCGGTGCGGATCTTGTCCCAGGCGCCCGAAAGCGTCATCAGGCCGTTGATCATACCGCCCCAGCTCGGCATCCACAGCATGATCGAGAACACCATGCCCAGCGTCTGCGCCCAGTCGGGC